>ENA-UOXV01003960-UOXV01003960.1-marine-metagenome-genome-assembly--contig:-NODE-3960-length-17443-cov-7.750230_pt1 | contig 17443 bp, 11 predicted proteins | sample MGYA00238165_ERZ766961 | MGnify/ENA primary metagenome ERZ766961 (study PRJEB28924, sample SAMN03173240) | marine metagenome | biome: Marine; feature: Water; material: Subsurface seawater | place: North... | reverse complement strand
ATGGTTTAGAAGTGAATTAAAACAAAGATCAAAATGACTTTAACTTTTCCAGAATCACAAACAGAGAGCTTAGATAACTAAGATAACCAATGTCTATCAAGACACTTTTTAAGATGCTATCACCGGATAAGGATCAACCCCATTTTCCAATTCATCCATAACAACATCCATGAATTTATTTGAAAGCTTTTGCGCCAATTTAATTTGATTACTTGATGTGTTATTATGCCAAACGAAAACAGAGTTGGTTGTTATAGTGTCATTTTCCCAGCATACACCACCATACCTTGTAATAACAGTAAAATCATCGGAATTTGGTTTTGGAAACTCTTCAAAAGATAAACCACGCTCAACCAATCGTTCAATCTCAAGTTCATCAAGGTTCATGTATGCAATCGAAATTAAAAAATCATCCTCTTGATGTAATTCCGACCTTTCGAAGCTGTAATCCTCTTTAAATTGAGCTACACCTCCTGCGTATTTCGTTTTCAAAACCTCTTTTGAAACTACTAATGAACATAATTGAATATATATAGGCATATGGTAAAAATAAGTTAAAGGAATACAACAAAACTAGAGTTAGACGCGCTATCCGTCTTTAGGTTTCTAGATAGGTAAAATCTTTTGAATTTTTTATATAAACTTCCCGCTGAAGACACCTCCATCTCTTCAGGAATTAAATCCAATCTTTTCAATAATGGGCTATCATTCCATCTTGCCCCGATACTACTAAGCAAAGCGTAGGATATATTTACAGTCAAATTCCTTCTCTTTTGTATCATCACCGTATCATTGTATATATATTCTGTAGCAGTAGAAGATACTTTAACTTTTTCTCCAGTGGTATTATTTACCCAGACATCAGCAGCTTCGTTAAAATTCCACATCTTGAAAGTGATAGAATCTTTTTCCACAGCTTTTTCAAAACCTAAAAACTCTAATCTTGCGTAAAGTGCTACAGATAATTCTTTGGCTGTACTAAATGACTGTGCATTAATAACTCCTGTTACTAAAATTGCGATTGTTAAAATTAAATTTCTCATGACGATTTGGATTTGGGATTAATAAGAGTAACTGTTTCGTCATAGACTAGATTTTAACAGTATAATTCAAGTTGGGATAAAGGGTACAACGAATCGTAGTTAATGCTTTAGTCTGTTGTGGGAATTAGCTAGTAAACACTGTCTAAATAAATACTAAAAGTTGAGCACAAGGAGTATTTAGAAAAAGAGAAAGGTATTCTTAAAAAATTTAAAGTTACCGATTTAACACCTGAGGTTTACTTAAGAAACGTAGATGTTGCTAAGAGTAAGTAAGAGGAAATAGAAAAAACATTATCTTAACAAAATGAAATATTGCAAATGTGAAGATTTAGGAAAATATCTACTGAAGAATAATATAAGAAGTATTGCGGAACGGGTTCAAGATTATTATGATTCGAGAAGTGAATAATTCTGCATAGTTTAAAAAGAGAAAAAACATAAAATTTAACTTCATAAAATTACGCATTGGTAAAACATTTACTGCAATAGAATCAAACGAAACAACAGATGGTTTTTTTTATAAGTTTTTTAAGAATATTTCAATCATGGGTATTACCAGAATATTATTGATAAGAATTATATATGTACTTGACTATAGAAATTACTTGCAAGATATACATCCGACAATGAAGGGGCATCACCACGCTGTAATTTTTCACCAATTGTTTTTAAAACGCTTGAATATTTTATATCCTTTGATGAAGCAATAGAGTACGATTTATTAAACTCACTTTCAATGGTAACACCTTTCGACTTAGCATTACTATATTGTTTTATGATTGCATCTAAAGCTTTAATTATCTCCTCATTTTCGTTACGTGCAATATCCGTTAATAAATCAGATTGGGTAGTTCTTACATGTTCAATTAAGCTTTCAATAACTAAAACACCTTTCTCTCCAATATCTTTTCGCATTTTTAACAATTGTAAAACTCTTGAAATTTTTTGCTCTTCTCTATCGCCTACTTTTATTTTCAAATTTCTCAAGATATCCTTATAATACACAGACCCATTTGATGCAAACTGAACAGTTTTTTGAATCGTGGTAAAATCAACTTCATCACTTTTCTTCTTTGATTTTAATTTTGATTTTGGGACTCCATATTTTTCGATAAATTTTTGAGCATCATCCGAATTAAAATAATTTGCTATTTCTTTAGATTTTGAAATATCTATCCATAATTGTTCTTTTCTAGCATAAGTACCATAGTCATCTGTCTGAGCATAGTCCTTGACTAACTGATTCATCAATTTCATAAGGTCAAAAAAGAACGATCGCATAAAATCATCTAATTCTTGGTTTTTCCAGAGTAACTCGAGATTAAAATCAGGACTCTTCTTTTTAGCATTCATATGCAAGTATATCGCTGACATTGTGTAGGGAATAACAGCTGAACGAAGCTGACCTATAGCATTCTTTCCAGCACCGTGAAGAATTTCCAACTCTCTAAACATTATGACACGTGCAATAAGTGCCTCATAAAAATCTCTGTCTATAACTTGTGGTTTTTTCTTATCTCCATCTCCGGATATTTCCTCAATGAAATATCTAAACACTTTTACACCTCCCAATTTAACAAGGAATGGATTTAGGCCCCAAGCCGTGTAATACTTTCCAAGCTGTTCTTTGGAAAACCTCCTTTGTTTGGGGTATTCCTTCTCCAGCTTCTTCTTATTACCTCTTAATTTAACAAGTGTATTGAACTCTCCCTTCGCAAGATCGAAATACCATTTATTTTGATTTGGCGCAACAACACTTCTACTTAAAGTTTTAATAGTTTTTAATTCGGTATTGGAAGTTTTCAAATCAACTTTAGAAACCTTAGATTGAGTATTTGAAAAGCGACTAATATTACTAATAAGTTCATTTAATTCTTCATCTGATACATCCTTAGCAATATTTATCTTTGCCATAAGATTAATCTTACTTATATCAAGTCCATCTTTGTAAGAAAAATAAATTCCAGCAGTTGTCTGACCTCCATTAACAATCTGAAAATCAGTAATTGACTTCATGAACAACTTTCCTTCTTGCTCCTTTATATCTCCTGACGAACCTGTTATTGTTAACCCGTTATTGTATGCAATGAATTTTTCAGGATTATTTCTAATAGTGTTACGCATTTCCTTATTTGCTTCTACCTTGAAGTTCAAAAATGATCTTACATTTTTTTCTAAAAGGCGTGAAGACTCTTTTCGATATAGATTTGCCAAACCAGATGCAGGTAAAACACATAGGTAAGATTCAAAATGTTCTTCTTCCGCTGCTTTGAGAACTTCAATATCGGACCCAAAAGTTTCTCCAAATTTCACTTCAAGTGGATCTGCATTTCCTTGCGACAACGATACTTGATACAAATATCCAATATCTACCAGTTTATATTGAAAAAGTATCTCTTTAGTTTGTTTTATGCGATTTCTTGTGAAGGACGTTTTTAGCTCGCTATCATCAAATAGAAACCGTTTAATTGTTTGCTCCTTCCCCCTGGTCTCTACAGATATAGAGGAGCTTAATAGAATTATTTCAACAACATCAATTTGATCAATATAATTTGAAGACCCTAATTTTTGGTATAAGACTGCCAACGGATCAGAATCCTGCAATTCATCATTCAAATGACGATTAATTGACTTTTTTACAAAATCTAGTCCTAATTTGAACAGTGTATTATGATGATCCTTTCTTTTATGCAAAATATTATCTTCAGTAGCATCAATGGAAACAGAATCTACATCCATTAAAAACAATTGAAGGCGTTCTCCTGATTCATTTTCCCAGTACCCTATCACTGCGTATGCTGAACTCGGTGGTATAATATTGATAACTTCAGATTCCACAAGTTTAGTTTCTACCAAACTTGGCAATGTATTCTCCAAAACAGATACTGGAGAGGTATACCCATCCTCATCAATAGAGTTCTCAAGTAAATCTTTTCTGAATTTTAAAAGTTCTTCAATATTCATTTCAAATCAATGGTATTTATTCTTAAATGTTCTTCAATAGAGGTAATCGAAAGTTTATACTTTACCCCTTGAATGGCGTTATTTAAATGCGAATCAATTAGTTTAGGAAAATCTAAATGATCACAGTCGTAAAATTCAATCTTAATAGGAATAAACTGAAGACTGTCATAATCTGCGACATTATTAAAATTCAACTTTTTCTCAGCTAAAGCGTTACTGATTATGGATACTAATCCTCCAGCATTCAAAATAATTTCATGGATACGATCAAGAATTTTTTTAAGTGTATCTCCTAAATCAGTAACAAACTCAACCGAAACCACCGCCAACTGAAGCCCTTTACCTGATTCAGATTCCAGTTGATACTCAGAGGAAATACTTACAATATCACCATTCTTTCTTTTAGTCTTTACTTCAACATTTTTTTCTGTAAAATGAAAATCATGATTTGCATCATATAGCCCTTTCCACGAGTCTAATATATCATTTATAGGATCTTTGGCATTTATTAATAAATATTCTAAATACACTAACTCTCCATACATTCCTTGTATAACTTCATCAGATAAATAAAGATTACGTTTAGACCTTAGAAAATCACTCCAATAACGAACTGTATTAATAAATATCTTAGTAGATTCATCTTCATTTCCAACATCTTTTAAACTATGGTATAAAGAAATCACTAAATCCGTAAAAAGGTTCTCGAAAAAGGGATCTTTAAGTTCAAGAACCAAATCATTATCTGGACTTGTATTATTGTAATAAGTCTTTAAATTTTCTTTTTCTTCTTCATTAAATTCAAATTTCAACTTTGTTTTTAATTTCAAAACAACACAACGGCAGCCTTCTTTTGATATTCCTATCATGAAGTCTGGCTTGCAATTCTTATTGATTATTTGTCTAGCGTAGGGACCACCGCCCTTCGGAGGTGAAATTGAATCCCATTTTTCGTTTAATTCCTTATCCGTCATAATCTATATATTATACCTCCAGGGCATCATCAAATTCTTCATCACCCGATACTCCCTCAATCTCTATTATTTCCTCAAGTAAGGATTTTCGATCCCATTTTTTGGAAAGATTAATTGAAATATTATTCTCAATAACATAGTCTTTCAATTCATCTAAGTTCATTTCTTCAATATCCTTCACAAGATGGCGAGTTACGAAATCACCTCCTTCAACACCACGTATATCAGGAAATCCAAGCGCAAATCCAATTAACGGCTTATTTAGTCCAATTAATTCTTTGTCTTTTCCATATTTCTTTAATTTATCTTGATATTCCGTCGGACTCACCTTGTCCTCAAAAACCTTATCTAACTCAAGTGGATAGATCATAAGTATGCCTGTTGATTCATCCATAAATTTTCTATACTGAAAATCTGGAACGCTTATTTTTGCTGCCTGTTTTTTTGCTTCATCAGGATCATTTTTATATTCCTCAGTTTCCAAAAGTTCTTTCTCTTTCTCAAGTCTAAATCTTGCCACTGCAGTTTCCCTATCAGTATCATTTAAGCCTATTGCAAAATCAGAAGCACTAATAATTTGTGCATTTTTCACTTTAAAAACATCTTGTTCAAATAGAAAATCGGCGGCTCCTGTTTTTTCTGCAGGACCTCTACGAACTGTCTGTTTTATTTCGATTCCTACTCCTAAGGCTTCTTTATTTAAAGTGCTTCCTTCTCCTCTTTTAGCATTCTTGATCGCAACAATCCAATTGGTAAGCTTTTGTTTATCCTTACATTCTTCTAGATAGCCCCTCAAACCAATAATATTTAGGTTCAACATAGTATTTGTCCCCATTTCTGCAAAGTCAAGAAATTTATTAAGTCCCTCTTGATCAGTTTCATGTATCACAAATCCGGGTTTATTAATTGAATCCCATTTTAAACCTTTTGCTATGTCCTTAAATGAATCACAAGAGCTAATAATTTTTTTCTTTTCTAAGCTAAATTGTGTTGATTGTTGAATCCGACTCGCGAAATCCAATGTCATTGTATTAAGGTTTCTTAAAAAATTGCCTCTTGTAAGTTTTATAACATCTGGATTATTTCGAATCCAAATTGTAAAGTCCTTTGGTGTTTTATCTGGAAGCTTAGCCAGTTGTTCAAACTTCTGTTCCAGATCTTCCATTATCAAAGAAGCTTCATTAAACTTTTCAATATTTTCTCTCACTGTGAAAAGCTTGCAACAGTCAAGATAACCTATTCTATATCCAAACCATCTCCCCATCTGCATGAGAGTGTCAGCATTGTTAGTAGCACGAAGGAAATAGTTGATTGTTAAACCTTCAAGTGTAAATCCACGCGATAACCGATTCCCTCCTATTGCAATGTACTTTTTGGGTTCAAAATCAGAATCACCAATAGAAGGATAAGTCAAATTCTCCCCTTGATGGGAACTATTTATTGCTTTAACCTCTACCCCATCTATTGCACGAGATAAACCACTTTTAATATCGGACTCAAAATCAACGGTAACCATATAGTCATCGTTATATTTAGTAGGGTCCAAATATTTTTCTTTAATAGTGCCAACTATGTGTGCATAATGTTTATCCCATGTAAATTTAAACTCTTCATAAATGGAAGCTGAATAGCCCATATTTATTTGACTACTTAGATCTTCAATGTAACTCAACAATAAATCTCTCGTCCTATTTTGCCAGTCACCGAATCGGCTAATATGTACCAGCATCGTATTGTGAGGTTGATAAAATTTAGAACTTAACATATCCTTATCCCGACAATCTCTAATAGCAATAGCTAGAATATAGCAACGGACAGCCTCTTTTAGAGATTCTGGTAAAATATTTGGATACTGATCATACTTCTTTGCAGCTCTTGTTCCTCTTTCTTTAGAGGTAGTGGGCTCTAATGGATCAGTATCTTTCCAAAATCTCGGTGGAAAAGAGTTTAGATAATCTCTTTCTACTATTGGACTTGCAACCAAAGGATCAATTTTCATAACCTCAGGGTCTTTAGTATCGAAAAACTGTTTGATACCAATATACTGAGAAGACGGATAAAGTAATTCGATGAAATCGTCAGGAAATAAATCTTCAGAAATATTAAAAGAATACTCTTCCCCTTTTGATTTTACGACAAAAGAAACTGATGATTCTTCATTTTTATATTGTAAAATGTTTGCAAATGGGGTTGCTGTATATCCAACATAGGTTTTCTTTTCAAAAAGTCCCAAAATTGCTCTTATTTCCTTATTGATTTTTGTGGCATACCCTCTTCCTTTGTGACCCATATTATTTAATGAAGCATTATCCGCTTCGTCATCAATAACAAGTAAAGGAACCTTTATTAAAGGATGGTCTTGATTAACATAATCTTTTAACCAAAGTAAAATATTCTTCAATACCGATACGTTTTTCTTAATAACAAGGATATTGTACTTTTCTATCTGACCACTAGCTCTAGCAACCTTTTGATTAAAATCTGTATCACGAGAGGTAATTGAATTAACTTCTACTTTAAGGTTTTCCATTCTACATACTTTCCCCACACCTATATATTCTTGACCTACCAAAGGCCCAAGAACTTCCTTCTCTAATCTTTTCTGTGTCTGAGAACGTAGATCTTCCATAATACCAGATAAAACAATTACTAGCTTATACCCCATATCTATAGAGCTATTAATTACTCCATTAAAGTTGGCAGTTTTTCCTGATTGCACACTTCCCACCACCATTCCTCTTTTAAAGAAAGAACCAGAATCTGCAGGATTACCAAAACCTTCTAATATACTCAGAGTACTTTTCTTTACCTCTGCTATTTCATCATCAGATCTTCCTGCATTTGATAAATATTTAAAATATCGTTCCCTATAACTTTCTGTTGGCCCTTTATCCCAATCAAATTGGGCAAACTTCTTTTCATCCAACCAGGTCTTTTTTGATTTCTTTAGCGTTGTGCTAGAAGAAGCCTCAATAGTATTGGAAGCCATAAATTCTTTTTTTGCAGAAATAAAAAAGGCTTCAAAGTCTACGTCAGATGTTTCTCCTCCCCAAGTAGTCATTCCCATTTGAATTTGCATGTTTTCATGGGTATTGAAAAAAGTTTTGACTTTTAATTTTAATTCTGGATCCTCTGTAAAATCACTTGTAATAATACCATGGTTGCTCAACTTGAATTGTTTCGAAAAACCACTTATCAACCCTGCTATATGATCTATTTTATTTCTCATAATTATTTTAATAATGTGGATATCTCATCCGGTAAATTTGTTTCTTTGAAACCAAGGTCCCCAAATGCTAATTCTTTTATTTTAACATTATCAAACCCTTCTTTTTTCAATTGCTTAATATAGTTAATTAATAACTTTAAGTCTACCCCATCTTTTTCTTTAACACCAATAATTTCTTGGTCCTCGTGTTTATCCAGTAACCTATTGCTTGAAACGTTAATCATGTGCATAATCATTTTGAACTGTTTCCGTTGGCTCATGTCCAGGTCATTTAAGAAATTCTTTATTCCAGGATAATCCGAGTTCAACTCTAAAACAGCTCCTTTGTCACTTGTTATAATCTTATTAAACAAAGATTCCTTACTTTCCGTTTTTGATGAACTTACATCTCTTAATCCATGATTAAAATACTCTTTTCTTGCCTCCGCTCTTAGGTCTGCTACTTTTTCAAGAAAACCTCTATTCAATTCAAAAGGAATTGAAATCTTAGATTTAGCGACATTCAATTGCAGTATATCATCATTAATGTTTCCAACATCAACTTTCAATCTTGCTAGCTTTAGGTTAGCTTGTCTTTTGATCAAACCATTCCAGCCACCAAAATAAATCACTCGTTCTCCACGATAAATATACAGTCCTTCTAGGTCCATCAAATTTCTTCTTGGGGTAACCCAGCCTCCATGCTTTTTCTCTTCTTTTAGTGCTTTTGAAGGCAGCACAAATGCCTCTACCCTAAACACATCACCTTTGTAAGGTCTTTCAAAGACTCCGAGAGTTCTTAAGTCCTGTCTATTCTTAACCGGAAAAGGGTCAAAGTATTCAACCATCCAGTTATTGATTCTAATTTGTAACGGTTTTTCTTTTCGTTGCATAAACCGATGAAAAACAATACCTAAATACTCTCTTGTAGTTTTATCCAACTGATCAATTAGTGCTTTCCCTCTATTTTCAGCCTCGATGAAATTCTGAAATTTATACAACCCTTGCCATACAATAAGCGTATTTGGCTCGAAATCAGTAAACTGTTTACCGAAATTATTGGTGCATTTTTGATACTTGTTAAGTATTACATTAATGTCATTTTTTGAGTTAACAATAATTCTCCACTTTCCCGTTTTCTTTAAATAGTCGACATCCCAGGTTCTTGCGGAATAATCTCCATTTTTCGTTCTTGATAAAACAGTGAATTTCCTTGTTTGGGAAAAAGATGCAGTTTTAAGCCCAAGTCCGAATCGGCCAAGGTCTGACTTATCCCTCTTTTGCTCGACAGAACTACTAGGAAATTTCATATTTGAAGCTAATTCCTCAGCAGTCATTCCCTCTCCGTTATCTGTAATATAAAGGCTAATGTTATCAGCATCAATAACATCAGTAAGTATTTCAATTTTATCAGCCTTGGCTGAAATTGAGTTATCAACTAAATCAGCTAATGCGGTTTCCAGTGAATAACCTTGTTCAGCGATCGATTTTACAAGGTATTCAGGATTTGGATTAGCATCTTCATATAGAAGCTCTTCAGCAATTTTCTCTTTCATAGTCTACCCATTTTTTTTCTTTGAAAACCCAATCCTCTTCAAGTTCAGCTTTTATCTCGTTTTGCGATTTGTCACGATGAATCAACATATCTTCTTCATCATTTATCTGAAATGCGACTATTAATTCATTTTGGCTCTCATCCGGACAAAATGATATACCTAAAAGTAGTTTAAAATTTTTATCAATTGCCTCAGTAAAATCTATCTTTGGTGAAAGAGTATAAAAAATATATTTTGTTTTTAGGTAATTGACAAATTCTTCTCTAAAACTATCTCTTGTCTCACACTTAAAGGTCTTCATACGATTACTACTCCTCTGTACAAATGACCAAAGTACAAACATGAAGTTAATCTTATAAGAAAGTGTAAATAATGTATCTCTATCAAACAATCTGTTTGTCCAATGAGCAGATCTTTTGACTTTTTCATAACCTTCCGATTCCAAACCTGAATCGCTCATTTTCAACTTATCATCGAAGAATGCAGAAATGAAAAAATTCGGAGTAGGGTGATAGCCATCTGTGTGCTTATCTTGATACTTTAATTTCTTATGCCCTGCTCTCTTATTAAAGATATCAAGATTAAGGGCTAAAACATTCCTAGCATAGGTAAATTGTTTATATGATGAGTATGAATCGACCGTTGACTTTTCAGTATAGTACTTACTATCAGCAATAAAATATATCTCATCTTTTTGAAAAACACCTTCTTCCTTATAAATATGGTCCAGCTCTTTTTTGTCTGGTTGACTTTTCATTTTCTTAATCTCACCTTCTGCTTTATCTCCAATTAATTTGTCAATCATTTCTTCAAAAACTCGGTTGAAATCCTTTATTAAAACAAATTCTTCTTCGGCTTTTGCAACTCTTGATTGGGAAACACGCTCAAAATACATTGATACCAGACTATGGAGCTTTAGCATTTTGTCATTGAAATAACGATACCTAATGGTTTTAAGGTATTTGTAGCCTTTTCGCTCTAACCTCTTATATTCATTACCGGTAATAAGGTTGTAATTCATATTCAATTTGAATCCAAAACCATATTTCCCATTGAGATGATTCAATACAGAAAAAAATATTCGAATAAGTTCTTCATCGTAATTTATTACCTTTTTTTTTGAATAAACATCAAAGTAAACAGGACTACCTTCAACAAATACTGGTGTTTTTCGAGCTACTGTTTTACTCCATTTAATTCGATGTTTCTGGGAATTGGATTTTCTCGCAATAAATGTAAATAAGCTTCTATTCTCCTCATAAAACAATCGCAGTGCTTCAATTATTTCCAACTCTGTTTGGGAATGATTGTCTTTTTTTGAAACCACGGGGTTCACATTTCCAGACTCACTTATGTTTTCCTTGTCAAATGATTTCCTGTACTGCTCGATTGCTCTATACAACCATACAGACATTTCGTACAATAGTGAAGGAGTTAAGGATTCTGACCCTAACTTCTTTCTTTTCGCCTCGTCAAGGTAATCAATAATTTTATCTGGGTCAAAATGACCAAATGCTTTTGGATTCTGTCCGTTTTCATCGTAGTTCAGAAAAACCTTTGGAAAAATCATTACAGGTTCTTTTATTTCTCTACCCTGACCATTGCCGCAGTAATAACCTACATAATTGATTTTTCTTTTCTTACTTGTGCTAGAAACAGGTTTATGAAAATGATGACTCAGAATTCCTTTAAGTCTGTTTTGGTCATAATGATATTCTTCAAAGAGAATTTTCATTAATCATTATGATTTTTTGAATCATCTGCACTTTCTGATGAATCAGTCTGGTCTTCATTATTTTCAACTTTATTGGCTGGAAGATTATATTCGATAAACTTTCGGGTAATTGTAGCGTCTACTTTTCCACCTTTGAAGAAATCTCCGAAAGTAATTGGAGTATCGCTACCAATATAAAAAATTGAATCTCCAGAGCCATGTTCCTCTTTGTAAATTTCCGACCATAAATAAAAAACAACTTTAGATACGAATTCTTCTTTCGTAATCGTACCATTAGCTGGAGATACAAATCGATTCCCTAGTTGTTTATCCTCACTTTGGGTATGCTCTTTTATGCTTGTGTTCAATGCTATTATTACTTTACCCCAGCCAAACTTACCCTTAGTATCATCCAAATCAATTTCAAAGTTATCAGCATCTTTATAATCAATAGGGATATATTCCCAATCCCATCGACGCTTGAATGCACTATCCATTGGAAACAATGACTGATCCGAGGTATTCATAGTACAAAGAATGTTAAGATTATTCGGCAAGGACATACGAGAAAAATCATCAGAATTGGTTTCCATTTCATATTCCTGTAGACGGCTAATATTCTTTAATTCCGTCGATAAGTGTCTTTGAACATCAGGTGAACAAATAATCGGATATTCAGAGAAACCATTCTCTTTTCTATCGAGTAATTGAAAAATATCTCCAAAAATCTGAGCACAGTTCCCCCTATTAATCTCCTCTATCACCAAGTAATATGGCCCTTCAGATCTCCACGCCTCACAATATGCTCTAAGAAACGATTCTTCAATGAATTTGTAAGTAATTTGTTCTCCTCCGGTTGGAGAGGGTATCATTGTTGGCTTATAAGCACCAATAAATCCTTGATAATCCAGTTCCGGATGAAACGTTACTCTTGGTAAATCTTCACCATATTCTTCTCTGATATGGTGACTTTTTCCAGTTCCAGGAGGTCCGAAAAATATTTTTTGAATTGGTTTCATATCATTTGAAGTTTTTTTGTCAGAAAGATGAAATAAACTATATATCTTTTCTTTTGAATCATATTCAATCTCAAATGAGCCTTGCCCATAATCATTAATGAATTTTACAAACTCATCATAACATGGATGACTCTTATCATAAGGGTGTGACCACTGGCTGGAGAAATATATAAATTTCTCATCCATTACTTCAAGATCAATAGGTTTGTATCGTATTGATGTGCCTGTCTTAAGTGTCTCCTTGGTTTGTTCAGCATCAAATACTGCAAAGATTTTCTTAGTTCCGAAATAATCTTGAAAGCCTACTGCCCTAATTTTTTTATCGTTATGAGTTCTTTCAAAATTACTTCTTTTTAAGCCCAGGAACTCTTCACCAAATCTACCATACACCTCTCGAAATGTTCTGAAAGCAAACTCTCTTAGACTTTTTTTAACTGAAAAAAGGAATTTACGATCTGGTATGACATTCTTTCCTTGTTCCAAAAATATTTTCTTATAAACTCCATATTCTGACTTAATTATTGAATACTTCCCATCAGAATATTCTTCAATAAAACGTTTAAAGTCTATAAATAACAAATGACTATCGTTGGCCTTATTATACTCAAATTCAGTAGAAAAATAACACTCTCTATTTTTGGTATCTATAAAAACTAACTCCTTATTATACCTGAACCGATTACCCGAATCGATGATTTTCTGTGCCATTTCCTTATCGAAAAAACCTAATAGTTTAGCTGATCCAAAATACTTAGGAAATTTCACTCCGATGTAATCAAAATCACCAACCTTGGTGTCAAATTCTTCTTTATTATCGTCAAGAAAGGAAGACCCAAACTCTAAAAAAGTCTTATTGAACACTTGAAAGCAAAAATCTCTTAAAGAAAGAGAAATGGACATAACAACTTTATCTTGTTCTTTTGTAAAGATTAGATTAGACATCTTAGGTATAAGGAACTCTTGAATGTTAAACCCAGTTCGATCTGTTAAGCCATTTAAAAATGGTCGTTTATCCTTTTTGCCCAGTAACTTTGCTGATATATTATAATCAATCTCTTTAGACTCACCAAAATGAGCATTAATAATTTCAAGTTGTTTTTCACGCCATTTATCGTTAAGATCGACCTCTACACCTTGGTGATATAATTCCGTTTTCTTGTATTCAAAAAGAAGTTGTAAAGAATCTAGAATATTCTCTTTTATCAGGGTTAGCTTGATCCCTTTGGGACTATCACTCAAATCCAAATTTAATCCTTTAACAATTTCTTCAGGGAGATAAATTTGACTATCATCTCCTCCTCTACTCCCTTTAGTTAGTACATACCTGCAATCAGCATTTGATACTATTTTCCTTCCTATTTCAATCATATATTAATGTTTAAATAAGGTTTTATCGAGTCAATTAATTGATAAAAAGATTCTGATCTTGAATCAAATTGCTGTCTTTGCTTAATCCCATCTAATTTAGCACTTAACATGTCAAACAATTCAGATCGAAACTCGAACAGAATAAAAACTAAATGCTGATTATCGGTAGCAAACCAAAGCAAATACCAATCTCTGTCACCATTATTTTCTGCTACTATTCTTCTAATTTCTCGCACTAGCGAGTTCATTTCACCTCCATCAAAAATCAATTCATTATTTGCTCCTTTTCGAATTTTAGGACTTCTAAATGTTCCATCTGGATTCTCAATATAGTCCAGTAAACACAGTAATTTTTTAGATTCCTTCTCGGTCACCAAGTAACAAAAATCAATCAAATGTAGGTCATCGATACTTGTAAGCGTATTTTCAAAAAGGCCAATATGGGTTTGATTACTCTTTTCTGATGCCCCAAGATCTGCAAGGGACAATTTTTTTATACCAATTACTGCATTATTATGAGGCCTAATCTTATCCATTAAGTATGTCGTATTTTTGATTAAGATAATGTAATAATGCATAAACAGTATTTACGCTTACTGCATTTCCTGATTGACGATACAATTGATGATTACTTATTCCTGCTTCTCTTGCCCTACTCACATCTTCGCTATTAAAACCTTGAAGCTTAAAAGCCTCTGTTGGTGTTAACTTACGAATTGAATGCTGTGCCTGCTCTTCTTTAGTAAAATTCTGTTGTAGGTACTCCTCTGGTTGTGGAGCGGCAAGAAATTCATCGGAATAGTAATTATCTTGACAGGCCCTATGCATTTTCACCATTGTTGCTGTCAGTGGTCTTGCTATCATCTGATTTATTTCAGATTTTGACATAAAATTCTTACTTCCATTTGAGAGAATGGTTGGTTTGATTCTTTCAGAAAGGTAATATTTCTGGTCTACTTGATGGCTTAACAATCCATCCAGAACTGAATTATAATGATTCAATGAAGTTTCACCATTCAAGTTTCCAGATATCTGCAGAATTTCTTCTCGGCTCATTTCAACTGTCTGCCCATCTTGAAGATGACCCCTATGTATTCCGAAAATGAACACCCTTCTCCTCGTCTGAGGCAAACCAAAATCTTTAGTGTCTAATACTACCGAATCAACTTCATAATTCGCATCCTCAGATAATGCCCGCATTACTTCAGCATAAGTTCTTCCCTCATCATGATTCTTCAAGTTCCTTACATTTTCTAGAAGAATGAAATTTGGTTGAGTTTCAGTTAGAATATCAATTATGCGGTAAAAAACTTCACCACGCTCATCATTAAACCCTCTTTTCTTTCCCATCATACTAAAAGCCTGGCAAGGAAATCCTCCTGTAAGCATATCATATTGACCTAATTGTTCTACCCAGTTTTCCTGCCGAACAAATTTCTGTATATCTCCTAATTCAACTTCACCTTCAGTTTCATAGATAGCTTTGTAAGACTCAACAGCAAATTGATCAATTTCTGAAAAACCTAAACATCTTGATTCTTCATCATTATCTTGACAGAAAAGATCAATTGCTCTTCTAAACCCTCCAATCCCCGCAAATAATTCTAAATGGTTCATCCTTAAATTAATTCAAACATTTCATTATTTCTACTCCAATTGCCTCTGCCAGCTTCACAGGCACCGCATTACCAATCTGAGCATACCAAATATTATTAGGTCCCATAAAGACATAGTCATCAGGAAACGTCTGAATTCTAGCAGCTTCTCTCGGACTTAGCCCTCTCGATTGGTTTGGATGAATATACATATTACAATCAAATTTCATATGAGAAGTTATTGTTTTACTGACCTCTCTTTCATTAAGCTTGAAATACTTGTCTTTAAACATATGGTTTCTACTACTGTAAGGCATAATATCAGCTATAGAGGGATGGAGTGAATTAGCTCCCTGGGGTAACCGTCCAAAAATCTCAATATCTCTATCATTGTTAAATCTGTTTGTGTGATTCGAAAGGTATTCAGAATTTCCGCCGATAAATTGTACAAACTCATTATTACTTTGGCTTACTTTTCTAAACTTATATCCAATTTTATCGCTTTCAAGTCCTCCTTTATTCTTTTCTCTTTTTGGCTCTAGTACAGGCAATCCTTTTAGCGCATCTTTTAGCACAAACTTTTTTGTTGAAGATTCATGTTTAACAATATCCTTCACAAGAACATCGATGTTAACATTTTCAACCCGAGTCCCAATTACAAATACTCTTTCTCTGTTCTGAGGTACACCATAGTTTCTCGCATTCAATAATATCATTTTCATCGAATAAGCTTCACCTAAAACAGACTTAAAATTATCAAGTATTTCATCCACCTTATTCATCATACCTTTGACATTTTCCATGATGAAAAACTTTGGACGTGTCCTACCCAATAATTTTAGAAATTGTTTATAAAGCTCATTTCTAGGATCATCAAGCAATCGTTGTCTATTTGCCATTGAAAAACCTTGACAAGGGGGGCCTCCAACTACTAGGTCAAGATCTTTAAACTTATCTTGATTTATTAATTCTCCTTCAACTAACTCTTTGATGTCACCGCAGAAATATGAATCTAATGAAAGGTCATGATTTAAGTAATATGTTTCAAGGAATTTTGGTTCTATCTCATTTATTAATACAGGATTGAAACCAGCATTTGATAACCCTTTGCTCAAACCACCGCATCCAGCAAATGTATCTATAAAACGAAAATCACGATTATCATTTGAATTTGTTTTCATGAGAAACTTTTTCAAAGTATTAGATAATTTTCGTTTTTGATTATTTAGTGTAAAGTATATTTTATTAACCTTTTCCCATGCTTCATCAGATAACCCATCCCGATACTCTATTGAAAAAATTACCTCATAATTCTCTTCTATCTCCATACCTTCAAGCTCAATAAGTCGTTCAAGATCTTTTATCAGTTGATCAACTTTTCGTTTATAGGATTTCTTAAAATTCTTATGGTAAAACTCTATCATTTCTTAAACTAACTTCTGTAAGAATTTGTGAAGTATTGCGCAATCAATACACCTATTTACTAATTTTTAAGTGAATATAAATATAAATAAATTCTATGTTTATTAATTAATCTCTTATTAGTCTTTTACTAACAAAAATCAACCACTTTTAAACAAAAGAAAAAATTCGGTTCGTACTTTTATTACGGAGTAAGGTAATTATTGTTAATGTAATCTTTCCATTCTAATTATAAAGTACTTTTTCTTTTATTATCCTGTATGGGGTTCAATTTTCTAAAATGGAAAATCAAACGGATCCTCAAAACCAATACGCTGACTGGATTTACCTTCTGCAATTAACACAATAAATTTAGCGAATTCTTCGTAGGATTGACAATTGTTTAGGAAACGTTTTACATTCCCTAATCTTTTATACCGTGTTTCAAATACCAACAAAGGATCGGAAATTAAAAGCTGATCTAAACCTGGGTAATATTTAGGCTCTCTAACCGAGCACATAACTTTATTTTGCTCTTTTTCTTTGGTAAAGGTTAAATGCCATATTTCATTTTTCTTTATAAAGTACATAGAGGTTTCAG
>ENA-UOXV01003953-UOXV01003953.1-marine-metagenome-genome-assembly--contig:-NODE-3953-length-17473-cov-6.441957_pt1 | contig 17473 bp, 12 predicted proteins | sample MGYA00238165_ERZ766961 | MGnify/ENA primary metagenome ERZ766961 (study PRJEB28924, sample SAMN03173240) | marine metagenome | biome: Marine; feature: Water; material: Subsurface seawater | place: North... | reverse complement strand
CCCTAGACATGTCCAACCAGCCGGAGCTGGCGCTACCGTTTGAATCTACCCGGTCATTACTGACGAAATGGCGTACACGCGACGCCAGCAAGACAGCTTTGGTGGATCTCGACCAGGGTGGCAAATCGATCACCTGGGGCCAGCTTGCCACCGAGGCGGACAAGGTTGCGCAGTTCCTGGCTGACCGGGGCATCAAGCCCGGCGACAAGGTCGCCGTTCTGTCGGACGAATATCTTGAAAAACTGATTATCTGGATGGGCATCTGGCGCCTGGGTGCTGCGATCTGCCCGCTCAACGTCGAGATGAACGAGGTTCATCTGGTTGAAATCCTCGAAGGCATCGAGCCTGCACTGACCCTGTGGCACACCAATTTGGATGGCCCCAAACTCACGTCGGGCCTCAAAACACCCTCGATCCGCTTCGATACATGGAAGGAGGACGCAAAAGACCCGGAAGAACTGTTCGCCATTCTTGCCGCAATGCCCGACGGCGCCGGCGCCGATATCAACAGCGAGAACGCCGCCGAGGACCTTGCCTGCATCTTCTGCACCTCCGGCACGACATCAAAGCCCAAAAGTGTGGTCTACAATCACATGTCCTACTGGCTGAGCGGGCTCAGCACGCTGGATATGCTCGGCCTCGACGAAAACGACCGAACGCTGGAATACCGCTCCTTTGGCTGGAATTCCGCCCAGATACTCAGCCTGATGCCCTGGCTGCAGACAGGGCTGACAATGCATATGGCAAAACGCTTCTCGCGGTCACGGTTCTTCGGATGGATACGCGATAACGACATCACGTTTTCTGCCGGGGTGCCGACGGTGGTGAACATGCTGCTCAACGAGCCCCCGCCCGAAGCGGAGCGCGATGTCCCGTCGCTCCAGAGAATGACCTGTTCAACGGCACCATTATCGCCGGATCAGTGGGCCAAGTTCGAAAACATGTATGGTGTGACGCTGTTACAGCTCTACGGAATGTCGGAAGCCGGCTGGATATGCGGGAACCGTCATTACCGGCGCGCCATGGGGACGGTAGGACCGCCCGCAAAGCACCAGGAATTCATCATTGTGGACGGTAATGGCACAGCCTGCCCGCCCGGCGTCGAAGGGGAAATCACCATCGGCGGGCCGCAAACCTGTATGGGGACAATCTCGCCCGACGGCGAGTTCGAAGACCTGTCTGAAGCGCGGATCAAGACCGGCGACCTCGGCATGATGGACAAAGACGGCTTCGTGACCGTCACCGGACGCACCAAGGATCTGATTATTCGCGGGGGTGTCAATATTGCCCCCTTGGAAATAGATAATGTGCTGTTGCGGAACCCGAAGGTACGGGAGGCCGCCGCTGTCGGGGTTCCGGATAATATTTACGGCGAGGAAGTGATCGCTTTCGTGTCAGTTAAATCAGGAGAAAACCTGACTGAAGAAGACGTCAAATCCTGGTGCGCTGACTCCCTGCCCGCCTTCAAGGCACCCAAGCATGTCTATTTTACCGACGAACTGCCAAAATCCGATCGCGGCAAGGTTCTGCGCGATGGGCTGCGTGACATATGGCTTTCTGCCAAATAACGGGATTCCGGTAATTTTAATCTGCGATTAACCGCTGCATTTTACTTAAATTTAACAGCCGTGATGGTATCGCTATGGCCCCTGATATAGGTAGGGCCAAAGATGACCGCTCCTCTAGCAATCGACAGTTCTGCGGATACACCTGTTAGCACCGACGACGAGGCCTCAGAATCTCCGAAGTTTTCTTTCCGGTGTTCAAACCGACTGTTCAATGTCTGGACACAACCCGTCTCCGACGGGGTGGAAGTATATGTTGCCTGCGACCTGGGCCACCTTCCCTATAGCGCAGAAAACCGGGAACGCCGCCGGAACGGGCTGATGATCCTGAGCGCCGCCGGCGCCGCCATATCAGCGCGCCTGTTGCTCACGGATTTTCACAAAATATCTTTACTGGCCAACGTAACAGTCCCCGATGTCCAGGATTCGAAGGCTATTGTGTCCGGAGCCGCTGCCAGTGTCATCGGGATGCTACCGATGATCGACCTGATGGAAACCTGCGTCATCCCGACACCGCGACAGGCCTGACTCGAACTCGAATGCGACGTCAGTTTACCTTCGGCAGGACAAAAACCTGTCCAGGGTAGATCAGGTCCGGATTGCGGATCTGATCCTTGTTCGCTTCGTAGATCTCCGTATACCGAAGCCCCTCTCCGTAGGACCTGCGTGCCAGCCGCCAGAGACTGTTGCCAGGCTGTACGAACACGACCGTACCCTCGGCCAGGTCGCTCACGGGCTTCGCCCTTGAAAACGGCAACGCAACCCGCGCGGTTACCTTACCGGCGGGATCCACACGGTCGACGCGCATCTTGTACAAACCCTCGGGGATCTCGAACCCCGGATTCAACTGCCATATCCCCTTTTCATCTGCCGTAGCACGGCCGATAAACTTGTTGTCGAGATAGACACGGACCTCCGCCCCGGGTGGTGCCCGGCCTGATAGTCCGAGATTGCCCCCTGCCTGACCGTAATCAATCGCATCCAGCGAAAGCTTTGAATTCCCGACGCCACCGGGCGTCTGCAACACGACGGGCGCACGCTTGCCATCCTTTGGAATAACAAGCGCCAATGAGCCGGTCGTTCCCGCGGTGGGGCTGCCGGCCACATCTTTGCCCCGCTCTGGCACAACAACGACGACACTCTGGTCCGAAGACACCTCGGTACCGTCGGCACTCCGAGAGACGATCCTCAATCTGTGCGTACCGGGAGCAATCGGTGTCTGGGGCACCAGGACCCATTCACCCCGTTTATCGGCCCGGGCACGACCGATTACCGTATCGCCCTGCAGGACCGTAACCTCTGAATTGGGTAGAGCCCGGCCTGCAATAACTGTATCTCCCTGCGGATTAACGCGAACGATGTCGAAAGTCGGTTTATCCGGCGAACCGGTAGCCTTTGAACTGCCCGTCGCCCCCGCAGACTTTTGCCCCGCGGCAGGCCCTATCGTGCTTTTTGACGGAGCACCCGCATCACTGGATTTTCGATCACGTTGTCCACTTTCCGCAGCAGGCGTGGACCTCGATGTCGATGAAGGCGCAGAAGAGGACGAGGAAGATGATGACGCGGACGATGACGAGGGAGAAGATGATGACGCAGGCGATGTCCCCGCAGGTGATGTCCCAGCAGGTGATGTTGCACCCTGCTGAACCGGACGATCCGGTTCCCGGTCAATGAAGAATGTAAGCGCAATCGCCCCCAGGACGATTATTGCGCCCGCAATGCCAACTATCAGGGGCCTGTTCACTGCGCCTCGCCGTCAGATACATAAAACTGCAACACTGAGCATAGGCGACTGATATGGAATCGCACTGTTTTTCTGCGAAAAACCGGCCCGTCACTCAGAAAGCATGGGCAACGGGTTTGAGCGATTTCAGGTAGCGCGCGATCGCCGTAAGGTCTTCATCCGTCAGCTTGCCGGTATTGTGCTCAATCACCTCGGCCATCAGCGATCCTGCATAGTCAAAATCAGGGGTCTGGCCGGACTTCAGGTATTCAACGATTTCCGGCACGCTCCAGGTCAGACCGGTTTTCGTGTCCGGCGTCAGGTTCGGTATGGCCTCGCCTTCCGGTCCGTCCGGCGTCCCCGCCATCCAATGGTCATAATCAAGACCACCAAGCATGTTGCGCGGCGTGTGGCATTCGCCGCAATGGCCGAGTGCATTTGCCAGATAAGCGCCCCGGTTGACCTCGGCAGACTGCGCCGGGTCTGCCTCGAACACACCTTCTCTGAAAAACAACAATTTCCAGCCGGTCTGCAGGAACCGCCAGCTGAACGGAAACGAAATGTCGTGCGGTGTAGATGGCTCCGGGACGGCAGCTATCGAAAACAGATAGGCCTTCATCGCCTTCAGGTCCTCCTCCGTGGCCTTCGTGTAGGATGTATAGGGAAATGCCGGAAAATAATGCGCCCCGTCAGGTCTTTTGCCCTCGCGCATGGCGCGGACGAAATCGGCATCTGACCATGCACCGATTCCATGAGTCTTATCTGGTGTTATATTCGGCGGGTAGAACGTTCCGAAGGGCGTCGGAATTGGTGCACCGCCGGCATATGGTTTTCCCTTTTTCTTGTAGTCGGTGTGACAACTGACGCAGCCTCCCGCCGTGACAAGATATCGGCCCTTTTCAACAAGGGACGTTTCAGCCGCGATGACCGGCGAAAACCCTGCCGCAGCACTTCCCAAAACCAGCAGACCTGCCGCCGTCAGCACAGAAAGGAAATTTCTCATATTGTCACGTCTCCACAGAGCGTTATTAGAGTTCACCAGGCAACGACTTGATGAGAAGAGATATTCGTGGTTTCTCTCGAAGCGTCAAGTGACGTCGGTCACAGTACACTTATCAATTCGGAAACAAGCCCCATGAATTTCCCCCCGTCTTCATCACCCGTGAAATCCGCCTGCGTGTTCTGCGGCGCATCTGTCGGCAACGATCCCGCTTTTGCCGAAGCAGCCCGCGACCTCGGCGCGCTTATGGCCGCTGACGGTATGCGACTTATATATGGCGGCGGACATCTGGGCATGATGGGCACGGTCGCAGACGCGGTCCTCGCCGGCAACGGTGAGGCAATCGGCGTTATCCCAGAATTTCTGCGTGATCGCGAGCAGGGGCATACGGGTCTGACGGAACTTCACGTCGTCGATAGCATGCATACCCGCAAACGGATGATGTTCGACCTGTCGGATGCGTTTGTCGTCCTGCCCGGCGGGCTGGGAACACTGGAAGAGGTATTCGAAATGGTGACCTGGCGGCAATTGGGACGCCATGAAAAGCCTATCGTGCTGATCAGCACAAACGACTACTGGGCACCCTTTCAGGATTTGGTCGACCGTGTCGTCGACAGCGACTTTGCCCATGGCAAAGTGGAAACATATTTCCGCATCGCCGCCGATCCGGAGGCGGCGATGCGGATATTGTCAGGCGAAGACTAGCCCCCGCCCTGTTTCGGCGTGACGCTTACGCGCCCCAGGGCTTGATCGCGTCTTTAAGCGCCTTGTAGCCTTCAAGGAAGCCCGGGCGCGTGCCGGCATAGACCTCATCGAATGTATCGAGCGCATCGTCGAGCCATTTACGCAGCTCCGCGTTATCCGGGTTCGCATCGAGGTAGGCATCACGGATCAGCACGAAGTGAATGCGCGGATCGTAGGGCTGCTTGGTGCCGCCCATGGATTCGTCTCCATCCAGCAGACGCAGCAGCATCGCATCAGCTGACCCGAGTGTCTGTTCGTGGATCGGCGGGCCATCCATACGATGCATGACCGAAGTCATGTCACGACCGTTACCGGTGGTATGCCCCATATCCGACCAGACTTCCGTCATATTGACGTCATGACCGAGATGCTTGGCGACCATTCCGCCGAACGCACGCAGCGGATCGGAGATATCGGCCAGCAGATCGGTCAGGCGATCACCATCCAGATCGGTCGCCAGCACGATTGAATCGCGCTTTTCGATCAGGTCCCAGACCAGCAGGCCATAATTCGTATCAGCGATGTGCTGTTCGATACGGCCACCCCAATTCTCCATACCGGCTTTGAAGTCGGCAGGCAGAAGGGCGATGATCTTGTCGATCCGTTCCTTGTGCTCTTCATACGGGTCGACGGCGTATTTACGGCCGACTTCGAACTTGGTGTCCTTGATGAGCCAGGAATGCAGGCCGGCATTGATGCCGTCTTCCATTGCCTGGGTCGGCTTGGTGGCAACACGACCGAGACGACCGGTCTCGTTGACCATCTGCAGGAACAGGCGGTTGGCGTATGCAAGCTGGACACCGGGAGTGTTCATTTCCGAATGAACGATACCCTTGTCATTGACGGTGAATTTCGCCTTATCCTGCGAATACGGCAGGCACGGCATGCAGCGGACAACCGTGATCGGGCCATACGGCCGCACGTTGCAATAGACACCGGCCTGGGTGCGCAGTGGCGCATTCGCCGATTTGCCCATCACGACAACCTTGTTGCCGTTGCCGTCGTTCACATAGGCATCCCCCGCGGTCGACCATTTGATCGATGTGCAGGGCATGTTGCCGAACCAGCCGAGGGAGGCCAGTTCGGTATCGTGGCGATACTGCGACCACATCGGGACCGCGTAGAACGGCAACTGAAGAATGTCGATTGCGGCCAGCGTGCCCAACAGCGCGTATGCGTCAGTCATAGAATGGGCAACGGGATTCACGTTGCCGGTATGGTTGCCGCCCTTCCAGACCACCGCATCGGGGTAGCCTTCAGGTTTGACATCGGCCGGTTCAAACAGCCCGGACAACGCCCCGAACAGGTCGCCTCCGTCAGCTTCCGTGCGGGCAATGGACATCAGATCGATCATTTGGGCCTCTTTCGATAGAGTTGGATGATAAGTATACGGGTGCGGGCGCGAAACGCAGCCTCCGGGTGTGCCACCCTAACGATGTTGGATACAGACCGGTCCCTCAAAACAATCTACAGCATGTCAAAAATCATGCCGTAAAGAGCAATCAAGGTCCGCCCGCAGTCAAATCGCCATCGGGAACGCGGCGGATAATAAGCTATTTCAATAGACTGATCCAGTCGCCCGAAACATGTCCCTGAATCGCAGATTTCTGCGGGTCAGGAACGCCCCCCCCCTAGGCCGCCGCGTCGCCAATCGCCGCCGCGATGGCATCCAGCGCCGCCTGAGCAGCACTCCCATCCGGGCCACCGGCCTGTGCCATGTCCGGTCTGCCGCCGCCGCCCTTGCCACCAAGCGCCGCGGAACCGACCCGCACCAGGTCGACCGCGCTGATTGTTTCCATGATATCCGCTGTTACACCGACCACAATAGATGCCTTGCCGTCTTCAACCGAGATGATCGCCGTGACACCGGAACCGATCTGTTTCTTGATTTCATCCGCCATGGATTTGAGCTCTTTCGCAGGCATTCCTTCGAGCTGACGCGGCGCATACTTGATGGCACCGATCTCGACAATGTCGCCGCCCGCCTGATCGCCTGAAGCTCCACCGCCGCCGCCTGTTGCCAGTTTGCGGCGCAGATCTGTGAGCTCCCGCTCTAGCTTGCGGCGCTCTTCCAACAGGCCGGCGACACGCACAGGCACGTCCTCGGCCGTCGTTTTAAGTTCGAATGCGGTCCGCGCCAGCAGATCCTCACGGTCAATTGCATACGCATCTGCTGTCGCGCCTGCGAGCGCCTCGATCCGGCGCACGCCGGCACCAACCGCGCTTTCGCCGAGGATATGGAAAAAACCGATATCGCCGGTCCGGCGCACATGGGTCCCACCACACAGTTCGACGGAGAACCGGTCTTCTGCGCCCCCCATGGCAACGACCCGGACTTCATCTCCGTATTTCTCACCGAACAGCGCCATCGCGCCATTCTCGATCGCCTCGTCCGGGGTCATCAGCCGGGTATCCACCGCCCCGTTCAGACGGATGCGCTCATTCACCTCTCGCTCGATAGCCCGCAGGTCATCTACCTCTATCGCCTTTGGATGAGAGATATCGAACCGCAGCCGGTCCGGTGCGACCATGGAACCCTTCTGCGTGACGTGATCGCCAAGCCGGCGGCGCAGTGCTTCATGCAGCAGATGGGTCGCGGAATGATGCGCCCGTAATGACGCCCGGCGCGCATGATCGACATCGAAGGTCGCTGTATCGCCGACAGCGATGCTCCCCTTTGTCACTGTGCCTGTATGGACGTGTACATCACCGATTTTCTTCAGGGTATCGCTTACCGTGATTTCAGCTGTTTCGGTCCTGACAATTCCAGCATCGCCCTGCTGACCGCCGGATTCACCGTAAAAAGGCGTCTGGTTGGCCACCAGCGCAACCTCGGCGCCTTCGCCTGCGTTATCCGTCTCGACCCCGTCAACGACGAGTGCAATGACGGCACCCTCTGCGGATTCAGTGGTATAGCCCAGGAACTCCGTTGCGCCGGCCCGCTCACGGATATCGAACCAGACACTTTCATCCGCCGCCGAACCCGATCCGGTCCAGCTCTTGCGGGCTTCGGCACGCTGGCGCTCCATTGCGACATCGAAGCCTGCCGTATCGACCGGCCGCCCCTGACCACGCAGCACGTCCTCGGTAAGGTCGAGCGGAAACCCGTAAGTATCATAAAGCTTGAATGCGACCTCGCCATCGAGCGCCTCGCCGTCGCCGAGCTTCTCCGTTTCGTCTTCCAGCAGGCGAAGCCCGCGGCCGAGCGTTTCCTTGAACCGGGTCTCTTCCAGTTTGAGGGTTTCGGTCACCAGCGCTTCGGCACGCTCCAGTTCCGGGAAAGCCTTACCCATTTCCGTCACCAGCGACGGCACCAGCTTCCACAGCAGCGGATCCTGACAGCCCATAATGTGCGCATGGCGCATGGCGCGCCGCATGATCCGGCGCAGCACGTAACCACGCCCCTCGTTCGACGGCAGGACCCCGTCCGAAATCAGAAAGCTGGATGCGCGCAAATGATCGGCGATGACGCGGTGCGATGCCTGATGATCACCATCCGGATCGACACCGGAGGCCTGAGCCGACGCCTCTATCAGGTGGCGCATCAGGTCGATGTCGTAATTGTTATGCTTGCCCTGCAGAACGGCGGCGATACGTTCCAGGCCCATACCGGTATCGATCGACGGACGCGGCAGGTCGTTACGCGTTGCCGCGTCAATCTGCTCGTACTGCATAAAGACGAGATTCCAGATTTCGATAAACCGGTCGCCGTCTTCGTCCGGGCTGCCGGGCGGACCACCGGGAATGCCTTCACCGTGGTCGAAGAATATCTCGGAACAGGGCCCGCACGGGCCTGTGTCGCCCATTGACCAGAAATTGTCGCTCGTCGGAATACGGATAATCCGGTCATCGGACAGCCCTGCAATCTTTTTCCACAGATCGAAAGCCTGGTCGTCTTCGGAAAACACCGTCACCAGCAGCTTCTCTGCCGGGAGGCCGTATTCCTTGGTGATCAGGTTCCAGGCATGCTCGATCGCGACATCCTTGAAATAGTCGCCGAATGAAAAATTGCCGAGCATCTCGAAGAAGGTGTGATGGCGCGCCGTGTAACCGACGTTCTCCAGATCGTTATGCTTGCCGCCGGCGCGCACACATTTCTGAGACGTCGTCGCGCGGCTATAGGGACGTTTTTCAAGACCGGTAAACACGTTCTTGAACTGCACCATGCCGGCATTGGTGAACAGCAGTGTCGGATCGTTATGCGGCACCAGCGGCGATGAAGACACAATCTCATGATCGTTGTTCCCGAAATATTCGAGAAAGGCCGTCCGGATGTCATTGGTGGTCGAAGTCATCTGTCCGCTTTCATCGCCTGTTTTGGCCGATCCCGCTGGCCTTTGCCGCGCGCGGGCGTTCGTCCCGTTCGAAGGCGCCGGTTTTAGCGGGCGGGAATGAGTCTGTCCAGATTATGCAGCGCGCCGTTTCCGCCGATATTCTGCCCGCCACGGCACCTTTTACAGCGCACAGCAAAACGGGCCCCACCGAGGGGCCCGTCCTGTTGCACGCTGTTCAGGGAGAAAATCAGTCTTTTGCGTCTGCCCCGCCGTCGACCTGATCGGCATTTCCCGCCGGGTCGGTCAATGCGGCCTCGGACAGGACGCCGGCCTCCGCCATGATCTCGCGTTCCAGCTGGGCTGAAAGGTCCGTGTTTTCGAGCAGGAAGTTCTTTGCGTTCTCACGCCCCTGCCCGATCCGCTGATCGCCATAGGAGAACCAGGAACCGGATTTCTCAACCAGTCCGGCTTTGACCCCGAGATCGACAAGCTCACCCATCTTGGAAATACCCTGACCATACATGATGTCGAATTCGACCGTCTTGAAGGGCGGCGCCATCTTGTTCTTCACAACCTTGACGCGGGTCTGGTTGCCGACGATTTCATCGCGATCCTTGAGCGCACCGATACGGCGGATATCAAGCCGGACCGAAGCGTAGAATTTCAGCGCATTACCGCCCGACGTCGTCTCGGGGCTACCGAACATCACGCCGATCTTCATGCGGATCTGGTTGATGAAGATAATGAGGCACTGGGACCGGTTGATGGAACCCGTCAGCTTGCGCAGCGCCTGGCTCATCAGGCGGGCCTGCAGGCCGACATGGGTATCGCCCATTTCGCCCTCAAGTTCGGCCCGCGGCACGAGCGCGGCGACGGAATCGATCACGATCACATCGATCGCCCCGGACCGCACCAGCGTATCGGCTATTTCGAGCGCCTGTTCACCGGCATCGGGCTGCGAAATCAGCAGTTCCTCGATATCGACGTTCAGCTTGCGGGCATAGATCGGATCAAGCGCATGCTCTGCATCGATAAACGCGCAGGTGCCGCCCTTCTTCTGCGCCTCGGCAACAATGTGCAGGGCCAGGGTCGTCTTGCCGGAGCTTTCAGGACCGTAGATTTCAACGATACGTCCCCTTGGTACGCCGCCGATACCCAGCGCGATATCAAGCCCGATCGAACCCGTGGAGACCGCCTCGGCCTCTGCCGGCGAAGAGCCTTCGCCCAGCTTCATGATCGAGCCCTTGCCGTGTGCCCGTTCTATCTGGCTCAGCGCGGCTTCAAGCGCTTTCGATTTATCGTTTGCAGATCTGTCCATAATGTCCCGGTCAACCACTCTCAGATTGGTATCAGCCATAACGCCCTGCTCCTTATTTCATACGGTTTGTGTCGGTGCAATCAGGTGAATTTCATTAAATGTACCTGATTTGTTCTCATGCGCAACAAATAATTCAACAAATTGAAAACGCGTTGTTTTTTAAGCTGAATTCCGGCTTTGTTCTCATATTTCGCGGGTGGGTGAGAACCGCTGGCGCAGAGCATAACACACGAACGATTCGTTGCCGCCGCCCGAAACCGGCCGCGCAGATTGCCCTTTCGATACCGGAGCCCCAGTCGAAGGAGCAGGTTCCCAACAACAAACCGGAGCGCCCGATGCGCCTTCAGATCGAATACTGCCAACGCTGAAACTACGAACCCCGCGTCCTCGGTGCGAGGGCCCTGCTGGCACCGCTGGGCATCGATGTCGATATCACCCCCGGTCGAACGGGATCTTTCGAGGTCATCCGCGACGGCACGGTGCTGTACTCAAAACAAAAACCCCGGGGCCCGTCCGAAGACGAAACCCGGGGTTTCGGTTAATTGAAACCTGTTTGGATTCAGGACGATCCGTTAATCACGCCACCCGATGGGCCCGGCGGCGTGCAATGCCCATGCCGAGCAGACCGAATCCGATAACGGCAAGCGTACCTGGTTCGGGAACACCAATGGTGTTGATCGGGTTGAATTCACTGTTGAACTGCCAGGCGACGATATCGTGGTCTGCGCCGGCAAAACCCGTTCCTGATGTGAAGCCGACAAACGCGTCTGTCGCACCGAGCTCCTGCACGAGGTCAACGGTATATGACAGCATTGCAGATCCCGGCCGGATACCGGTGGTATTCGCCCGTACTTCAAGCTCATCGGTCGTGCCGTCATAATCGACCCATGCGGTAATCAGATCGCCACTATCGAGCGCGAACCCGGGATTGGTCTCAAGGGCCACCGAGCTTACATCGCCACCGATATTAATCCCGACGTGATTGTCGCTGTTGCCATCAATTACGCCATTGTTCCAGTTGTCGAATTCAATACCGACACTGTTGGAAAGACCGGCATAACCGATACCCCCACCGGCACCACCCGCCGTATTCGATACAGTCTGCAATGCGAAGACGATCCCGTCCGCACCACCGTTTTGCTGATCCCGGAAGTGGAACTGGAACGACGTGCTGAAGGACGCGTTCTGATCCAGCGAGATCGCAGTTGTCGAGAAGACACTTCCCGCCTGGCCGGTGGAATTGGTAAGACGCAGGACATTGTGGTTATGGCTGTCCGTTACCGCGCTGCAGGTTGACCCCACGCCTCCGGTGCAACTGTGAATGCTGCTTGTATTGCCGTTGAGCTGCAATCCGGTGAGATTGGAGAAATCATTAAACAACAGCGCTGATGCGTTGGCGCCGCCGGACGGTGCCAGGAATAAAGCCGCACAGGTCCCAAACGTCGCTGCGATGCCCCGTGCCGATACCAAATATTTCAACATGTTTCACACCCTATGAGTTGTAATTATATTTACAGTTCTCCTAAGGGTGGATATGCAAAGCCCGTGCCAAACCGAGAGTTTGTTTATAAACAAAGCCTTAGACGCACAGGCAATACACATGCAGTAAGAATATGTAAAAAAACCCGACACCATGCGACATTTTCCCGGATGTCATCGCCGCCAGCGTCAAACAGGTTTCAAAACACCGGCTGGACGCAGAACTCAGCCCTTCCCCGCGCCGTCTCCGTCCAGCACTTCCTTAACCTTGCCGGCCAGTTGCTGAAGCGTGAAAGGCTTCGACAGGAATTCGACCTCTTCGCCGGCGCCAAGCTTGTCGCGGAACGTGTCTTCGGTATAGCCGGAGATAAAGATGACCTTGAGTTCCGGGTAACGTTGGCGGACCTCGCGCACGAGTGTCGGCCCGTCGACACCCGGCATGACCACATCGGTGATCAGCAGGTCGATCTTTTCGCCGTCCACCGTGGTCGCCATGCCGTCAACGACCCCGTTCAGCACTTCGAGAGCGCCCTCTCCGTCCTTTGCCTCAACGACCGAATAGCCCTTGTTGCGCAATGCGCGGGCACCGAAGAGACGGACGGCGTCTTCATCTTCAACCAGCATCACGGTACCGACACCGGTTAGATCGCGGCGAACTTCTTCCTCTTCAGCAGGTGCAGCAACTTCTTCATCCGCCTCGTCCTCCTGGAAGCGCGGCAGATAAACAGAGAACTTCGCCCCCTCATCCTCGACGTTATCGGCAAAAACGTAACCGCCGGTCTGCTTGACGATGCCATAGACGGTCGAAAGGCCGAGCCCCGTCCCCGCGCCGACTTCCTTTGTCGTGAAAAACGGCTCGAATATCTTCTCGATCACGTCACCGGGAATACCGGTGCCGCTATCCTGCATTTCAAGCAGGACGTAATCCGCATCGGGGATGCCTTCGTAATCGCGCAGACGTGGATCACCCGCATAAACATTGCTGGTGCGGATCGTCAACGCGCCCCCGCCGTCCATGGCATCGCGGGCATTGACCGCAAGGTTGATGACAACCTGTTCGAACTGTCCCTGGTCGGCCTTCATCAGCCAGAGGTCGCGACCGTGGTAAAATTTCAGTTCGATATCCGCGCCGATCAATCGGCGCAGCAAGTAAGACGTCTCGCTCAGCACGTCGGTCATATCGAGGACCTTCGGCTGCAATGTCTGCTGACGCGAGAACGCGAGCAGCTGGCGGACAAGGTTGGCGGCACGGTTCGCGTTCTGTTTGATCTGCTGGATATCGGCGAAGGACTGATCCCGCGGGGTATGACGCAGAAGCAACAGGTCGCAGAACCCGATCATGGCGGTCAGCAGGTTATTGAAATAATGCGCGATGCCGCCCGCGAGCTGACCGACAAGCTCCATCTTCTGGGACTGGAAGAACTGCGCTTCGATCCGTTTCTGCTCGGACAGGTCGAACACGTGGACGATCAGGCCGACCGATAACGGTTCCGCCAGATTAACGTCACCGGTATCGGGGGCATTTTCCGCGTGCCCGGCATAGAGCGACACCGTCACGGCCTTGCCCGCATCAAGACGGATTTCGATGGGCGTCGGCGACTCATCGGCCTCATATGCGGATGACACCCATCGGCTGAACTTGTCCCGGTCCTCTTCGAGCACGACATCGACGAAGGACAGGCCCTCCGCCCGTTCGCCCTCGAGCCCGGTGGTCGTTGCAAATGCCTGGTTACATTCGGTGATGCAGGCATCTGCGTCGAGAAGGACGATCCCCACCGGTGCATCGAAGAAGAACCGCTGGAATCGCTCCTGGGACACCCGGACCGCTTCTGCAAAGTGACGTTCGCCGGACAAATGGCGGACCAGTGTCCGGGTTCTCAAATCTCCATTCGATTCATTCACCACCACTGTCTGGGTGACATACGCATCAAACATCTCGCCGTCACGTCCGGCGAAGACCGTCTCACCAACGCCATCTCCGTCCTCGCCCGGCAACGGGGAATAAGGGTCGCATGTTTTAACCAGCCGGTCCGGCAGAAGATCACGAAGCCGGACATCTCCATTGACCAGTTCGGCTTCGGTCTTGCCAAGCCATTCCGCGAAGGTCGAATTCACGTAGCGGAAACAGCCTTCACGATCGACCGAATAAAACCCGATCGGCGCGTTCTCGACAAACTCGATCAGTTTTTCCTGTTCGGTCCGGATGACGCGTTCGAGTTCATAACGCTCCGACACATCTTCCAGGCGCCATATCACCGAGTCGGATTCCTCGTTCGGCGGCACCGCGGACACTTCGACGAAATCCATACCCGGCAGTCCCAGCTGGAAGTCCGCACGCGCGCTCTTTCCATCCGCCACGGATGTCAGCAATGCATCAAAACGCGCTTTTCCGTCAGCGCCGTCGCCGGCCGCAAGCGCGGCAAGTGCATCAATCGGCGCGTCGTTGTCGCCCAACAGACGGACCCAGCTTGATGTAGCTGCGACCGGTTTCCCGCTGCCGTCAACCACCAGCCTCGGGCTGGGCAGAGACTCGAATAACCTGTCCAGAAAACGTCCACGGCGGCGACAGAGTATTCCCCAGATAACGGCACATAAGGAAATCAGCGCAAAAACGGCGACCAGCACCTGCAGCAAGACAAGTTTGTCCTGGCTCTCCGCAGAAACCTGTGCCGCTGCCGGAACAGCGGTGCCCCCGGCGAATGCCAGACCAGCGGCTCCGACTGCCCCCGCTTTTGAAACGACCGCCGCCACGCCGCTGAACCGTCTACCGCTGAAATCCATCCAATGACCGGACACCCTGCCCTTACGCCTAACCAAGCCCTTTGCCCCCAATATCTTCGTTACCGATACAATGACCGGACGGCCGTCCCCCGGCTGCAAGCTGTTAAAAAGTATACCCCTTTGAAGCGTTATTAACGAAACGATAAGGTTAATTTTCAGTTTACACGCATGCCTATCTGTCTGAAATCGCCGCGTTTAACCCAATCTTAACCGAAAAGGCTCTTTCTGTTTCAACAGCCAACCGGCAGGACCGAACATGGCCATCGACCAACTACACGCCCCGGCGCGCGATCCGATCAGCGGAAACACGCCAGACGGCTATACCCTGAGTTACGCGGCACCGCCCCGCATCCCTGGAGACTCGCCCAGCTCGGTCGCAGCCCATGCTGCGCTTTTCGACAGCGTTGCGACCAGGCCCGGACGACACGAAACGGACATTCCGCTCGATGCATCGCGTCAGGCACCCGCACGCCGCGCCTCGTTTGCGTGGTTCGATAACTGGCTCAACGCACAGAGTATTGCCGGAAAACTTGCTGGCGCGAACGCGCTGGACCTTGGCTGTGGTCGCGGCGAGGTCAGTGTTCAGTTGGCACTTCTCGGCGCGACGGTCACCGGCATCGATGTGTCCCGGGAAAGCCTCGCACTCGCCAACACCCTCGCTCAGAAACACGGGGTTGCCGAACGCATCTCGCTTGATTCCGGAAATGCAGAGGCATTGTCATTTGAAGATAACAGCTTCGATCTTGCTGTCTGCGCCGGACTTATGTCGTTTGTAGATTTCGATCGCACGGCAGCCGAACTATCCCGCGTCACCCGACCGGATGGTTCCGTCGTTATCCTGGATACGCTGGGGCACAACTCGATTGCACGCCTGGGCCGCAAACGGCGTCTCGTCCAGGGTGAAACCACCCATTTTCAGGTCGAAAACATCATGACCTGCGCACATATCGACCGGTTGCGCGCGCATTTCGGATCCGTTGAGGTCCACACATTTGACCTTCTGACCGTGCCGTTGATCATCATAGAAAACTGTCTGGGAAGTGTTCATCCGCGACTTCGAGACGTCCTTTCTCCGATCTCAGCCGGGTTTCGCGCTCTGGACAGGCTCGTTCTCAAATGGCCGCGGACGCACGAGCGCGACTAAACCGAACGATGATCTAGCGCGGTTTGCGAACAGGGTTCCCCCGAACACTCCGGCAGCCTAGATCAAAACCGCGACCACCGCTCCCGTCATGCAGGTTGCCATCACACCGGCCAACACGGATTTCAGACCGAGCTGTACGATTTCCTTTCGCCGATCCGGCGCCATTGCCCCCATGCCACCGATCATGATCCCAAGGCTGCCAAAATGCGCGAAACCGCACAGGGCATACATCATGATCAGGCGGGACCGCTCACTAAGCGCCTCCGGCGGCAGTTTTGCGAGCTCCAGATAAGCCAGCAACTCATTCAGGGCGACCTTGGTGCCGAGGAGTTGCCCGGCTGTCACGGCCTCGCTCCACGGTATACCGATAAGCCATGTTACGGGTGCCATAACCCACCCCAGAATTCGCTGCAATGTAAGCGGTGCACCCCACGCATCCGGTGCCACGCCGAGGATCGCATTGACGAGAGAGACGAGGGCCACCAGGACCACCAGCATGCCCAGAATGTAGCCAAGCAGCCGCAGACCATCGATCGTACCGGTGGTGACGGCATCCATCGAATTGTCATACAGACGTTCGGTTTCCACCCTCCCCTGCGCCTCGGCCCCGTCGCTTGGGACCATCAGGCGTGCAATCATAACGGCGGCGGGGGCACTGATCAGTGAGGCGGTCAGCAGGTGACCTGCGGCGCCCGGGATCACATTCGCGAGGAATGTTGCATAAAGCGCGTACATGGTGCCGGCAATCGTCGCCATGCCTGCGGTCATCACGATAAACAGCTCCGACCGGCTGATGCGGTTCAGATACGGACGGATAAGGAGCGGCGCCTCGACCATACCGACGAAGACATTCGCGGCCGTGCCGAAACTGGCGGCACCTGAAATACCGAGCGCCTTACCAAGCGCCCACGCAAACCCCCGGACGATCCACGGCAGGATACGCCAGTGGTACAACAACGCCGACAAAGCGCTCATCAGCAGCACCAGCGGCAACGCGCGGAACGCAAGGATGAATGCGGCCCCCGGATAGGGCTCTTTGAACGGAAGTGGCGCACCACCCAGAAACCCGAAGACCAGCGACGTCCCTGCTTCGGTTGCCTTCTGCAATGCCAGGACGCCGTCGTTCAGCCAGGCAAAGACAATTTGCGTTTGCGGAATTTTGAGCAAAACCAGCGCCAGAAAAAACTGTACCGCGAGTCCGGCAATAACGATCCGCCAGGAACAGCCCCGGCGGTTTTCACTCATCGCCCAGGCAACCAGGACGAGGAACGCGAGTCCCAGAAACGGTTGAAATTCAGCCATAATCAAGTTCCGCTGTTAACCAAGCCTCAATGTCGTCGCGCGATGATAGCGCACCGGGCCGGAATCGGTCTGCGGTTGCTGAATATAGCGGATAAAGGCGCAATACCGGCCCCATGCATCCCATTGTCGAATTCCTGAAAGAG
>ENA-UOXV01003950-UOXV01003950.1-marine-metagenome-genome-assembly--contig:-NODE-3950-length-17483-cov-7.635816_pt1 | contig 17483 bp, 15 predicted proteins | sample MGYA00238165_ERZ766961 | MGnify/ENA primary metagenome ERZ766961 (study PRJEB28924, sample SAMN03173240) | marine metagenome | biome: Marine; feature: Water; material: Subsurface seawater | place: North... | reverse complement strand
TTATCAGTTGAAGGTCTTCGCTATAGAGCATTATTAGTTGGTGGTATTTTGTGTGGTATTGGTGGTGCTTATATTTCAACTGCATATACCGCGCAATTCACTAAAGAAATGACCGCTGGAGCTGGTTTTATTGCGTTAGCTGCCTTAATTTTTGGAAAATGGCATCCTTATAGAGTACTAGCAGCATGTTTCTTATTTGCCTTTTTACAGTCCCTATCAATTAGACTTCAGGAGGTAAAAATTCCACTTATTGGAGAAATTCCAGTGCAATTAATTGATGCAGCACCTTACATTTTAACGATTATTTTGTTAGCAGGTTTCATTGGTAAAGCTGTCCCTCCAAAGGCTTCAGCTCAACCATATATTAAGGAGTTATAACTATGCACGAGGATAGCTATATTAGCGCCACTAAAAAGGCTATGAGTAAGGCTTATGTGCCCTACTCCAACTATCCAGTTGGGGTTTTGATAATTACTGATAAAGGAAATACCTACTCAGGTTGTAATGTTGAAAATGCAAGCTATCCTCTTGGAAACTGTGCTGAGGCTTCTGCTATTGCCTCAATGATTATGGGTGGTGAGAGAAAAATTAAAACGATTTACGTTATGACTAAAAACGACGAAGGTGGTATTCCTTGTGGTGGATGTAGACAAAGAATTAGAGAGTTTTCTGATGAAGATACTGAAATTATGATGTGCTCTCCAGATGGTGTAAAGACCCAATTAAATCTAGCTGAATTATTACCTAACTCATTTGGACCGGAGCATCTCTAATGAGTCAAGTTGATGATTGTATTAATATAATCAATCAAAATATAGATGACTTTAAGCCTGAAGTTGGACTTATCCTTGGCTCAGGATTAGGCCAATTCTGTGATAACGTAGAAATTAAAGCGAGTATTGATTTTAATCAACTTCCTGGTTTTCCAGAAGCTGGTGTTGGAGGACATGCAGGACGCTTACTTTTTGGGAATGTAGGTAAAACGAATATAGTTATAATGCAAGGTAGAGCCCATTATTATGAGCATGGTAAGGCAGATGTAATGGCTGTTGCAATTCAAACCCTAAAAGCGATAGGATGCAATAGCCTTGTATTAACTAATGCCGCAGGAAGTCTAGTCAAAGAAGCCTCACCAGGAAGTGTTATGCTTATTACTGATCATATTAATATGACTGGAGTTTCACCACTATTTGGTGCAAAAAGTAATAAGCGTTTTGTTGATATGAGTAATGCCTATGATCTTTCAAAAAGTGAGTCTATGCGTAAAGCAGCAAAATCAAAAGAAGTTAAGCTTTATGAAGGAGTCTATGCTTGGTTTAGTGGCCCTCAATTTGAAACACCTGCTGAAATAAAAGCTGTAAAAATATTAGGCGCTCATGCTGTTGGCATGTCTACAGTTCCTGAAGTCATTTTAGCTCGTCATCAAGGTCTTCCCTTATGCGCCCTTTCAGTAATTACTAATTATGCTGCTGGAATGAGTGAAACAGCTCTAAGTCATGAGCAAACAATTGCTTTTGCAAGCAAAGCAGCGGATACTGTCGAACATTTATTAATTTCATACCTTGAAGGTCAATCTTAATTTATATGAGCAATAAAAATACAGCTTTTGATAATAATGAACCTCTTGAAGATAAGAAGATTATTTCTTATATAACGAGTGAAAATTTAAATCATGCTGATGCTAAGAGAAATCCAGGAATGGATTTTCGACTCGATAAGATTTCTAATATTTCTATTAATCGAAGTGCAATAGAGCGTCGTTGTAAAAATTATGGAGTGCGTCGAAGCATTAAAAAAGACAAACAAGCTGCATGGCTACTTAAAGCAATCACATTAATAGACCTAACGACACTTTCTGGAGATGATACTGAAGCGAGAGTTCAACGACTTTGTAGTAAAGGAAAAAAACCCTTAAACTCCTCTTTAAGTTCAATTCTAGGTGTTGAATCACTAGATATAAAGGTTGCTGCAATATGTGTTTATCATGATATGTTAGCAGCTGCTAAAAAAAACCTAAGTAAATCAAATATTAACTTAGCAGCAGTATCAACTGGCTTTCCTGCAGGACTTTCACCCCTACCATTGCGACTTCAAGAAATTGAATACTCAGTTGCATCTGGTGCTAATGAAATTGATATAGTAATTAGTCGTCGTCATGTATTAGAGGGCAATTGGCAAAAACTTTATAATGAAGTTAAATTATTTCGTGAAAAATGTGGTGACGCACATATGAAAACTATATTGGCAACTGGGGAGCTTGGAAATCTTAGTAATATTGCTAGAGCCTCTCAAATCTGCATGATGGCTGGCGCTGATTTTATTAAAACTTCTACTGGAAAAGAGTCAACTAATGCTACTTTGCCCGTTAGTCTTGTAATGGTCCGAATGATACGAGATTACTATAATGAAACTGGAATTCGCATTGGATTTAAAGCGGCTGGTGGAATAAGTGATACCAAGACGGCATTAACTTATATGACAATGATTCAAGAAGAACTTGGAAGAAGATGGCTAGAACCAGATTTATTTCGCTTTGGTGCCTCAAGCTTACTTGGTGATATTGAACGCCAACTGGATCACTTTGTTAGCGGCTATTATTCTGCCTCTTATCGTCACCCTTTAGGATAGGATTATATTATGACAATATTAGAATCATTTGACAAACTTGATTATAGTGAAGCTTTAGAAAGTAGCTCTGAGGCTCAAAAATGGCTTGAGGATAATGGTCGTCGTTTTGGGCAATTTATAAATGGTAAATTTATAAGCCAAAAAGATGCAGAAATAATCGCTAGCTTAGATCCTTCAAATGGAGATTTGCTAGCTAATATAGAGATTGCCTCTAATTCTCAATTAAATACTGCAGTGAAAGCAGCACGACAAGCACAACCTAATTGGCAGGCTCTTGGTGGCCACGGAAGAGCAAAAGTGCTTTATGCCTTAGCCAGATTGATACAAAAAAACGCTCGACTAATTGCAGTTCTTGAAACTCTTGATAATGGTAAGCCAATTCGCGAAAGTAGGGATATTGATATTCCTCTTGCAATAAGACATTTTTATCATCATGCTGGCTGGGCACAACTTCAAGAAAAGGAGTTTAAAAGTTACGAATCGATTGGTGTAGTTGCTCAGATTGTTCCTTGGAATTTTCCTCTATTAATGTTGTCATGGAAAATTGCTCCAGCCCTTGCAATGGGCAATACCATTGTATTCAAAGCAGCTGAGCAAACGCCAATTACAGCAATGTATTTTGCACACCTATGTCAGCAAGCTGGAATCCCATCAGGTGTTATTAATATGGTTAATGGAGATGGTGTTATTGGTGCCTCATTAGCAGCCCATGAAGGTATTGACAAGGTTGCCTTTACTGGATCAACGGCAGTTGGCCAATCCATTAGAAAAAGTACTGCAGGACAAGGTAAAAAATTAACACTAGAGCTAGGAGGAAAATCTGCATTTGTAGTTTTTGAGGATGCAGATCTAGATGCCGCTGTTGAAGGCCTTGTTGATTCTATTTGGTTCAATCAAGGGGAAGTATGCTGCGCGGGTTCTAGATTATTAGTTCAAGCGGAAGTTGCTGAAAAGCTGCACTTGAAAATTAAGGCTAGAATTAAACAACTGCGCTTGGGATTACCCTTAGACAAATCAATTGATTTAGGAAGCTTAGTAAGTAAAACACAATTTGAAAGAGTAAGCCAAATGGTAAAAGATGGCCTTAAACATGGTGGTGAATCCTTTCAGGCTTGTGACATTGATGCCGAAAAAAACCTTTATCCACCTACCCTTATTACTGATATTGACTCAAGTCATCCTTTAGCTCAAGAAGAAATTTTTGGACCAGTTCTTGTTTCCATGACTTTTAGAACTCAATCTGAGGCAGTGGCATTGGCAAATAATAGTCGCTATGGACTAGCAGCAAGTGTCTGGAGTGAAAATATAAATCGTGCTATGGATGTTGCTCCCAAAATTAAAGCTGGAGTTTTATGGATTAATTGTCATAATCAATTTGATGCCTCTTGTGGCTTTGGTGGTGTTAAAGAATCTGGCTTTGGAAGAGAAGGAGGTAAGGAAGGACTGTATGAATATTTAAAACCCAGATATTTAAGTCCAGTAAAAAATGTAAGGTCTAAAAAAACTAATAGTAACAAAAATCAATTAATTGACCGAACTCTCAAATTTTATATTGGTGGTAAGCAGGTCAGACCAGATGGTGGCCATAGTATAGAAACCTTCAACGCTAATGGAACTCTAGCTGCTGTTGTTGGTTCAGGTAATCGTAAAGATATTCGAAATGCGGTAAATGCTGCTGTAAAAGCTACCTCTTGGAGCTCTCAAAGTGGTCATGGTCGAGCGCAGATTCTTTATTTCCTAGCTGAAAACCTCGCTGTTAGAGAGTCTGAGTGGATTGAGCGCTTAGAAACATTATGTGGGATCTCAAATGAGAATGCAAAAGCAGAATTTGATGAAAGCATAAGTAGAATATTTAGTTATGCTGCTTGGGCTGACAAATACGATGGTGCAGTTCATAGCGCCCCTTATAGAGGGGTTACAATGGCACTTCCTGAGCCTATTGGAGTTTTGGCTCAAGTAGCTCCTGAGAATCAGCCACTCCTTACAACAATTTCTTTAATAGCACCAGCAATAGCTATGGGAAATAGAGTAATTTTAATTCCTAGTGATAGCTTTCCAAGTGTGGCATTAGAGTTAGTTCAAACCTTTGAGACTTCAGATATTCCTCCTGGAGTCATTAATATTGTTACAGGTGATAAGAGTGAACTATCTCATCAGTTAGTGGGTCATGCAGAGGTTGATGGAGTGTGGTGCTGGTCTGATAGCAATAATATTGCAAAAGTTGAGACTATTAGTGCGATGGATCTAAAACGTCTCTGGGTTCATATTGATGGAGATCGAGATTGGCTTGATTCTAATCAAGGTGAGGGCCTAGAGTTTTTAAGAAATGCAACAGAAGTTAAAAATATTTGGACGCCATACGGGGACTAATCCTTTTATTTATGAATAATTTATTCCTCCCTCAAGAGCTAATTAGAAAAAAACGAGATGGTCTTGTTCTGTCTGATCCAGAGATTGGATTTTTAGTTAAGGGAATTAGTGATAACAGCCTTACAGATGCCCAACTTGGAGCATTTGCAATGGCTGTATATCAGTGTGGGATGACAATGGATGAGCGTGTTAGCCTAACTACTCATATGATGAACTCTGGGGATACCCTTAAATGGCATGATTTTGAGCTTGATGGGCCTGTTGTTGATAAACATTCTACTGGAGGAGTAGGCGATAAAATTAGTCTAATGCTTGCACCTATTGTTGCTGCCTGTGGTGGGTATGTTCCAATGATCTCTGGGAGAGGTTTAGGGCATACTGGTGGAACGTTGGATAAACTTGAGAGTATCCCTGGCTATAATGGCACGCCAGATAATAAAAAGTTTCAATCATTAGTGAAAAAGGTTGGCTGTGCAATAATAGGTCAAACTGCAAAACTAGCTCCTGCTGATCAACGTTTTTATGCAACTCGTGATGTAACAGCTACTGTTGAATCAATTGACTTGATTACAGCATCTATATTATCTAAAAAACTTGCCTCAGGTCTTGACGCCTTAGTAATGGATATTAAGACTGGTAATGGTGCTTTTGCGGCAAAGCCTGAAATGGCCAAAGAGCTTGCACAAAGTATTGCTGATGTTGCAGCAGGTTCTGGTGTTCCAACAAACTGTCTTATTACGGATATGAGCCAAGTGCTGGGTCATAGCGTGGGAAATGCAATTGAAGTCAGTGAATGTATTGATTTCCTAGTTAATCCTGATAATGCTAATCATAAACTGATGGAACTTACTATTGAATTAGCGGCGCATATGCTTCATCTTAGTGGGATTGAAACTGATCTAGTAACTGCCAGGAAAAAATCTAATGAGGCTTTATCTTCTGGAGAAGCTGCCTCTATATTTGAAAAAATGATTCATTCTCTTGGAGGTCCTAAAGATCTTCTCGACAAGACTAATCAGTATTTGGCACCAATGCCTATTATCACTCCAATAGTATCAAATTCATCAGGATATATCTCTGAGATGAATGCAAGGGATATTGGCTTAAGCATGATTAATCTTAAAGCTGGAAGAACAAAATCAATTGATCCAATTGATCATGGGGTAGGCTTAAGTAATATAGTTAATATCGGTCAGTGGGTTGATAAGGGAGAGCCCCTAGCTATGGGACATGTTAGAGATAAGAGTCAGATTAGTTACTTACAAGAAACTCTTCCATCTGTTTTTAATCTTACTAAAGATAGGCCAGCAAACCCGAGCTTAATTTATGAAATAATTAGTTCAAAAAAGGAAGGTCATTAATGAAAAGAGCGATTATTTTAGTTTTAGACTCTCTGGGTCTTGGTTCTAGTGAAGATGCTCATCTTTATGGAGATTCTGGCTCTGATACTTTGGGTCATATTATTGAAGAATGTGATTCTGGTAACGCAGATAATAGCGAACGAAGTGGCCCTCTTTTAATTCCTAACCTAATTCGTTGGGGTCTTGGAGAGGCAGCAATTGCTAGTCGTAATAAACCACTTCCAATTACAAGAGTTGAGCCACAGGGTGCTTTTGGTTATGCAAAGGAAGTTAGTGCTGGAAAAGATACTCCAAGTGGACATTGGGAAATTTGTGGTCTTCCTGTTCCCTTTGAATGGGGAACCTTTCCAGTGATTGACAACTGCTTTCCAGCCTCTCTGCTTAAAGATCTAATGAAGCAGGGTCAGATAGAAGGAACACTTGCCAATAAACATGCATCAGGTACTCAAGTTATCGAAGAATTTGGTGAAGAGCATATTGCCTCTGGTTTTCCAATTTGCTACACTTCTGCAGACTCAGTTTTTCAGATTGCTGCCCATGAAGAACACTTTGGACTTGAGAGGCTTTACGAATTATGTAGAGTTGCAAAAAAACTGGTCGATCCACTGGAGATTACTCGAGTAATTGCGAGACCATTTACAGGAAACTCTAGAGATGGTTTTGAAAGAACAGCTAATCGTAAAGATCTTACAACACCTCCAAATGATTTAACGCTTCTTGATCATATTCAAGATGCTAATGGTCAAGTTGTATCAGTTGGAAAAATTGGTGATATTTTTTCTAATCAAGGAGTTAGCTATACGGTTAAAGCAAAAAATAATATGGGCCTTGTCGACCAATTACTCTCGGAGATGACAAAGCTTAAAAATGGCTTAATATTTGTTAATCTAGTTGACTTTGATACCAAATTTGGTCATCGTCGTGATGTGGCTGGATATGCATTGGCACTTGAGCAATTTGACAAGCGAATCCCTGAAATTGAATCAGGATTAGATGATGATGATCTTGTTCTTATTACTGCAGATCATGGATGCGATCCAACTTGGCCTGGTAATGATCATACACGTGAGCATGTTCCAGTTATTTTCTATGGTAAATCTATTAAAAATAATAATCTTGGCAAAAGAGAGAGTTTTGCTGATATGGGTCAAACAATTGCAAGTCATTTAGGAATTAAAGCTCTTAATAATGGTAAAGCTTGTAACTTAAATTAATTAGTTATAATCTTTTGATGAGAGAACAAATACTTAAACTTCCAAAAGTAGAGCTTCATAGCCACCTCGAGGGAACTATTAAGCCTCATTTAGTTCATCAAATTGCTCAACGAAATGGAATTGAACTTGATCAGAACCTCTTTAATGATAAAGGGGGTTACGCTTGGAGTGACTTTCCTAGTTTTTTAGTTGCTTATGATGGGGCTAGCTCCTGTCTAAAAAATAAAAAAGACTATAGAGATATTATGTATCAGTATCTCAAAGACTGTGCCTCTGAAAATGTTATATATATGGAAACATTTATTTCACCAGATCATGCAGCTGAATGCGGAATAAGTTATGATGATATGATCTTAGGATGCGTTGAGGGTATTAATGATGCAGAGGATGATTTTGGTATTATTGGGCGCATTATTGTAACTTGTGTAAGACATTTAGGTCCAAAAAAAGGAATTGATGTAGCCCAAAAAATGGTTGATAATCCTCATCCTTATATTGTTGGTTTTGGAATGGGAGGTGATGAATTAGCATTTACCTTAAAGGATTTTGAACCTGCATTTAATATTGCTGCTAATGCAAATTATCCATGTACGGTTCATGCCGGGGAAATCTCTGGCCCAGAGAGTGTTTGGGATGCAATCAATTATCTACCAATAGCTCGAATTGGTCATGGTGTTAGAAGCATTGAAGATGATAAGCTTTTAAGCGAACTAATTAAACGTAATATTCATTTGGAGATCAGCCCAGGAAGTAATTTAGCATTATCTATCTATCCTAGTTGGAGCTCTCATCCTTTCAAATTTATCATGACTAAAGGAATAAGTGTCAGCCTAAATTCAGATGATCCACCATTTTTTGAGACTAGTGTTGGCCAAGAATATCAAAATAGTGCAAAAAACTTTAAACTCAGCATTGAGGATCTTAAGAATATTTCACTAATGGCTATGAAAGCTTCATTTGCAGATTCTGAGACAAAAAGCAAACTTATAGATAAAATTTTAAAATTCTAATATTGATTCAGATTTTTTTATAAATTAAGTATTTAAAACTCTATAAAATTTATACTTAAAGTTTATTTAAAATATTATTAATCGGAAAATAAAATGACAATAGCAAAAACATATATTACTGCAGATGAGCTACTTTTAGACTCTTTTAAACTTGGAGTTCAGATCCACAATAGTGGCTTTAAACCTGACTTTATTGTAGGCGTTTGGAGAGGTGGAACTCCTGTTGGCATTGCCATTCAAGAAATCCTTGCATATCTTGGGAATGATTCTGATCATATTGCTATTCGAACTTCATCATATTATGGAATAAATGAGCAATCAAAAGAGGTTAGGGTTCATGGTATTGACTACCTTATCAGTAATATGAATGCTGAAGATAAACTTCTTATCGTTGATGATGTATTTGATTCTGGAAGAAGCATCAAGGCTATTCTGGATACACTTAAGGAAAAATCGAGAAAAAATTTACCTCATGATATTCGTATGGCAATGCCATGGTACAAACCTGAAAGAAATATTATTGAAGTAGTTCCAGATTACTTCATTCATGAAACAGATGAGTGGTTAGTTTTTCCTCATGAGATGGATGGACTTACTGAAAAAGAAATATTTGAAAATAAGAAAAATATGAAGGAAATCTTATCTGGCGTTAAGTAAATTATATTAATCGTTAAAGTGGCATGCCACTTCATGGTCGGTTGCTGCCTCTTTAAACTTAGGTTTTTCGTTTGAGCATATCTCTTTTGCCTTATGACATCGAGTTCTAAAAACACATCCAGAAGGTGGATTTACTGGTGAAGGCAAATCACCTTCAATTAGTATTAATTTCTTGTTTTTCTCTATACGTGGATCTGGAATAGGTACTGCAGAAATTAATGCCTGAGTGTATGGGTGTCTTGGATTTTCATAGATATATCTGCTATTTGCAAACTCGACCATATTACCTAAGTACAGAACCATAATTTTTGTACTTATATGTTTTACGATACTTAAATCATGGGCTATAAAAATGAGGGTTAGCCCCATCTCTTCTTGCAGATCCATTAATAAATTAACAACTTGGGCTTGAATTGATACGTCAAGGGCTGATACTGGCTCATCACAAATAATAAGTTTTGGCTTTAAAATTAAAGCCCTTGCAATACCAATACGCTGACATTGTCCACCTGAAAATTCGTGTGGAAATCGATTTACAAGATTACCCAATAGTCCAACCTTTTTCATAACATCACTAACCCTTTCTTGAACATCAGCCTCAGGTGTTTTAGGATAGTGAGTTCTCAAAGGTTCAGCAATAATTTCACCAATATTCATTCGAGGATTAAGGCTGGCCAAAGGATCTTGGAAGATCATTTGAATTTGCTTTCGATGTTTTCTCATTTCAGATTTATTTAAACTCAATAGATCATTACCAAGCCATAAAACTTTCCCTGAATCTGTTGGAACCATTTTCACAATTGCTCTTGCAAGAGTTGACTTGCCACATCCTGATTCTCCAACTATCCCAAGAGTTTCTCCTGAACTTAAATTAAAAGAAACATTATTTACTGCCTGAAGTTTTTTTGGTTTAGTCCATGGCATATCGCCTTCAGAGCTAACATCAAAGCTAACCTTTAAATTTTCAACCTGCAATAATGAATTACTCATGTCAATTCCTTTACAGCAACATGACAGGCTCTATAATGAACATTTTTATCAACCATCAGTAGTTCAGGCATTTGAGAAGAACAACTCTCTTGTGTGTATTGACATCTAGGTGAAAATGGACATCCAATAGGTTTTAACATCATATTTGGAGGATTTCCAGGAATAGTAATAAGCCTCTCAGATGAATCATCTAACCTTGGAACTGCACTCATTAAGCCTTGAGTATATGGATGCGTTGGGTTTTCATAAAGACGATCAGTTTGACCAATCTCCATAACCTCTCCACCATACATTACTAACATTTCATCACTATTACCAGCAACTACACCAAGGTCATGAGTAATGAGGATAATTGACATACCAAATTCTTTTTGGATGTCAGCCATTAAGTGCATTATTTGAGCCTGAACTGTAACATCTAATGCTGTAGTAGGCTCATCAGCAATTAATAATTTTGGATGGCACAATAGAGACATTGCTATCATTACGCGCTGTCTCATACCACCAGAGAATTCATGAGGATACATTCTAATTCGATTTGAAGCATCTGGAATCTTTACAGCATCAAGCATAATTATAGATTGCTTGATAGCATCACTTTTTGATATACCCTTATGGTGAATAAGAACTTCAGCCATCTGATCTGATACTCGAACGTATGGATTAAGACTTGTCATTGGATCTTGAAAGATCATTGCAATCTTTTCTGCCCTAATACTATTTAAATCATTATTCGGCAGATTAAGAATCTCTTGGCCATTAAATTTAACACTTCCACTAGCTTTGCCATTATGATCAAGAAGTCCTGTCATTGCAAATACAGTTTGACTTTTGCCACTTCCGGACTCTCCAACAATAGCTAAAACTTTTCCTTCATCCAATGAAAAGCTAACATTATTGACCGCATTAACAACTCCATCAGGAGTATCAAACTTAACTTCTAAATTATTTACTTCTAGTAAGCTCATTTCTACTAACGATCCTTTGGATCAAGCGCGTCACGAAGGCCGTCACCAATGAAATAAAAACAGAAAAGACTGGAAACAAAAAAAGCAAGGGGAAAGAGTAATTGCCACTCAGTATCATATTGTATAGTCCTAGCACCCTCATTAATCAAGGCCCCCCAACTTGTAAGTGGCTCTTGAACGCCTAAACCTAAAAATGAAATAAAGCTCTCAGCTAGAATAATTCCTGGAACCAAGAGCGTTGCATAAACAGCAACAATTCCTAATAAATTTGGCACGATATGGCGCAAAATAATTTTGAAATCACTTACACCAGTAACTTTAGCAGCCTCAATAAACTCTTTATTTTTTAGATTCAGAGTTTGACCTCTTACAATTCGACTCATATCTAACCATGAAAGTAGTCCAATTCCTATAAAAAGCATACCTATTGAGCGACCAAATACAACTAGTAATAAAATTAAAACAAACATGTATGGTATTGACATTAATATATCTACAATTCGCATCATAATCTGATCTGTACGGCCACCTAAATACCCTGAAGTTGCTCCATAGAGTGTGCCAACAACAACCGCAACAGTTGCCCCTAAAACACCAACCATTAATGAAATTTGAGTACCTTGGATGACTCTTGAATATAAATCACGTCCTAAATCATCTGTACCAAAGAAGTGACCACTTGTTATTGAAGGCATTCCAACTTTAGCAGCTGATCCCATTGCATTCCAATCAATTTGCTCATTACTCCAGACTGCAAAATAAGGACCTACAAATGAAAAAATAACAATTGCTAATAATAGAAATAGACTTAAAGTAGCAGCCTTATTATGAATAAATCTAGTTCTAGCATCTTTCCAAAGAGATCGGCCTGTCCCACTAATTTCAGACATATTATTTGCCGTTTCAACTATTTTATTTTTATTTGCTACAATCATTTCTTAATATCTAATTTTTGGATCAACCCATGCATAAAGAAGATCAACTATTAAGCTAAATAAGATTGTAAGGCCACCTACAACAATTGTTATTCCCATCATTACTGAGTAGTCACGATTAAATGCAGCATTAACAAAATAATAACCCATACCTCCTGTTGAAAAATATATATCTATAAGAACTGAGCCAGTAATTAATCCAACAAATGCTGGCCCTAAATAAGATATTACTGGAAGAAGTGATGGTTTAAAAACATGGCGAAAGAAGATAGTTTTTGTGGGTAATCCCTTTGATTTTGCTGTTCTAATATAGTTTGTATTTAAAACCTCAAGCATTGATGAGCGAGTAATACGAGCAATTGATGCCATATAGCTAGTTGAAAGAGCGATTACAGGCATGATTAAGTATTGCCAAGCACCGCCATTCCAACCCCCACCAGGAAGCCAACCAAGCCATAAAGTAAAGATAATAATAAGTAACGGTGCCATTACAAAATTTGGAAGTACTTGTGCACCAATTGAAACACCAACTGCTAAATAATCAATCCAAGTATTTTTCTTAATTGCAGCTATTGCACCAAGAGGAATTCCTACCCCAATGGCCGCAATAAATGACCAAAAACCGTACTTTAAGGTTATAGGAAAACCCTGTCCAATAATTTCATTGACAGATCTATCATGGTATTTATACGAGGGTCCAAAATCAAATTCAGTAATTACGCCCCATAAATAATTAAACATCTGGCGCCAAATTGGTTGATCTAAGCCATACTTAGCTTCAATATTGGCAAGGACTTGAGGTGGAAGTGGTCTTTCTGATGTAAACGGACCACCAGGAGCAGCATGCATCAAATAAAAACTTACTGCTATTAGAATAAGTAATGTTGGAATTGCTATACCAATTCGCTTAATTATGTAGTTGATCATATCCGAAATTGACCGGCCAGGAATTTATAGAATAATTTTACCCCACAAATAAAAAAGCACCGCACAATATCTTGTACGGTGCTTTCTTGAAGAACTATATATTAATTAGCAACTTTATATAAGTTACGAGAATACCAGTTCTGTTCTACATTGTCATAAGGCCAGCCTTTGACGTTAGTCTTAAGCATAAATACACCAGCGTAGTGATAAATAGGAATCACTGGCATTTCATTTGCCAAGATCTCTTCAACACGTGTGTAGTTTGCTGATGCATCATCTAAAGTTCTAGCATCTAACATTAAACTATCTACCTCAGAATTATTAAACTTACCATCGTTATAACCAGACGGTGAAGTAAGTAAATCTAAGAACGTTGAAGCCTCATTGTAGTCACCACACCAAGCACCACGTGCAAGCTCAAAACCTTGAGCACCACGAGTCTTCAAGAATGTTTTCCATTCCTGATTGGCAAGTGTAACCTTAGCCCCAAGAGTCTCTTTCCACATTTGCTGAGCTGCAATCGCAATCTTCTTATGACCTTCAGAAGTATTGTAAATGTACTCAAAACTTAGTGGATTACTTGGTCCATAACCCGCATCAGCTAGAAGGCCTTTTGCTTTAGCTTCACGCTCATCTTGAGACATTTGACCAAATGCAACTGGTGGCACTTCAAAGCCTGCTGTAGCACCTGGAGTAAAGGTAAAGGCATTAATTTGTCCAGCTTGTAAAATCTTTTCAGTTATTACTGAACGATCTATAGCGTAAGCAAGCGCTTGACGAACTCTTACATCCTTAAATGCTTCAGGACCACTATCAGACAAGTTAAATGTCATATAGTAGTTACAAAGCCTTGGGAAAGATGTTGCTTGATCTGGATAGTCCTGCTTCAGGCGAATAAATTGTCCTGAAGGAACAGTTCCCTTATCTAACTCACCAGCTAAATAACGAGTAAAGTCAACGTTCTCATCATTAATTACTAAGGCAACTACCTTTTCTAGGATTGTAGCATCATTATTCCAGTACATAGGGTTACGCTCACGAACTGAACGCTCATTAGGAATATGCTCTGTAAGAACATAAGCACCATTAGAAATTATATGTTCTGGCTTAGTCCAATCATTACCCCAAACACTTACACTCCATTCAGGAGCAGGATACGTAGAAGCATGAGTTGTCATTGCAGCAAAATACGGCAATGATGAAGTCAGTCTAACCTCTAAAGTATGATTGTCAATCGCAGTAACACCCAATGTATCTGGTGAAGCATCTCCAGACATTACAGCTCCAACATTTTCAAGGGCCATAATTTCAGCAAACCATGAATAAGGTGAAGCAGTAGCAGGATCAGCAAGACGCTGCCATGCATAGACAAAATCATGCGCTGTAACTGCGTTCCCATCAGACCACTTTGCGTCATCTCTAAGTGTAAAAGTATAGACATCTTTAGCATCATTAGTAGTAAAACCAGTTGCAACACCAGGAACAAGATTACCATCAGCATCTTGATTCATAAGACCTTCAAAAAGGTCGCGAACAATATCAGATCCAGATACATCCTCAACAATCTGTGGATCTACTGAAGTAAATTCATCCAACAAACTGTATGTAAATGTCTGATCATCAGCCAGAGTTTCGCCGGTTACTGGATGAGTTGCTGCAAATACAGATGTTGAAGCAAACATAGCCAATACGAAACCTGTAGCCAAAGATTTTGGCAAATAATTCATATTTCTCTCCTTAATATTTAAAAAAAATTATAAATCCATCAAATTTAAATGAGGACTTACTAAAGTTTATACTTTTTTGTATTAATATTGTGATTTTTTTTCAAGCACTTCTTTGTTTTTATTAAAAATTTTTAATAATTTTTATTGATTTTTCTTCACCAATTGAGTCAACTATAATTTGAGAGCCATTATCAGTAGAATAAATAGGTTTCTTACCTCTAATTTGTTTACTCCAACCACGAAGTGAATTAAGTATTTTTTTGCCTCTACTCAGAAATTGTGAATCATCATCTAAACTTGATATAGATAAACTACTATTAAAAGCAGGTAAATTAAATTTTATTGATTCGTTTAATAATTTTCCAGATCCAAAAGAAATCACAGCCAAAGAGATAATAATAAGAATAATCAATGGATAGCCAATTTTTCTCCAATTAATCCATAAGATAATTGATATACAAACCATGAAAAAACAAATACTAATAAAAACTAACTGACTCATTTGAATTAATTTAAAAAATTAAGATTGATAATGAAAAAAGGGCTTCCTTGACTAGAAACCCTTATGATATATGGTGGGGCGTGAGCGACTTGAACGCTCGACCAGCGGATTAAAAGTCCGATGCTCTACCAACTGAGCTAACGCCCCATATAAAAACGAGAAATTATACTGAACTCAAATGTATTAATCAATCGTAAAACTAGTCTTTATTTACAGACTCTTTTAAAGTTTTTCCAGGCTTAAAAAACGGCACAGATTTTTCTAATACCTCAGTCTTTTGACCTGTTTTTGGATTTATACCAATCCTGCCTTTACGATGTCTTTTTTTGAAGCCACCAAAACCACGAATCTCGACACCTTTTCCTGAGATTATTGCTTTACTTATTTCTTCAAGAATAATATCAATTGAGTTTTTAGCATCAGATCTAGAAATGCTAGTTGCCTTTGAGATTTCTTCAATAAGTTCTGTTTTTTTCATAAAAAAAGACTAACGCTTAAAAGCATAGAAACAAAATTAAGGTTTATTTATCTTTTGCTTCTTTTAAAAGATCACCAAGAGTAGACCCTGCAGATTGTGAAGATTGATTATTATAATCTTCCATTGCTGCTTTTTCTTCAACTGAATCTTTGGCTTTCATACTTAGAGAAACCTTTCTTGTTCTTTTATCTATTAGAATAATAGCAACTTCAACCTCTGCACCTTGCTTTAAAACTGTTGATGCATCCTCTACTCTATCTTGAGAGATTTCAGATGATTTAAGATAACCTGTTATCCCTTCAGCAAGTTCAATAACTGCTCCTCTTGCATCAACTTCATGAATAGTTCCTTTAACCACTGAACCCTTAGGATTCGATGTTGCATATTGAGAGAAATTATCTGATGTAAGTTGTTTAATACCTAATGAAATACGTTCTTTTTCAGCATCAATATTAAGAATAACTACATCAAGCTCTTGTCCCTTTGAAAAGGTTGACACGATTTGATCAGGAGATTGCTTTTCCCAAGAAATATCAGCTAAATGAATCAGCCCATCAATTCCACCTGGAAGTCCAACAAAAAGTCCAAAATCGGTAATGGATTTAATCGTTACATTTATTGTATCATTCTTATTATGAGAGCCTTCAAAAGCCTCCCATGGATTTTCTTTTGCTTGCTTCATACTTAATGAAATTCTATGCTTTGATTCTTGAACATCTAGAACAACAACATCAACTTCCTGGCCTAGTTTTACAAACTTGGAAGGTCTTGCATTTGCATTGGTCCAGTCCATTTCACTAACGTGAACAAGGCCTTCAACACCTTCTTCAATTCGAACAAACGCACCATAATCTGTTAAATTAGAAACAACACCAGAGACTTTTTTACCCATTGGCAAGCGTTCAGAAATATTATCCCAAGGACTTGGAGTTAATTGCTTAAGTCCTAATGAGACTCTCATTTTTTCTTTGTCATAATTTAGAATCTTAACTGTAATCTTATCACCTATAGCTAATTTCTCAGATGGATGATTAACACGCTGCCAAGAAATATCTGTAATGTGAAGAAGTCCATCTACACCACCAAGGTCAACAAAAGCACCATAGTCAGCAAGATTTTTAACAATTCCTTCAACTTCTTTACCAGTATCTAGATTTTCAATTAGTGCTTCTCTGTCTGCTGAATTAACTTCTTGCATGACTGCTTTTCTAGAAATAACAATATTATTCCTTACTTCATCCATTTTGATAACAATGGCTTCAATTTCTTGACCTAAGAGAAAATCAAAATCTTTAACAGGTCTAACATCAACTAATGAACCAGGTAAGAATGCCTTAATTACACCAATATCAACTGTCATTCCACCCTTCACTGAACCTGTAACAATACCTTTTACAACCTCTTTAGAGTTCATAGCAGCTTCCAGCTCTTGCCACATCTTAATGCGTTTAGCTTTTTCACGGGACAATAATGTATGGCCTAAACCATCATCAATAGACTCAAGTGCAACTTCTACTACATCACCTTCTGTGATTTCAAGTTCGCCCTTAGGATCTTTAAATTCGTTTAATGAAATAAAACCTTCAGATTTAAGACCAACATTAATAATCGCTTTTTCACGATTCATGCTGACAACTGTTCCCATTAGAAGGGCTCCAGGCTTTACGTTTTGTTGTATTTCGCTATTTTCAAATAGCTCGGAAAATGATTCTGACA
>ENA-UOXV01003947-UOXV01003947.1-marine-metagenome-genome-assembly--contig:-NODE-3947-length-17486-cov-6.159027_pt1 | contig 17486 bp, 17 predicted proteins | sample MGYA00238165_ERZ766961 | MGnify/ENA primary metagenome ERZ766961 (study PRJEB28924, sample SAMN03173240) | marine metagenome | biome: Marine; feature: Water; material: Subsurface seawater | place: North... | reverse complement strand
AGATTGTTTTCCATCGACTTTAACTGCGCTGCATAAAGTGTGGGCACACCATAAAAAATTGTAGGTTTATACTTTTCAATAATTTCGTGACAGATATCGGGGGTCGGGGGACCCGAAAATAATACTGCCCTCGCTCCCGCCCATAAAGGAAAAGTCATCGCATTTCCTAAGCCATAGGCAAAAAATAATTTAGCTGCCGAGAAACAAACATCATTATTGTTTATTCCTAGAATCCCTATTCCATAGTGCTGACTGGTGACAACCATATCCTTATGCGCATGAACAACGCCTTTAGGACCACCTGTCGTTCCTGAGGAGTAAAGCCAAAAGCAATCATCTTCCGGCCCAGTTTTTGCTGGACTGAGGTCCGATGATGCAGTGTTCATATATTTGGCTAAAGTATCTCCGTCTCCGTCGGTTAGTAAATTGATATTCGGTTTATGGGAGGAATTTTCGACTGCTGTTTCTACTTCTTTACTATAGTCAGACGAATATATAACGCAGGATGCTTCCGAATTTTCAATCATGTAGGAGTAGTCTTTAGCGCGAAGTAACGTATTAAGTGGCACTGGGATTATTCCGGCTTTAATTGCGCCCCAAAATATATAATAAAATTCAATGCCGTCTTTCACGATCATGAGAAGGCGGTCACCTCTTTGGAGACCTAAAGTTAAGAGTGCATTACCAGATTTATTAACATGTTTAGCAAGTGTTTCATAAGTTACGTCTCCTCCGCCATGAACACTTACCGCAACTTCATCCCTTCGCCCTTCGCTTATGTGTCTATCAATAAAGGGAATAGCGACGTTAAACACATCTGAATATGTAATTTCCGCAGGACTTTTGCTTTCGTCCACAGTGACTATGTTGTTGGACACACCAGATCTCCCAGTTAACTAATACCAAAAAAAAGCCTCAATGTCTTTTTTCAAGACATTGAGACTTACAATAATTGTGGCCTAGATACTAGTGAAATTTTACATATTCAAAATCAGTATCCATTCCCTGAATACCTCGAGCAGGCGGAGAAATCCAACCAGCTGTTTTTCCTACTTCTAAAACTGGCACCATAAGACTTTCAACAAATGCTCTATCTGCTGCAGTTGGTATCCAATTGTCTACATTTTTATCCCACTCACTTTTTGATATTAAATTTCCATTAATATCAGCGTTAATATCAGCAAAGGTGCCTATATTTCTATGAAACGCGGAGTGAGGTAACTTTATCTGAAAATCAATACCTGCTTTTGTTAGCATCTTATTCCAGCGATCAATACCTTTCTGACAATCGTCTCTGTAATCATTACGGAGACGTTCGTTTATTGATGTTAGAGCGCCAACTTCGGAGAATATAACTTTATTATCACGTATTTCAGGAACTCTGTATACTTCACCATCGAGTTTATGATCGTCATCAATTTTCATTTCTTGAAAACGACCCTTCAATCCCATGTTGTAGAAATTTGCTGCATTTGTTGACTTTTCTTGCCCAAAAAGATCGAGGCAGATTGAGAAATGAAAATTAATCCATTTCTGGAGCGTAGCTAAATCTATGCCACCAAATTGACGAATATCGAGGGTATCATTTTCTTTTATCAGCTCAATACTCCTTTGGACCACACGCCCCACACCCGAGTCACCAACAAACATATGATGTGCCTCTTCGGTTAGCATGAAATTGCATGTTCTTGAGAGGGGGTCAAAACCAGATTCTGCCAAAGAGCTTAGCTGGAATTTACCATCTCTGTCTTGAAAGTAAGTAAACATGAAAAATGACAACCAATCGGTCGTTGGCACATTAAAAGCTTCTAATATTCTTGGTTTATCTTCATCGCCAGAATGCCTCATTAACATTTCTTCTGCTTCCTCTCTCCCATCTCTCCCAAAATATGCGTGGAGTAAATATACCATCGCCCACAAATGGCGGCCTTCTTCTACATTAATTTGGAAGAGACTTCTAAGGTCGTATAGGGATGGACAAGTACGACCTAAAATACGTTGTTGTTCGACAGATGCTGGTTCAGTATCTCCTTGTGTAACTATTAAACGACGCAATTCTGCGCGATATTCACCAGGAACTTCCTGCCAGACATCTTCGCCTTTGTGGGCTCCAAAGCCTATCTTTCGATTCTCTTCTTTGTCACCAAGAAAAATACCCCAACGATATTCAGGCATTTTCACCATATCAAAATGCGCCCAACCTTTTGCGCTTACATCGATCGCGGTTCTTAAAAAAATCTCATAGTTTGAGCTCTCAGCGGGGCCCATTTCATCCCACCAATTTAGAAAAGCTGGTTGCCAAGCTTCAAGTGCTCTTTGGAGGCGCCTGTCGTCAGATAGGTTAACGTTATTTGGAATTGTTTGGGAATAATCTACTTTTGTCATGTTATACTCTCTTTCTATCAAAATTTGCCTGTTTGCCGGTACCAAATAGCTTCAGGGCCCCCTCGTTCCCTACAGCATTCGGACGCTGAAAAATCCAGTTTTGCCAAGCGCTCAAGCGTCCAAATATTTTTGTCTCAATAGTCTCTGGGCCTGCAAATCTGAGACTTGCTTCCATGCCCGTAAGTGCGTCTCCCGAATAACTAGCCCTTTCCTCAATGGCGATACGCACCTCATCCGCCCAGTCAATATCGTCTGGGATAAAAGTAACGAGGCCTAACTCTTCTGATGTGAAGGCATCGCAATCCTGACCTATTTTTGATCTTACAGCTTGAACGGAGTCTTCAGAGTTTAAAAATCGGGTCTCTAGGCGACTTAACCCATTACACATTTTAAGATCGCCAAAATTCATTTGGGTCGCTCTCAAGGATGCCTCTGCTATGTTGGAGCCCTCAAACGCACCATCAAGCATATAACTCCTATCGGCAGCTAGGACCAACTCTAATAATGTTCCAGTAAAGCAACTACCGGGCTCCACTAATGTAATGATACTACGGGAGGACACATCAAGTCTTTTGAAGGTTCTTTTTAAGTACAACTTAATCTCTTTTATTAGCCAGTTATCCGCATTATCAAATAGGGCTTTGTCAACGGCTTCAACAAAATCTGGATTACCCTCAGTTTTAATCACCCAAGTTGTTATATCATGCTCATTTGACCTTAGATGGAGGATTAAATCATCAAAATCGCGAGCGAAGGATAAAGGCCAAAATTCAGCACCGGCTTTGTAGATAGCCTCCATATCGTATTCAGGTATTGCTTCGGGACCTTTGATATTAATCTCTGCGGCTAAATTTTTCCTATCTAAGACGCACGTAATATTTTTATACGAAATTGTGTCTTCAACGACATCTTTTGTCAAAGGCGAGAGCTTAATCCCACTCTCATTATCGGGGCGCGTTGAAGTTTTTGTCATATCAATTGCGCGTGTCCTCGCCATATCGTTGAGTTTTGAACGCGGAACGAGTTCGTCAACCAGTTTCCATTCTAGAGCTCGTTTTCCTTTCAAACCCTCATTTAATGTACAAAAATAGTCGGCGTGATCTCGCCGTACATTTCTCTTGTCTACCACGCGTGTGAGACCACCCGTACCTGGAAGTACAGCAAGTAGAGGGACCTCTGGAAGTGAAACGGTGCTCGCCCCATCGTCTATTAATATAATGTGGTCAGTTGCAAGAGCTAACTCATACCCGCCACCGGCGGCCGTACCATTCACAACACACAGATAACGTTGTTCGGAATTTAAAGAAGAGTCTTCAATTCCATTCCTAGTCTCATTAGTAAACTTACAAAAATTCACTTTGTGGGCATGGCTTGAAGTGCCTAACATTGCTATATTTGCGCCAGCACAAAAAACTCGGTCTTTGCCCGATGTTATTATCACGGACTTAATTTCTGGGTGCTCAAATCTGAGGCGTTGTGTCGCATCATACAATTCGATATCAACCCCAAGATCATATGAGTTTAGCTTTAATTCATAACCAGGTACCATTCCGCCGTCTTCTGCAACATCCATTGTAAGTGTTGCCACAGGGCCATCAAATTCCATTTTCCAATGTTTATATTTCTCGGGGCTTGTTTTAAAATTTATCATATAATTTCCTCGTGCGACAATATGGAGCGACATCTATCTTCGCGCCTTGTTCTACAATCAAGCAGTTCTAATACCTCTCTAATACCTCAAAAAGTAAATCGGTACTTAAATACCTATTTACATATAATCGATAATCAATCAAAATGTCAAGTAGTCAAAAATATAAATTTTGAGAGGGATCTCACGTGAGTCATGATTTATAATCAATCAAAACTTGAAGTTCATTTTCGACCTGCTGAACCCAATGATCTTGAACAGATTATCAAACTCGATAAGCAAGTCAGCGGTATAGAAAAAGGCGACTATTGGATGGAGCGTTTTACACAATTGCATGGTGGGTTAGGTGGCCATATATTTATTGCCGAAAAACAAAATGCTGAATCTTCAGATCTTTTAGGGTTTATTGTTGGTGAAGTTAGGGCGTGGGAGTTTGGTTCTAGACCGTGTGGTTGGATTTTTGCACTTGCCGTTGATCCTGAGTATCGCATTCAGGGAATTGGCGAAAAACTATTTAAAGAGATATCTAGTGTTTTCAAAGAGAATGGAGCGACTTCAGTCAGAACCATGGTAGCCCGTAAAGACCAACTCAACATGTCATTTTTCCGTGCTCAAGGGATGATGGGTGGTCCTTTTATCGAATTGGAAAAGGCTATTTAGTCGATTTCTTAGATTGAATTTATAGTATAACTGGTATGCAAGTATAAATGAAACTTCAAAAAGCGACACAATTTGGTCTTTATGCGGTCTTGGAGCTTGCTCGCGACCCTCAGTCTCAAAAATCAGCTGTTGATATAGCTAAAAAGTATGGCATCTCGTCAAATCATCTAGCAAAAGTCATGAGAGACCTCGGGCGTGCCGGTCTTGTTGCTTCAGTTAGGGGTGCCGGTGGCGGGTACCGGTTCTCGGGAAATTCAAAAAGAGTAACTCTAATGGATGTAATTACAATATTTGAGGAACTCGGCAGTGATGCTTCTGATGGTTTAAACTCACCTCACAGAATCGATATAGAAGATGCCCTGCTATCGGTGCTATTTGAGATAGATGAAATTACTCAGGCGACTTTTAGTTCAATAACGTTGGATACTTTATTGAAAACAATACATTGGCGAGGACAGAAATAAAAAATTAATCTTATTTTATGTGTATTAGATTAATTATATATCTAAAAAATATTTTAGGTGATTTATGAAAATAATTGGCGTAATCCCAGCTAGATGGAGTTCTAGTCGTTTTCCAGGGAAACCATTGCGAGAAATTTTAGGTAAAGCCATGATTCATAGGGTTTGGGATCAGGTAAACAAATGTAAGAATCTTACAGAAGTATTGGTAGCAACGGATGATCAGAGAATCGCGGAGTATTGTCGTTCGAATAATTTGAGTGTTATCATGACGTCTTCAAATCATGCAACGGGGAGTGACCGTATCGCTGAAGTTGCAATGAAAACCGCTGGAGACATTTTTGTAAATATTCAGGGCGATGAACCACTCATCGAACCTGAGAGCATCGACACTGTGACTGAATGTCTAAAAAGCTCGATTGACAGAGGTATTGAAGTGTCTACCGGTTACATTAAGCCAGCGACACAAGGGCAATGTGAGAATTCTTCGGTTGTTCATCTAGTGCCTAGCTTAGATGGGTGTGTAATTACATTTTCTCGATATCCAGTGCCGCACCAATTTGCCGACGCAGTTCCCCGCACTATTCATGTCGGTTTATACGCGTTTACGCGCTCGGCCTTGAATTTATTTTCGACTCTGACTAGAGGGCCAATTGAACGTGCAGAGAGTATCGAAATAATGAGGTTCCTGGAGCATGGCCACCGTGTCGCATGCGTGCAAGTTAAATCTGGTTCTGTGGGGGTGGATACGCCGGAGGATCTTTTGGCGGTCGAATCAATCTTGGAGAACATAAAATGAATAAAGACATCAATCAGGAATTTATTAAAACTCTTGGAAAAATAGAAATTTTATCTTTGGATACGGATGGCGTTTTAACCGATGGTGGACTTTATTACACCGAGGAAGGAACAGAGTTACGTAAATTCAACGTAAAAGATGGCATGGGCATCAAAATGATCCGTGACCTTGGAATAAAAGTCTTTATTTTAACAGCTAGCGAGACAACTTCTATTATTGCTAGAGGTAAAAAATTAGGAGTTGATGGCGTTTTTATTGGATGTCACGATAAATTATCCCAGTTAAAACAACTCTCAGAACAACTTGATATAAGTTTTGATAGGATTGGCCATGTTGGTGATGACATTAATGACTTACCTGTTTTGGATGTGGTTGGGTGCCCAATGACAGTTGCTGACGCTGTTTCAGATGTAATCGCATCAGCAGATTTTGTTACGAAGAGGAAGGGCGGAGATGCTGCTGTCAGGGAAATTTGTGATTTGATTGTTGCATCGCGGAGCTAAGTTTTATGGTTATTGAGAGACGCTACTTTTGAGCAAAAATAAAGTTTCCAGCCAAATTTATGAAGCTGAGATGTTAGCCCGTAAGATATTGGAAGTAGAGCCCAAAAATTTAGACGCGTTAAAAGGGCTTGGTTTAGTTAAATTAAAACAGCACCTTTATGATGATGCTATCAACTTATTTAAGGAAGCATTTGAATTAAATCCCAAAGATAAAGAAATAAAAATCAAGTTGATTTGTGCCTTAGAGTTACAAGCAAAGCAGACAGCATTTACATCTAAATTACCAAAATCTATTGAATTAATTCGCTATGCTCTTAAATTAGAACCTTCAAGTTCAGCCCTTTTGTGTCGAATGTCTCTTTTATTATCGGTTTCTAAAAACTTTATTGAAGCCTCAGAGTTTGCAGATAGAGCCCTTTCTATCGATAAGAAGTCGTCAGAAGCTTTTAACATGATCGGTTTGGCATTGCTCGGTCTTCAGCGTTTTCCTGAGGCAGAAAAAAAATTGTTAAAATCAATATCTCTTAATCCAGATGCAGCATTAGCGTATAGTAACCTGAGTTTGGTTTATCGTGCGCAAGGAGAATATGATAAAGCGTTAGAAACGATTAAACGTGCTGCCGCGTTAGATAACAAAAATCCACAAATTTTAAATAACCTGGGCGTATTGCACTTGGATTGCAATAATTTGGAAGACGCTGAAAGATCGTTTCGCAAATCTCTCGACAATCTATCAGAATACTCAGAGGCACATTATAACTTAGGCAGAGTTTTGCTAATGGCTGAGAAATTTACTGAAGGGTGGGAGCACAGTGAGTGGCGATGGTCATGTTCAGAGTTTCCATTTAGTCCCAGATACACAAATATTACTGAATGGACGGGGCAGAATTTAAAGGGAAAGAAAATCTTGGTGTGGGGCGAACAGGGTATTGGCGATGAAATCATGTTTGCGAGCCTGATACCTGAATTAAACAAAATATGTGATAAATTATTAATCGAATGCGACAGTCGATTAAAACCAATTTTTCAGAGATCATTTGATAATATTTTAGTAATCGATAGGAATGATTTATCCGGAGCACTTGTGAAGCGTTTGGGCCCTGATTATCAAATTTCGATGGGTTCATTATGTAAATTTTTGAGAAAAAATACTCATGACTTTGAGACAACTAGGGTCAGATACTTGCAAGAAAACCCTGAATTAAAAAGGGAGATACAAAATCGATATTCTAAACTAGGGCCTGAGCCAAAAATTGGCATTAGCTGGACGAGCGGTAATCAAATTATTGGTCCAGAGCGTTCGGCCCCCCTTAAATTATGGGGTAAGGTCCTATCTCTCAGAAAATGCCATTTCATAAATTTGCAATATGGTAATATTTCTGATGAAATCAGCTCAGTTTCACGCCTCTTCGGGGTAAAAATTCACCAAGACGAAATGATTGAGCCTAGAAAAAATGCTGAGAACTGGTTTGCGCAGATAGCATCATTAGATCATGTTATTTCGATAGATAATTCGACGATCCAAGTGTCAGGATCACTCGGGGTGCCAACTTGGACACTTTTATCAAGAAAACCAGAATGGCGCTTCGGGCTTAATCGAAGTGATCACCTTTGGCACTCATCGGTGCGCGTTTACCGTCAAAAGGAGCTTAATAACTGGGATCCAGTTATTAATGAAGTAGCAAGAGATCTCTCTCATTCGTTAAAATAGTTTAGTGCGTATAATTTTTGATTTGAACTTCTTAATTCGATGTTTTTTTTGCCATTCGGCTTTCCATTACTTGCTCGACGTGTTGTCCAAGTTCTGGATAAATTAAGATTAATTCATTAAATTTATCTTTTCTTAATTCAAGAAGTTGGCAATCTGTTACCGAGACCACATCGGCCATGCGGATGGTATTTCTAAGAATTCCTGTTTCTCCAAAAAAATCTCCTTGTCGAAGTTTAATCGGTTCGGGGTCAACTTTGACGTCGACTTCTCCAGCTATTATAAAAAACATACTATCTGCTTCCTCGCCTTTTTTAATTACAACGTGGCTATGCGGAACGCGGAGGGGATCTAACATGCCAGCAATGTTTGCAATTTGGTCTGCATCTAAATTTGAGAAAAGAGGAACTTTTGCGATTAAGCGCCAGGTAACCATAAACTCATGTTTGCTAATCTCATTTGAGAAACCTGTTGCTATAACCCCAATTGGTAAGGCGGCCATGCCAATAGCAATAATCATAGTAACACTTGCAAAAATTCGACCACCAACTGTTATTGGAGTAACATCGCCGTACCCCACAGTTGTTAAAGTTGCTAATCCCCACCACATTGCGTCAGGGATACTCCCAAATTTTTCGGGTTGAGCTACAGACTCAAATACGTAAATAATTGATGAAGTAAACAAAAGTGCAATAATCATGACGAAGAAAGCAGCTGTTAGTGCGCGTCGTTGGTTTACAAATACATCCCAAATAATTGTTAATGCAGGTGAGTATCTGCTTAGTTTAAGTAACCGGAGCATTCTTAAAATTCTTAGTATGCGCAAATCAATGCCCACAAAAGCTGTCAAATAAAATGGTAGAAAAGCTAATAAATCAATTAGAGCCATTGGGGAGAATATGAATTTTATTCGTCCGAGTATGGGATGTGAGTAATTATTTGCCTTATTTTCGGTGCAAGACCAAAGTCTTAAAATATATTCTATTGTGAAAATAATTACTGAGAATAGCTCAAATCTATAAAAAAGCGTCGCATATGAATTGTGAATTTCTGGAACAGTTTCTAAAACAATGGCAGTGACATTAAGCAAAATTAGTACGATCATAAATTGATCAAATAAGTACCCGTATCGATCACCAGGGATTGAAACATCTAGAAAGTTGAATACGCGACGTTTTAGCAAATAAGTTTCCTCTCTTTAATTCGCATCGTATACAAACCCCTAAAAGCTCTATACGATAACACAATGTTTAAAAAAAATAAATGTAAACTATAAAACTATACCGTGAACTTGAGGGTTTTAAGGCACGAATGTTTGAGAAGATATCAAATTTTACAGCGCAAACAGAAAAGTATTAAATTAATAAAAAAATACTGATGCAATATGCTTAACATGAGGTAATATAATACCACAATATTAAACTACTGATAAATAATACATAATTAGTATAAAGGCGTTGACTTAATTTCTTATTTAGACATACTACGCCATAGTTTACAATTATAGCGGTCAGATGTTAGAGGTCGCCAGAGACATATCAGATTGGATGTATTATGAAAACATATTCGCAAAAACCTCGAGAGGTAGATCGTAAGTGGTTTATTGTTGATGCAGAGGGTTTAGTACTTGGGCGTTTAGCAACTATCGTCGCCATGAGGCTCCGAGGAAAGCATAAGCCAACTTTTACGCCTCACGTAGACTGCGGAGATAATATTATAGTAATTAATGCAGAGAAGGTGGGGCTTACAGGTAATAAACGGAATGATAAGATTTATTACTGGCACACAGGCCATCCAGGTGGAATTAAAAGTCGGACAGCCGATAAAATATTGGACGGTCAGCACCCAGAGAGAGTTGTAATCAAAGCAATTGAACGAATGATTTCCCGCAACCCACTCGGACGCGCTCAAATGAGAAAATTGCATGTATATGCGGGAACGGAACACCCTCATGATGCTCAAAAACCAGAACCCTTGGATATTGGTGGCATGAGTTCAAAAAATTTGGTAAACCGCGCAGCTAGCGCAAAAGAGAGAGTTTAGTTATGGTTGAGGAAAAGAAAACACTTGAGGACTTAGGGGAAGCTGTGGCTGCAAAGTCCGCTGCTGTTGCGCAAGCTGCTGAAAATCCAGAGATAGCAAAAAATTCTGTTGATGAAAATACAGTCGAAACTTCCAGCATTGCCCCAGATGAAAATGCTAAGGTTGAGCCAATCATTGATGAATTGGGCAGATCTTATGCGACAGGGAAAAGAAAAAATGCAATCGCACGGGTTTGGATTAAACCAGGTAGTGGTAAGATTTCGGTAAATGGTAAAAGCCCCGAAGTATATTTCGCGCGCCCAGTTTTAAGGATGATGATAAATCAACCTTTTGGGGTTACTGAACGTAATGATCGTTATGATGTTTCGTGTACGGTTACTGGAGGCGGACTATCAGGTCAGGCTGGCGCAGTTCGACACGGTATTTCCCGAGCATTGGTTTTTTATGAACCCGAGTTGAGGTCGCCTCTCAAGAAGGAGGGTTTTCTTACAAGAGATAGCCGCGTTGTTGAAAGAAAGAAATACGGCAGAAAGAAAGCAAGAAGAAGTTTTCAATTCTCGAAGCGTTAATATTTTTAGGTATAAACGTTACAAATCAATTGAAGGAAGCAAGGCACGTGTCTTGTTTCTTTTTTTTGGTTCTATTTAAAATCTGGCATATGGTATTCTTTATATTTTTAGATCATATATATTTTAATTTCTTCAAATATATTCTAATTAAATCTAGTCTTCTTAAATGTCTGATCAGAAGTTATTTATCACCTATCTATCATCGGCAAAAACTATTGAATTAGAGATAAATAAATTTTTTGGATATTTTCTCCTATTATCCTCATTCAATTTATACTAGATTTAGGCTATCTTAATTGTGCTCAATGAGCTCAAATCATAGCTCAGGGGGAGCGTAATGCTAGAACTTTATCACTATGGAGATTCATTATGTTCAATGAAGGTTAGATTTTGCCTTTATGAGAAGGGAGTTAAATTTACGTCCCGGTACGTTGATTTGCTCAATTGGGAACACCTGACTGACGCCTATAAAAAACTAAATCCAAATTCTGTGGTCCCTACAATAGTCCATGATAATAATACCATCATTGAGTCAACAATTATCAACGAATATATCGATGAAGTTTTTGATGGTTGTTCTCTCACACCAAAAAACCCAGTAATTCGTGCGAAAATGAAAATATGGACAAAATTACAAGATGATATTGTTCATCCCGCTATTCAAAAACCAACGTTTAATTTACTTGTGAAGCCATTGCTGGCCCAAAAAACTGATGAGGAATTGGAGAAATGGTTGAGTTCCCATCCGCTTGAAAAGAGCCGGCAAATGTTTAAGGGTGCGGCGCGGAGAGAAATAAATACTAAAGCATTGGAGGATGCGCAAGTTCAGTTTAATTTTATATTTGAACGAATGAATGATGCGTTAACCAACAATGATTGGTTGTGTGGCAGTCAGTTTACGCTTGCAGATATCGCTTATGCTCCAGCTATTGATCGCCTTGAGCAGTGTAAATGGTCTCATTTATTTGATAATTATCCATATGTTCTTCAATGGTGCGAGAGAATCAGAGAGCGAAATGCATTCTTAAGTATGAGGCCGCTAGAAACACAAAGGTTTAGGAATGTCCTCTAAAGTTTATATGAATTTAACAAGAAATTATAGGCCCGTAATTGCCAACTTTTGCTTCGGTTATTTTTTATTTCTGAAGGAATAAACTATCCAGATGATTTTACAGTTCTTCCAAGGTAGTAGAGACTACCATTATTTGTAACACATAAGTCATTAGTGTTGAACCAGCCTTTTTTGACACATATTAAACCCTTAACGTGAAGTTGATTCTCTATTATTTTAACTTCGCAGTATTGTTTATTACCAATTATAGTTGGAATTAATGGATCATACTTTAAAGTTTTTTTTGATAATTTCTTATAATCATCATCTTGAGAATTTTTGTAAGAATACCCAATTTCTAAAAGGTCATTTTGAAGGCTTTCTAAGTCATTTCTTTTTGAAAAAAGTCTATTTATTGCTATTGGGCCAACTTCACTCATGCCCCAATTGGCGAGAAAATGTGCGCGTCTCTCCAAAAACCACTTGATTATCGGGTAAGTAATTTGACTGCTTCCGCAGGTAATCCAAATATTGCTTAAATCTAGAAGCTGTGAATTTTTAGTCAGCATTATAGCGATCGCTTGCCCCGGTGTAATATGAGAATGGGTAAAGTTCCTAATTTTCTTGCACCATGTATAAGCGTTGAAGGTCTCGATTTCGACAGATGCTCCGATTGCAATTGCTGGCAGAGTCTGCGCCAGCATTCCGCCTGCATGACGCATGTCGCAGACGGTATATATTCTGCTATTTTTATTTATTTTTTGAACTTCATTAGATATATAATTGCAATATTCTAAGTTTTCTTTCGAGCGAAATATCTCTTTTGGTTGTCCCGTGGTCCCACTGCTTAAAACTGTGACACCAGCCTTATTAAAATTACTCAACATAGTTTGACTATACATTTTATCAAAACTCAAATATCTAAGAAGATTATTCCACCCTGGCTAATAATGAAGGCAATAAATTTAATAGTAAAATGTTTTCGATAATTTAAAATTCGATTTTTAAATTTACCTATTTACGCGCACTAAATTCCTGTCTATATCCCGTTCAGATTTTTTAAATTACTGGATTATTGGATTAACAAATATGATTGCTAAGATTGGTGCTATTGTTGGAGGTCAAAAATTTCAGAGTTTTATAACTATTTTGATAGTTTTAAACGCAATAGCTTTAGGTCTAGAAACTAACAAAGATATTATGCGAGTAATTGGCCCAGAATTAATCTTCTTTGATCAACTAGTACTCTCAATTTTTACGATAGAGATTTTTGTAAAATTAATTAATGAACGCACGAGTTTTTTTAAAAATGGTTGGAATATATTCGATTTTGTCATAGTTGGTATTTCACTTGTGCCGAGTTCTGGTTCACTATCAGTACTTAGAGCTTTAAGAATATTCAGAGCAATGAGACTTCTATCTGTAGTTCCCTCGATGCGAAAGGTTGTGCAAGCTCTATTTTTTGCTCTACCAGGAATCTTTTCAGTAGGTTCAATAATCTTACTAATTTTTTATGTTTCAGCGGTTTTAACGACAAATTTTTTTGGTGTTGAATTCGATGAATGGTTTGGAAGTGTTGGAAAATCTATGTATTCCCTTTTTCAAATAATGACCTTGGAGAGTTGGTCAATGGGAATTGTTCGTCCAGTTATGATTGTTTATCCTCTGGCCTGGGTATTTTTTGTACCTTTTATTTTAATAACAAGCTTTGCTGTTTTGAATCTATTTATTGGAATTATAGTTGATGCAATGCAACAGCAAAATTCTGATGATAAACAAGATTTATCTAATACACTATTGGAAGAATTAATGAAGACACAGAAGTCTGTAAATTCGTTAAAAGAAGAAATAGATAAAATAAAAAAAATGGGTAACTAACTTATCTTAAAATAAAAATTTCTATTTACTTTACCGTCGCATTCCCGTCTTTTATCCACCTCTCGATGCCATCTTTTAAGTTATAGACAACTTCAAAGTTAGCTCTGTCTGTTAGCATTTGTGACAGAACTACTGATCTATTGCCAGCCCTGCAAATTAGTACCACAGCGTCTTTTCTCGAAGTAAGTTTCATAAATTTATCAGGGAAATCTTGCTTAAACCTTCCATTCTTTTCGAAAGCTGTTATTTTTTTACTTCCTCCTATAGTTCCAGTCCTTTGCCATTCATCTTGTCGTCTTATATCTACGAGTAGTGCTCCATTTTCTATTAGTTCTTTTAGTTTATCATTATTGATATTTTTATATTTAGGTGGTGTTATTTTGAGTAACGTAATTTCAAATTTAAGAGTTGCATTCGCTGGAATTACAGCTCCCGCACCTTTATTGCCATATCCCATTTTTGGCGGGATTATTAGGCGACGCTTTTCGCCTACCTGCATTCCAACTACACCCACGTCCCAACCCCGAATTACTTGGCCCAGGCCGAGCGTAAAGTTAAACGGTGTTTTGCGATCTAAGCTTGAGTCAAATTTTTTTCCGTTTAATAGCCAACCGGTGTAGTGAACCGAAACTTTTGAATGTTTAGACGCTTTTAAACCTGACCCGTTCTTAATAATTGTTGACTTGATTTCAGAGATTGCAGCGCTGTTTAAGTTGGCAGCGGACACAGATGTGATGATTACAATAGAAAGAATTAAGAAGAAATTATTTTTATATAACATAATTTGTTCACCAATATTTTAGATGGTAATCCGAGATTATTTTTGTAAAGGAAATTTTTAATTTGTAAAACTAAATGGTGATAAACGATTAGTTAAACGATATTTGGTTACAATACTAATCAAATTTTTGCTTTTTCTTCTTTGGTTAATGTATTGCACTTTAGTGTCAAGTGTAATAACGGTACCATCAAATCAGTAGTCGTTGTATTTTCATCAAATTTGAACTCCACTTCTTCTTCAACAGTCTTACGGGAGTTTTTACTCATATTTTTTAATAGTTTTTCTTTCAAGGTTTCGTTTGTTTCTGAAGCTTTAATTAAAGCTGCTATTTCTCCATTTTCTGCAGATTGAAGGAGCGTTTGAATGCTCACATCGTCCGCTTTTATCAGGCGGCCAAACAACTCAGCTGGATCGAATTTTGATTTACCACTATAGGCTTGAATAATTTCTACAAGAAGTCGTTTCAGATCTGTCTGTTTTAAAACTACTAGCGTGTCATCAAACGATAACAAAAATTCTCCGCTTTCATTTTTTAATACTTTAATCGACATAATAAATAATCTTACCACACATTGAGTTTCAAGTGAAATATTTTAACCAAGTAATTATTAATATTAAAATAAGATTTCTCCTTAATTTGATTCTCGATACCACCCGAGCATTTCAATTAGAGGTTGGTCAGTTATTTCAACCAAAGTTGCATGCTCATTGCTATCGTGCTTAAAATCTGACCATGATGGGACAGCAATAACGTCTCCTCGTTCCCAAGAGAACGCATTTTGCTTTACGGTTGTTGTGCCGCTACCTTCAGCGCAAATAAAGATATGATTTGCAGTTGACTTGGTAAACTGCCGTTTCATCGTCGGCTCTAAACGTTCAAGGTATATGTCCATGGTAGGTATGGATGGCGTCTCTAGTTTAATACGATGACCATATTTTTCTCGTTTATCTGCAACTGCTTCTTTTAGTTGTTTGTCCAAATTAAACCATTTAAAATGATATGGTGAATTAGTTTCAGTTACCATATCTTTATAGTCTTCATCCCTGACCTCGAAAAAAATTGTTTTTAAATTGGCAACCAAAGGGTCATCGAGAAAATCAACCCAAGATGCAGATAAATCGTTATTATCATTTCCTAGGCCATGCCAGACCCAATTGGGAGTCAGGATTATATCGTTAGGCTCCATGTAAACTTTTTTACCATCAAGCGTTGTAAAGGCTCCAGAGCTCTCCAAAATAAATCTACCGGCATTTATCGTATGACGATGTGCCCGCGCAAATTCACAAGGTGCAACCATCTGATAAGAAGCGTGAATTGAACTTAAGCTGGAACGTTTCTCAGGCTCACTGTTTGCCATCCGAATATTGCGGCGTTCAGCAATTTTAGGGTCAATGCTTTTTACAGCGGACCTTAGAAGTTTTTTACCCTCTTTCCATTTCCACTGTTTAGCTTCATAATCTTGAGTTGGTTGTGGCTTTAAGCCTCCTTCGCCTATCCATCCCGGTATGAAACCAGCTTGATAAATCTTTTTGTCTCGCTCTAAATCACTATCCACACGTAATGTTTCGTTGATATTTGCTTCCATTTTACCTTCCTTGGATACTATTACTTTTGCTTAGGCACAATTAATTTAGTGGACACTGTAAATAATACCATAAGATTAGCCAAATAAAAATATCATCAAAAACAATACTGTGTGGCGGGTTAATATAGTCATCTAATATAAAGAATTATTAACTTTTTTTATTAAATCATCTCCAAGTATATTTCTACAGCGTAGGGATAAGCAGGCCAAAGCAACTAGATATTTTAATATTTTATTTCATAGTTTAGGGTTAGACTAGCTCATTGATTTACTATGGAAGATTTGAATTCATGCCAGAACTAAATTTTAGGGATAGCCGTAGTTCATCCGGCAACATACTGAATGCGGATAGTGAGTTGGATCTTTACCAACAGAAACTTTGGTTCAATATTAACTTTGAAAATAATAAAAATCCCAAAAAAAATTTAGATCCTAATCTAAATGTTCGTATGTTTTCTTGCAATGTTGATGATTATTGGGATCTGCTAACTCAAGATATCACTCCGTCTCGTAAATTATGTAATTTGTTCTGGCTAGACCTCCCGTGGCGACTATTAGAGAAGCGATTGGGCTCCTTAAATATTTTGGATTACGGATGTAGCACTGGCAATTATGCCATCAATTTTATGGAATGGACTGACGTGTCATTTTCTTATCACGGCTATGATGTCTCGCACAAAAATATTTGGGAGGAAAGATGCGCTTTGCATGATAATTTAAAATTTACCCAATATAAAGGTGAGTTTAGGTTAAGCAATCTCAGCAGTGAATTTAATTATTTTATGTCTCAATCAGCCATGGAACATGTAAACCATGACCTCACGTACTTTCAAGTTATTGCTGACTATTTGACTGACATTAAAAAGCCGGCCATTCAAATTCATCTAATTCCCTCTGCAGCCTGCTTTGAACTTTATGGATTGCATGGTGTGCGACAATATACTCCTCGCACTATATCTAAGATTTCCAGTTTATTTCCAAAAGCAATCTGTACTTTATTTTGCTTGGGAGGCCAGGCATCAAACGAAATTCATAGGCAGGCCATTACGATTCCAGAACTAAATAATACACAAGATTGGCGTATAAACTATCTGTTTGATTATGATCGACTGCTGAAAAAGGCAATTGAAAATGATATGTCATCTCCTAACCTCGACCCAAGTTTTTATGCACTAGTTATCGAAAGTGGGGTGAATACCACGTTATTACATGCCTAAGCTGTGAACAGTTAATTGCCACAATCACCATTTTTACAAAAATAATAGCACTGTGAAATTTTTTCAAAAAGAGCTAGCATATTTCTACTAATACCATGATTTTATGGAAGAGAAGTGGTGCCGCCACCAAGATTTGAACTCGGGACCCTCTGATTACAAATCAGATGCTCTACCAACTGAGCTATAGCGGCTTACCT
>ENA-UOXV01003946-UOXV01003946.1-marine-metagenome-genome-assembly--contig:-NODE-3946-length-17491-cov-6.341764_pt1 | contig 17491 bp, 20 predicted proteins | sample MGYA00238165_ERZ766961 | MGnify/ENA primary metagenome ERZ766961 (study PRJEB28924, sample SAMN03173240) | marine metagenome | biome: Marine; feature: Water; material: Subsurface seawater | place: North... | reverse complement strand
CCCCGTACTAATCGGACACGCCGCGTCCTTCACCCCGTACTAATCGGACACGCCGCACGCGCGCGAGCGGCGGGGGGCGGGGGTGCACGTCGGCGTGCCCTTCGGCGCCCACGCCGATGGCCGTGATCTCGAGGCCCTCGCGCGTGACGAGTAGGAGGCGGTTCGCCCAGCAGTCGGCGACGACGATGCAGCGCACGGCGCCCCCGAGCGCGAGCACCTGGCGGCGCGGGGCGCGCGCGTGGGCGCGGGGCGCACGGGGCGTGGCGGGACGGCGTGGTGTGGCGTGGTGTGGCGGGGGCAGGGCGTACAGATGCGGGCATTCACCGCGTGTGGTCCGTTCAAGACCGCGTCGACTGCTGCTGCCGAGGCCTGTTGCGTTGAGCTGAGGCTCGGCGCTTCTCCTGTGGCCTGCGTGTCGTCGAGCGCCTGCGTCGAGTCGAGCAACGTCGAGTCCAACGCTGTCGAATCTATGCCTGTTGAATCCAGCGCCGTGGCCGCGAGGCCCGTGGACTCAAAGGCGGTGCTCTCCAACTCGCTGAGGGTGGATTCGAAGGTCCTGCTGTCCGCGGGAGCTGTCGAAAGTAGCTCGGAGCGAGACTCTGCCAAATCGTCCTGCGAAGCCGTCGGCAGCCGGCTATCGCTCTGATGTACACCCGAGAAGCAGAGCTAGTCAGCACACCCGCATCCTGAGTCTTGATGGTTGCAACGCGGCCTGATAACGATGGAAACGACAGCGGTACCGGGGATCTCTCACCTCGGATCGCAGCTCCAGCTCTTCGATCCGACGTCGCAGCTCTTCGTCACCCAGGGTGCTGAACTCCCCCGCCTCGTGGCTACGGCTGTCCTCTAAACTCGCATCAGAATTGGCCGGGACGCCGTCCCCGTCGCCAGAAGGGACTTCGGCCGACCCGGACATTGGGCCTGAACCTAAATGTAAAGCGACTCACTCGGTAGGTGAGCACGGGCCCGGTGCGGGGTCGGGGCTTTTGCCCCGGCTCCCACCGCCCACGTGCTCGCACACAGATCACTGGTGTGGGCCTGGGACTTTTTGTTATGCGGCTTCCTTGCTGCGGTTTCCCGGCCCCTGCTCTCCCACTGTTTTTTGCTCTGCGATCTGCGACTGTTTGTCAATAAGCGGATGCTTCTCTCTTGTAAAAATGTATTTCACAAGCAGTGAAATAAATGCGCGTGGAGCAGCGCACATCGCAGGCGGGCCATCAGTTGTGGTGGATTTTCCTGTTTTGTGTGGTCTCATTCGTTCGGCTTCAATTTTGTGCTTGTGTGCGAACAAGGCTTTAATCGAGTGCGCGGCTCTGGAAGCTGTCGCTCAAGCCCGCTGATACCCGCCGTTGCAAGAGATTTGCTGGTAGCTTAGTCTTGTGCGTATTCGTCCGGAACAGTCAGACCTGAAACAGGGGCTGCGGATTCAGCACAGTGTCTGCGACCAGGCAGCACCCAGCATGGAGAAAGACCACATCGAAAAACAGCCAGGTGCGGTTCCGAAAGCTATCCCTTCTCAATGCGCACAGCCCTGCTCGGGGTAAGCACCGGTCTCGCAGCCGTAGATGGAGGGGTCGCAGGCGAAGGAAAATGGTTCCGCCGAGTGAACCCACGCGTGTGGCTGCTGCGACGCAACGCCGTCGACCCCGATGACCGCGCCGTTTGTGCCCACCGCCGACTGCAAGACGCTTTCGTCCAGAATGTTGGGGCCCTCACGGCCGTACTCGGCCTCATGCGCGTCCGCCGAGCGGTACAGCATCTGCGCGTGGGCCTTCATGCTCGCCTGCTTGCGCACTGTGTTGCGCGCCTTCTTAGCCGCCCGGTGGGCTGCTTCCGCCTTCGTCACCTTCCCGGTCGCCTTGGCCTTGGGTGCTGGCTTCCTGTGGTGTGCAAGCTTCACAGCACCTGCCACCTTGTGCTGCTTGAGGCCGAGGCCGCCACCGTTGGCACCCATGTAGGCCGCATCGGTACCCTGTGCCGAGTACCGGCCCTCTCGTCAGCCAACACGATGAGCGCACTGGCAGGCAAGTGCAATGACAGCAAACGAACAGAAAGTCGAGGGCACGTAACACCACAGCGTAGGTGACCAGGTAGACTAATCGGGCAGGGAGAGGCACCTGCCAGCCCTCTGAGTTGTAGGCGTTGTCGTTGTAAATGTCGTACGATTCGCGGGGCTCGTATTGCACGCCGTCCCACTCAGGAATGCGAACGAGGCGCTGCATCGGTACCATGCGGCGCTGCACTGGAAGCATCCGAAGCGTCTGCGCACGGCCGACCGATTCAGGCGCAGTGGCAGCGCACCTAGCAGCAAGGGCACTTCGGGTGCCTGGCTGTGCGCCATTACGGCGGCGGCGATCAAATTGATGCAGGACCGGCACGGTGATTCTCACCGAAAGAGTCCGAGCCTTGCCACCGAGCGGTGCGAGGGCCCAATCACCGTCGTATGGGTCGTTGACACGGCCGTAAGGACCAGGAACGTCACCGCCTCCGTACCTGCCGTTCTTTCAGTCAATAAATCTCCCATGCAAGTCCATCGAACTAACAGATGTGCACGTGCCCGGTGCAAATTCCAGTATCGCGATCCAGCTACCTATTGATTGTACAAAGAGTCCGAGAGTGCACGAAGAGTCCGAGACACGCGCTCGCTGCGTTAAGATTCGATCGTGTTGTGGTGGGACTCTCACGGGTCAGTGTAGTCCTCCTCGCCAGTGGCACGACCCGAATGGCCATTGCCTGGCATTGCCTCCGGGAATGAAGCGAGAGACTGGACCGGGCGCATGAAGATGACCTCCTCAAGGGCCAACTTGCGGTTCGCATGCCCAACAAGAGCAGCCTGCCACGGTGCGTACATGCCGTTAGTCGTAGGGGACCCCTGCGCACTGTGCCCGTGTTGCCTACAATCCTAGGGATAAACTTCAGAGCAGCACGTTTAGCCACAATCCTTCGCACTCTGCAACTCGGCTAGGCTGAGCCAATGTCACTTCAAGCAGCCCCCACTGCGGAAAGTGCTGGCGTGTCTCCAGCACTGTTTACCAGCACATTCCGAGCCTTTCTCCAGAAGAAGACGTTTGCGGACAACTACGAGGGCCAGGAAAATTTGTGGGGTACTCACTCCAACAAGAAGACCCATGGCGATGACGCCGAGCACGGGCGCAAGGCCCGATGGTCGGCGCATTCTTTGTTGTGTTGGCTCTTCGCCGTTTTGTAAAGCTCAGTGAATACCGATGTTGACTTTTGCAAAGCCACCTCGAAATCAACCGACGCCCAGAGAGTTCATACAGGGCGCGGGGAGCATTGGCACAACGGAATCGCGCAATGCCTGTGAAGGAGGCCTTGTCGGGTCTAGAAAAGGGCCTGGACTGTCTAAATGCAGACCTTGCCACCTTCAAGGAGAAACTTGGTGACCTTCTTGGCATGATGGTTCCGTCTGACGGCAAGGAGGGGGAGGTCGATCAAGAGAGCGACGCTGTCAACGAGGTCTCCACAAAGCTCGACGCGACTATCGAGCAGCTAGTGAAGGACGCCAAGGACCTTCGAGTGCAAATTGAGATGCTTGAAGAAACCCCATCGACTTTGAAGGCCTCCGATGGGCCGGCGCGGCGCCCAAGTAAAGAGGAAGGTCTGACGCAAGATGAGGTCTACGCAGAGGTTGACAACCTGCGGAGCAACCTGAGCGAGGTCACGATCCGTGAAAAAGAACGCGTGGAAGGCCTCAGCGTACAGCTCGAAATGGCGCGGCAGGAGCTGGCGGACACGCGGAACCAGCGCCGCCTTGAGCAGGCCTCTCTGGCGGCTGCCGAATCACAGTCCTCACAACTCCGTGCAGCTCTCACCTGCGCTGAGGATGATATCAAGTCTTTGCGCCTGACCCTCGATAATGAGCTCGTTAGATCGCAGCGCCTGCAATCCCAGCTGACCGAACTCGGCGATGAGTTGCGGGCGAGCCGTCGCAGGTACACCAAAGCTGCCACCTCTGCTGTTGTGCATACGGTTCGTGACAGCTTGACCGGGTGTTTGCTGGCAGTTCACGCCCATCGTCGGCTGGACCTGGTCGTGTGTTCAGTGCAGGAAGAGGCCAGGATGCACCGCACGACGGGAGACGGGATCTGGAGGACATGCGATTCGGGGAGTTCATGGCCGACAGGCGCACGGAGGTGGAGGCGCGGGGTGCAAGCGGGAGGATCGACGGGTTTCGTGGTGCCAGTAGACTCCACGGTGGCGGTGGAGTTGAAGTTCAACAGATCCGTCCACTTTCAGGGCCGCTGGAAGGCGAGGTAGGAGAGGAGGGTGTATTCCTTGGAGATCCTGTGGCAGCAGGTATGGTTGGCGACGAGCGGCGCGAACCAAGAAACCGTGTCATGGGACAGGAAGGTTTGATGCCACGGCGCGATGAGAAACCTTTCGGGATCGGAAGAGTCCGGGTGCGCCCAACAAGCGCTCCGCTCGTAAAGGCTGGCCCACCGGGTGGCAATGTAAGGCTTTCGAACACGCGCTCGCGGCGTCCGGCGGCTGCCAGCGGCCGTACGACTCCTATCGACTCATCAATGGGCGTGTCAGCACTCTCAAGCATACCCGCAGTCGATTCGAGGATCGGAAGGGGCTCCGATTCGCATGCATCTGCACGGAACACCTCAGGTAAGGAATTGGTGGACAAGGGTGACCTCCAGTACCTACGGGAGCACGTGGAAGCGGGCCATGTGACAAAGACTACTGCGCTGCAGCTTTCACTGGAGTACTGCGGCAAAAGTTCGTTCTCAGTTCGGCACAACGAGGCCAAATATGCACTGCTGGCTGAGCAGACGGCAGTGGAGGCGTACAATCATTTCAAGGACCGTTGGATGACGGTGCTGAAGAATGCTGAGCCCGACGAGAGAGGCGAGAGCATCAAGCAGCCACGCCTTGGCTCCTTCGAGGTCGATCTTCTCTGGGTTGATTCCATTGGCAAGCCTGTCCGCACTCGACTTCACTCCAAGCTCGCTTCACGCAAGTTCCCAAACCCAGCAGCTGTCATGGAAGCACTTGCTGCAGTGCTCAATCAGGTCGAGCAAACAAGCGATTTCGACGCTCCCCCTACCAACGCCTAGCATGCACCCTCAGCGGAATTGAATCAGGGAGTTGGGGCCCCGGCCCGGTCAGAAGAGTCGTGGATGGCCCTGGTGGTTGTACACGGACTGGAGCGCAGTGTGGTTGAAACCTGCTTGCAGTATTGGTATCAGTGTGGTGCGTTCGATCTTGCCCACCTTGCGTGATGGCACATCCGCAGCCGACCCTCGAATTTGTATTATGGATCTAGCACAGCCCGCTCCACGCTCAACAGGAATCCAAGATTGCTTTGCTCGAGACCTCCCACAAGAGTGTGGAGGTCTCGAGAAAACTCGTATGCATGCACACATATATGCATGCACCAGATGGTCGTACCACACAGATCACTGACGTCAGAAAAGTACCGAGAATCTACCTAGATTCTCACTGCTTGAGCTCAACTTCTTTCATCTCAGCCTCAACGAGCTCCTTCGAGAGCCGCCGGTCGTTCTGACGAAGCTGGCTCATCTGCCCACCAATCGTCCCCTGCTTCGCCTGCATCTCCTGCATCTCCGCCGCATCTTTGGCAAGCGCGACCTTGTTGCTCTGAACAGCCGTTGCGATCGATTCGATCATCTCCCCCTCAACCCCCGATCCCCCATCGGCCTGCGTCACCGGCGCCACACGGCCACGAGCAGCAAGCTGCTGCGGTTCGTCAGCCGCCATCGCCGTTGCCGTTACGGCGGGCATGCCCCCCTCTGGCCACTTGCCCCCGTGCTGTGCTACCGACTCTGCAGCCGCGATCTTGTGAAGCAAGTCGCGCTCCTGCGCAAGATAACCCTGGAGTTTGGTGTCCACGGCGTTCTTGTCCTGCTGGTACTGCATGTCAGCCGCTGCGTTCTCCTGGCTGTCGACCTCAGCCATCTGCCGCTGCTGCTCCTCATTTACCATGCTCATGTGCTGAAGCTCAGCCTGGCGAGCTGCCGCTACCTTCGCCGCGTGAATAGCCTGCTGCTTGGCGATAGCAGCGTTTTTGATCTCCAGCGCCGCCGCACGGGCAGCACGTTCTGCAGACTCCATCTGCTTCTTCTTGGCTGCAGCAACAGCACGCTCCAAGCGGATACGATCCATTTCAGCAGCATCCTTGGCAGCTTTGGCCGCTGCGGCCTGGCGCCGGATCCGCAGAGTACGAAGAATCGCTTCGCGCTTAGATTGCAGCTCGCGCTTTTCCGCCAGCAGCCGGTCCAGCTGCGTCTGGGTGACATAGGGATGCGGGTCGAAGGGCAAGAGCCGGTGGTATCCCGACAGCGAGGACGCCGCGGGTGACGGGTCCAGACCACCATCATCCAGCTCCTGGGTGCGCGCCTTAGCGGGCGCCTTGAGCTTGAGAGAGTGCACCTTCTTGTCGACGGAGGCGTCCATCGCCTTTTCCAGACCCCCAAGCAAGCCTGCTGCCTGCTCCTCTAGCTCCACGTGGGATTTGACACGACCCTGGTGCACCAAGAATGGTGCCACCATGAGGACGATTGCCAGGGCCGCCAGCCCGTAGTGCGCCCTAGCCATCATTCCTTAGTGATGGTGTTGAAGAGCCGTGTCACCTTGACCATGTGGAGTGTTGACTGATCATTTTCATGAGCTTTTAAAAGGGGTGAGAGATGCCCTTTGTTCGTTCCCACCCTTCTTTCCGCGATGGCAAGGAAAGAAGGGGGGGGCGGGTGGGAGAGGGAGGGCCGTGTGTCAACGCAGCTAGTACGTGCTTGGTGATATAGATGGAACCGTGGTATACGCAGCGCCGTAGGCGTTGCATGTGGGAGTTCCAAGCTTTGCTTCATGTCGCAGCAGCTGCTGCAGCTGCGACCGCCAACTCGACCTCGCCCAGCACAAGTGCTGCAATGTTCGCTGGAAGAAAACCGCTACCGAAGGACTGGTGGGGTTCACTGCCAAAATCAATGCAAGACGTGGTCTCTGTGATTCCGTCTGCGGGTGCAGACGCCTCTTGGCGTGAGCTGGCCGCACCAGGCGGCTGGGACTCTCGTGACAACTCGCGAATTGAAGACCCGCCCGGTGTGCTTGTCGTATTCTACGACGCTGCAAACTTTGGCGGGCATACGATCACGGAGAACTATCCCGGACTCAGCATCACGTGGGATTCTTCATTGTTTCTTCCTGTGCAGCGCATGAGTATGACCGTCTCAGCGCGGATGGTGCCAACGGTTTCCGGCATGTTTTGTTTCTCCGTTCGCGCGGGTGGGCCTGCAGCAGTATATCTGATTACACCAAATGGTGACCCCATAACAAAGCCACCCTTCAATCCCAGATGAGCCCCCACTAGAGTTGCACGGGTGCAAACTCCAGCAGAAAATCGCTCAGCAACGAAGTCCGCCAACGATATTGGTCCAGAAGCTTTGAACAAAAATTTGGGAACTCTGGCAGGTGAATCGTTTCTCGCTGTTGACGCCTGGGAGACCCTGTCGGCACTTGATGGCAAGGAGGAAGTGCCCCTAGAGCTGGACGGTCTCAGTGTCGCGCGTCTCTTCACGGATGGGCCGCCTATTGCGCTCCAGGTGCGGAGGTGTCCACAATGGATCTACAACTGAGCTTCCCAGACTGGTGGTGTGCTGCTTGACTGATAGTAGCTGGATGAAAATGTTGCAGGCAGACAACCAGTATCAGCTTTTGGTCGTTCACACTACGGACGAGCTGTCAGTCATTGGAGCAGCGGAGAGCCGCTTTGTACAGGCGCGTCTTCCTTGAACTCTAGCACCTCATTTCCAGAACCTGCTGCTAAAAGCTGATGCAGCTGGCACAGCGCTGGGGGGGCACTGATAAGACGGATGGGCAAAAGCAGGTTGCTCTCTTGCATGTCACTGCGCCTGGAGGAGACAGCGTTGAAGAACCAGTAGGCGTGCGGCAAGCGATCCCATCCGGGTGGCTTAGGTCTGCGTACGCTGGCGGGGTGACTTGCTCACTCTATCCATCGCCGTTCAGAGCGACCTCGCTGCACACACTGATCGTCCCCACCTTCTCCGCTCCACTCATACGGGTCTTGCCACGCTCGAATCAGGCTCCAGAGGCTCGTGCCTGGCGCGACCCCCTGACTGGAGGGCGCTTTTCGGCGCGCTTTAGCGCCCTTGTCGAGCTACCTCTTGATGGAGTTTGGGCACCCATACCCAGCGATATCCGCGTACTCGAATTAGGCGTTGTCGGTGTGTGGTCTGGTGCAAGCATGCCACGGCTTTGGCTTGCCGGTGCGCGTGTGCCTCTCGAGGAGGTCCCCAGGCCGTCTCTTGGCAGTGAAGAGGACCAGAGCCAAGATCCGGAGTTTTGCGCCGGGCGAGTCAGATGGAAAGGGCGGGTTTTGGTCGACGACGTGGTCCAAAATGGGTTGAACGGCGAGCGCTCGCTTTCCGGAGGCGCAACCGTGTCATTCGACTTGGAGTTGGATGATGCGGCGCCCGCAGCCGATGCTCCGCGCGAAAGTACATCAGGCATAGGTACCTCGGGCGCTTCTCCTTCAGCAACCCGGGGGGCTCTACTCACTACTCACCACGGAGCTGGCGTACCTGCCGTACTCTTGCACGCTGTTGCCGGTCTGGGGGATTCGGCCTTCGCAAAAGCGCTGCAGCTCGGGGCAGTGCCGGTGGTCGAGCAAGGCGGCGGTTTGTGCAGCGTATCTCATGCTGCCGGCCAAGCTGATCACGAGACAGTGCGTGGTGAGGGCAGCCTAGTGCTCCTCTCGTCCAGAGCAAACTGCTCCTTCGCAGTCGCAGCCGCTGCTGCCCGCGCGATTGGTGCGCTGGCACTCGCTGTCGTCGATTCGGGCTCTGCGAATCCAGCGAATGCAATTCCAGGGGACATCGACTGGACCCCAGCGGCTGGCGTGTTGGTGTTATCGCTTTTACCTGAGGCGGCCCGTGAGCTGGCAGACGATGCTGCGGTCATTCGCATACGTGCTCGTGACTTGTTCATCCACTGCCCTGTGCTCTACTGGCGGGAAGCAGGTCAAGTTGTGACGCCGGGAAGCAGGTCGTGCCACAGCCCTTGTGCTGAGCTGAATCATTGGTGCTGGACCCCTGATCCGCTCAGCGTGGCCAATACCAACCCTGGCCAGCCCAACGAGAACCCTTATCCGGTCGCGGGGTCTCGACGGCAGCGGTTTCGTCAGTTCGGGTCGTTGGCTGCCCATATCTCCACTCTCAGCTCGTCCCGCCCAACCCGGTGGCTTTTTCGCTCGTCTAGCCCACGTGATCGCTGGGGACAGTGTCGATCTCGTGATGCCTTCTCTTCACTTGCCTTTTTTCACCGCCATGAGCGACCTCCCAGGAACGCCGAAGTATCATAAAATTTGAGCCCTGCTTTTGAAGCTGTGACGGATCACGCGAGACCACTGACGTGGTGGCACGAATGACAGGGTTCCCACCGACCAGCGGCGCGGTGGACCTTGTCACTGCAGAGCTATCAGCATTGCTACACCCTCTGGCGACGGAGACGCTGGAGATTCGTGTCCAGGGACGAGGCTGGTTCACACTTTGGATCGACAACAAACAAGTCCTCTCAGCATCCTTGCAATTTGCGGGGGCGGAAGAGACTTTCACGGCGCAAGGGTCAATTTCTGTTGAAGCGGGGCGAATGGTACCGGTGGAGATCTCAGTCGACTTCAATCGCCGAGACCGGTTGTCGTACTGGATCTCCTCGCGGGTTTCTGCTGTCCTTGGTGCGACCAATGCCACCCAAGCCACCGCATTCTTGCACTCGTAAGAGAAAGCTAAAAGGTGCTGTGTGGGGGACAGAATGGCGTTCGCCGTCCATCTGTGAATCTCAAGCGGCGCAGGCAAAGGAGCATGATGGCGAAAAGGCGTTCCAGACCCCGCAGAACTGTCGCTTTGAGCCAGTGCCACAGCGCGTGCTGATGCCCCTTCCCTGTTCGACGGGGCGGATTTCCCTAGGAACATTCTCCTCCCAGACTGCAAGGGCTTCCGTTGACGACTTGCGACCGAACCCGGTGACTCCATTGGCGACCTACTGCGTATGCCCTGTGGACCGCGTCGCATCAACCTCTTCTCGGCACTGTAGGGTCAGTATCATCCTTGCCAACCCTTGCGGGCGGCAGTATTATCACTGACAGCTGTGTTAACGCTGTTTGGTCGGCATAGGATGAATCCAAATTCGCATGCACTCTCTCGCTTGCAGCTGGCGGGAAATCGAAAGACGAGGGGAACGAAGTTTGCCATGAGGTGGAGGCTAGTCTCGACTATTGGCCAAGTGCAGACGGAGACCCTCCGTGTGCTCAGATTATACAGGACGGCTCAACCTTTCAGATCCAGTCCCGTGTGGTCTGCGCATTTGAAGTCTCGTCAGAATATGCCCTTGAACGTCCGAGTGCACTTGTCGACGGATTCCGGTGATCAGCGTCATTTTCCTTGCGCCTTGATGCCATGCCGATGCGTGCTGTGCTGAAGCTAACATTTCTATGTATTGATGAATGTTTTTGTCGATAGGTACGCTGTGGTCTCAGCGGATGGTGCGTTTGCAATGCAGCGCGCCGCCAATCTCAGCCTCACGATGCGAGCTTTTAACTTTGCACGTCCCTCTAAGTCGAATATTTTGTTACAGAAGGTCCTTGCCACGGAAATCTATTGAACGCTTGCCCGAAAATTGATCCTGAAAATTGTGTTTCCAGCCAGTGGTGATGAGCACAGGACCTCTGTCCCGAGCAAGCAAGTCACAAAACTGAATTGGTGCCCCAATCAGGTGTCGCTGCCTTCAGCTGCATGGAAAGGAGACCCCTCATTGCTCATCGTGTCTTCTGAGGGTCTTGATTTCGGGTTTTTTTCTGGCAATCGTCTCTATGTCGAGGTAGGCACTCACCCGGTGTAGCGAGGGATGGCCCGGGAGTAAGGCACCAGGAGGTTATGTTTCATTGCCGGAGATTTATCGTGCGCGAAACTCGTATCTGCCTTCCTGGTGCTGTTGCTAGTCAGCGTTGGAGGCGCGTACGGTAATTCTGCACGGTGATTTGTACGCAGGTGTCACTTGAGGCCAACTACGACGAGATGCGACGGCTGAATGCGGCTCTGCCCGGCGCCGCGCCCCTCTTTCTCGAAGCTCCTCTCGACTTTGCGGTGAATGGCGTCATTAACAGCTCGCACAGGGTGACACTGGTTGCGTCTGTTGTTGTCACGATCGGCGCGCTTGCGATGATGGTGATGTGGTTGATGCGAAGAAGGGCCAGGCACAGAAGCGTTGCCGCAGTCGAGATGCAAGACAGAGGCTAGGACTAGTGTACCGCTCCACGACTTGTAATCACTCGGATATTTTAAGATCTGTCTGTACACAGCCATCAAACCCAATCACAACGATTTGCGATGCTGGCTCAACTTGTAGCCTGACCACCACCGGCGCGCCCTGCAACCCGCTCGCTAACTCCCGCTTGAGAATTTCCAGCAGCTATGTTATTGAGCTGTTGCATCTGGGAGCAGACGCTTTCCAAGTTGGTGGTCAGTTGTTCGATTAGCCCCTCTTTGGTCTCAAACCATTCGGCAAGCGGCTTGAAACGTGTTTCAGCCGCCCCAGCATCCGCCGCGTCATCCATCGTTCCAAGCAAGTCGATGCCAGGACCGGGCTGGCTTTCGAGTGCCATATGGTCTTCGAACAGCTTCACCTGCGTTTCACGTATCTGCCCGACCATCTTGAGCATACTCTCGTGCTTGTCAGTCGTCCCAAATGCTGTTAACAATGCTTCTGAGTGTGCCCGCGCGGAAGCCACACCAATTGTCTCCGTTCGGACCCCCCCCGCGTCTGACCTTTCACCTGGCTTTGTCTCAATGTCACCTGCTTTTCTATCCGCATCTCTTCCTGGCATGTCACTTGCAACTGTGCAGCTCGTAGAGACCCCGTTTCTCCTTTAGCGGTTTTTGATAGTAAATAAATAAATATTTTGCAGGTTGAGGGCCGATCCAACTGCATGGTCCCCGCCGGTGTCGTGACGCAGGATCGACGGATGCACCAGTTGATTCGCCGCAGCTGAAGGCAACGTCATACTGGACGTAATTTCTATGAAACCAGCGACGTAGGTAGGTTTCGTACTGCGGGTATCATCCCTGGGCCGACATCAAAACCTACGAAACGCTCGTCAGGTTCTTCATGACGGAGCCGCCGGTTGGTTCCGGGCTGGTGATGCACCAGATGTCAGGAGCAAAAGGGACGCCAGTTGATGCCGGTGACTTAGAGGAGCGGATAAGGGCCATACATGAGTACGGAAGCAAGATGCGCGACCTGCTCGGTAACGGGACCAGCGCAGGAGGCAACTCCGGGAGGGTGAGGAAAGAGATCGGTGGGATTGAACGTGCAGTCTGTCGCAAGGCGGTAGAAAAGACGGGGCGCATAGTTCGCCAGGTGAGAGTGCAAGATCATCATCATGGTCATGATGATGATCATGATAAGCTTGTACAGGGGCTGGAGGGGGGAAAGGATGACTGCTCCGCCAGAGTAGAGTTGAGGGTAGGGCCAGGTGCTACAACACCGGTGCGGCCTTGCGCTGAGCACACGAGCACCGGGGGAAGCAGCAATAGTGGTGGCGCAGCAAGGGACGGGATGTGGTGGGCAACAGGGACGGGGAAGCTGGCTTCGGAGGTTGAGGAGCCTGCAGAGCGATCGCTCGTTTCGAGGGGGCTGTACGATATCGGCGAGCGGCTGCGGCAGATGGAAGAGGAGTGGCGTCCTGCAGGGTCGCTACAGAGCAGGCTCGTGGCATACGCAGCGCGTTTGCTCTGCGAGGGGCTGCTCCATGACGTGATCGAACTCGCGGTCGACGAGGCTCACAGCCGGGCCGAGGCGCACAGCGTGCGAGAGGCGCAACGAGCCATACGCGACGTGGTACGCGTCCCTCGTGACCCCCCATTCCTAAACTAAACCAGGAGCGGGCCTGATGATCGCGTGGTTCCTCGTTTGAATATGCAAGCGCAACTTTTCTCACCGGTTTTGTCCGGATGCCGCGGACACCAAGGTATGCCAGATATTCAAACCCACACGCGGCAGCAGGAAGGGCTGCGGCGAGCTGGAGGATACCTGGAGCCGCGACTCGCGGATATTGTTCGTGCGGAGCTTGACGTGATGGATGCGGAGGCACGTGTAAGACAAGACAAAAACCGCGCGCGCGTTCAGGCACCACCCCGGCCCTCAGATTCAAAGCTCCGTTTCGCTCGCCTCGGGCGTATTCATCGTGCTCAGCATAAGTGGCGACACTTGGAACAGGCGGAAATCGACCGCCGGGTGGAGGAGCGACGGCGCGCTGGCCCGCCTGCCGTTGAGCTGATGGCTGGAAGAGTTCATGGGACAACGGCCCTGCGAGCGCTGGAGGCTCGGGAGGAGAAGGCGGCTCGCGCGGAGCAGGATCCCACTCCAGGCCCTAACTGACGGTTCTGTCTTTGTACACTGCATTGAGGCAAAACAGTCAACGTTGCCCCTCTCCACAGGCGCGAGAGCAGCGGGAACTGGAGATATGCGAGCGGCGGCTCAAGGTACCATGCCGCGCCCAGCGCCTGGCACATCAGTCACGGACTGAGAGCATGTAGGGGGAGCAATTTGACACGTGGAAACCGGCGGTGTCAGGTTGTGGCGCTCAAGGAGGAGACCGCAGTGCATCGTCTTGAGCTCCAGGCACAACAGCGAAAGGAGCTTGAGGCCAAGGCGCGACGCAATGCTGCAGACGAGGCAGCTGCAGACGAGGCAGCAGCGTCACGAGCGGAGGCAGAGGGGCGTGCACAGGGCGCGCGTGCGGAGAAGCGACATCGGCAGCGAGAGAATGAGGCGTCTCGTCGACGGCGTGCAGAACACTCCGATGATTGGGCCCAGGCTCGGCCCGCTTCAGGGATCACATTGATGACACATAGCAACCCAGCAACACTGTCACGATGAGGAGCTAGCTCTCTAAGACTAGTATGACTCTGGCAGGTGTCACGCGCCGATGAAGCGTTTCAGAAGTCGCTGCGATCGGTGTCGTCCAATGCCGTTCTGAGCGCTGCTAGTCCTGAGCAGCGGTCGGATCGAACCGAGCGAAGTTCGTCGCGTGTCAAGTGGCTCGGTCTTGCAAGACATTCCGCCGCGAGCAAGTTGTCAAGATCGTCGCTTGAGGAGACTTCTAGCGCTGTGCAAAGAGGTCAGCGTGGGTGCAGTTTCGGCGACAACACGAACTTTGTTTTCACCGCTGCTGCCTACCTCTCCCCAGCCTCAACATCAGAGCTCCATCCACTTGCCAGGTGATGAGTTGTCTAAAACACCCGACATCTTTATTTTTCACAATTGCTCTGCCGTCCCCTGCAGGCGCATTGAGCGCGAGTGGGGTTGAGGGAGCAGAGACCTGTCTCGTTCCATGCTCGAGCCACGGCGACGGAGGACTTCCTCAGGCAGCATTTCAGCGAGTCTTCGCGCGGAGCTTCTTGGGGTTTTCGAGCGCGCAGAGCGCCGCCGCGGTGGCCCTTTTGCATCCGCCCTCGAACTCTCGCAAGCTCTTGTCCACGCAGGTGCGTCGCGCGGGTGGTGGGCTGGCATGCGGGCCCGTGATGCTAGTGCGCGCGTATCGGCACTGGCTTTGCGCTTTGGCGTGGATAGCGACTCCCTGCTGTCGCTCGAAGACTTCATTTCAGTCGGGCTCTCAGTGGCTGCGGTAATATCCACACACTCAAGAGGGACCATGGGACGAGTGGCGGGTGGCATCGTCAGCGCCGAGCCGTGGATGTTCGATCACAAAGCGAGCACGAAAGATCGCTGCGAGTCGCAATCGGACGACTCTGCGACGGAGAGTGAGCAGGACGAGCCCAACCAAGGAGTTGCTTCGGATCAAGAGGGAAAGCTTGAGGAAGAGATTGCATTAGAAGTAGCGGAGGTGGCTCGTGCAAGGGCTGGGGTCGGTTCTGTGGGTGAAGCAGACGGTTTCGAGCCGCACCAGGGAATGGAGGCAAGTTCTGCTGTCGGAGGGCAACGTCGAAGAGGCGAAGTGCGGGATGTGATGCCTATTCTTGTTGCGCGCAAGAGCAGGCCAGACGTTGCAGGTGCGGCAGTCGTGACCAAGTCCTCTGCGAGCGAGCAAGGTGGATGGCGAATGTACGGTGGCGAGCAAGGAACAGCCAAGTCAAAACGGGTTGCTCTGGCTGGCTCAGCTGGAGCGGCCCTTGCCAACAGGAAATACGGAAGGGAAAGCAAGCCCTCATGACAAGAAAATTCAAGATTGCACTTTCTGAACGACTCGTGTCTGACTTGAATGCAAGTCCAGCACCGCAAACTGATTTGTCGCAAGGAGGACGGGCCATTAAATTTAGGCTCAAAGTAAAGCACTTGGATCTCTTTGGATGCGTGATGCAATCTTTTCTCACGTGGCACCCTGTCCAACCATTTGGCAATCAACTCGTCGGTTTGCGAGGGGCGCGCCTGCTGCGTTGGGGCACACTGAAAAGTCTTTCCAAAACATTGCGTCAGTATAGAGGGTCGTAAAAATCATTGAAATGCTCAGGACGTGGGTTTTCCAACGAAGCTGACACGGCCGGTGAAGGATCAAAATGCTTCGGTCCTGAAACTGCCATGGCTGAAGAAGAAGTTGAAAGGTTTGTAGCAGCCTGCAGCAAAGATTGCCTCAAAACAGGCACTGGCTCATTGAGGATTACGGACGATGTACAAACTTCTTCAGGACTTGTCTGCCCGACGTCGTGCCTCTGATTCCAAAGAGTCTCTGGCAAGGCCCGTTCGGGTACGATTTCATCCCTGCCCTTCCTTTGCTCATCCCCAGATTCTACGTCCGTCAGCGGTTCCGAGTCACTGAGTAGCCCGACGTTGCTTTGACTTTTGCGTTGCGTTCGCCTGACCTTTCGTGCGCGCGACCCTGGAGCTGTTGCGCGCTTTTGGGAGTCGGTCGTCGCCGGGGAAAGCACACTGGCACTTGCTTGGACCCCCTGTCAGTCATGGGCATTTTCCAGTAACTACGCCACTGCACGAGACACACACTTGCTGATTACCACAGTTCATGAACTATAGCGCTGTTCCTGCAAGGACTGAGAAGCGCGCTAGGTGGGGGTTGGACCTGCCAAAGGAAACGCAGGTCTGGGTCCTGCTTCCAGAGTTCAGTTCAGTGAGAGGGTTATCGACAAACATCGAAGCCACTGCACAGCAGCAGAATTCATGAAGAGGACGCAAATCTGGTGCTGCATGCTCAAGGAGGGAAATTGCCTGCATGATGGCTGCGACGACTTCTTGCTCTCCAATTGTACATTCGCTTGCACTTAAACTGGACTTTGATGCGGCAGTTGCCTGGGCACGGCGCGGGGCAAAGTCAGCGCATATTAGCGCGAGCAATGACATATGATCCGACTTTTCAAGTCACGTACCATAGCATGGCTGCTTGCAGCAATAGTCAAGCGCATGACGAACAGCTCGAGTGCCTTTGAAATCATTACTGGCGTGTCACCTGACACCTGAGAGCATGTGCAACGGACTCAACAGGCTGACTCGGTGAATCTTACATGCACAGCAGTGGCTGAAGACTACCAACCATCAGATCTCCTCCTTCAAGTACGCATTTCATGCGCTGCCGCACATTCTCCTTGGGAAAGGCAGTGTTCCATCCATGCTGGGTCTCTCCGAGTCGATCTACAATGCACGGTGGTTTTTTCAGCCCATCACCAAAGAAGGATCTTTGACAGCAACGCACAGGTGCATGAAATCTTGCCGGTATTGTATGGCTTCACCGTAGCTTGCAAGCTCGCATTCCTCCATCTCATGAATCATTCGACGCATATCAGCGAGGTTTTCTCGGGAGAGACTCGGGCCAATAACACTCATGCCTGCATGCTCCTCCAAAAGCCTGCAGTATGCTTCTGAAATGAGACACTCGTAGACGGAACAAGCACGCACTTTGTGAATTCGAGTTGGGATTGATGGCAGGGAATGAACCGTTGAGCATCGGCGAGATCGTCCAGCCAACTAGCAGAGGATGCTTTGGTCCTAGACGGAGCATGGGCTGAAGTCGTTGGCGGCGTCAGGTAGCCTCCGCCCCTTTGCATTGATGTTGTTGCAAATGCGAAAGTAGCTGACAGGAACAACCGCCGATGTAGGAAGCGTAGAGGCACCTCGCGGATCGGACTAGTCAAACTGGTCAGGGCAGATGGAGTTCTCGCCGCAAAAAAATATTTGTCCCGTGTAGGCGGGCCAGCCTTCTTGTCCGCCGTTTTGCCCCGACCCGACGATGGCTTAGGCACCAACTGGAGGAGACTTGGAGGGGCGCGGGGATATGAAGGGCGACGTTCTTGGCAGTGACCAGGCTAGGCGGCGTCAGCTACGGGGATACGTCTCGGCTGTTGAGGCCAGAAGTTTCGAGCAGGCCCAGGAGAATAGCTCAGCGTACCAGGTGAAAGCATCCCCGGGCCCCTCAACCTTTCCCGACACGACCGCCCTGCCAGCCCCATCAACAGTCATCACTTAA
>ENA-UOXV01003945-UOXV01003945.1-marine-metagenome-genome-assembly--contig:-NODE-3945-length-17496-cov-5.918869_pt1 | contig 17496 bp, 11 predicted proteins | sample MGYA00238165_ERZ766961 | MGnify/ENA primary metagenome ERZ766961 (study PRJEB28924, sample SAMN03173240) | marine metagenome | biome: Marine; feature: Water; material: Subsurface seawater | place: North... | reverse complement strand
GAGCCCGCCGCCACGACGGTCATCGCACCAGACTTGTGTCGTTTACAGAGCAGCACGGGCGCTGGCGGCCAACTGACCGGCGCAAAGAGAGACGCCATGCACGCGCCACGTGGTGGAAGGAAACGCAGCAGCTTGTGCTTGTCGCCCTGGTGACGGTCTTCGGAAAAGACCGGACGTGCCTCGAAGCGGCGCATGCCACACACGACCACCAGGGTGTCCTTGGACTTGATCACGTCGCCGTCATCGCGTGCGCGTGTCACGCTGTAGTGCATGGCGGCCATCGAATTTTCGTAGCGCTGCAGGGCGCCGACCACGAGAGGCTCCCCACGTGCAAACCGCGAAGTGGCCGCAGCGGCGTACTCCGCGGGCACATGGAACCAGAGCGTCACAAAGGTCCCGACTGATGCATAGGCTGAGGTAGGGTCCTCGGCACGCGCGCGGAGACGCGAGGCGTTGAGGGACCGGAAGTGAGCGATTTTGCCGTACTCGAAAGGGAGGTTCTCGAGAGGGTCCCACGGAGAAGAGCGGAACGACTTGAGCCCGCGGTACTTCTGGAAGCGCGTGCGCGCCGGCATGTCGGTCGGCGTGTCGACCTCGTCCGGGAATTCCGATTCCTCCGTAGCCGCGCGGCGACGGGCAAGAAAGCCGTCGGGGTCCTGTGCCTCCTCGTCGGCATCCATGTTGTCCTCCTCCTCCTCCTCCTCCTCCTCCTCCTCCTCCCTTATGTCCTCTTCGGCACTGTCATCCATTTGCTCTGATTCACCTTCTTCATCGTCCTCCCCAGATTCGCCATCGTCCTCGTCGTCGATGTACCATGCAGCCTGGATGTCGTCTGTGCCTTTAGGCACGCGCTTCTTGCGCCTGGCGCCACGAAGCTCCTCCTCCGTCGGCCACGTCTGCTCCTGGTCCATCTCATCCACCTCCTGCTCCATCGCTAGTCCCTCGCGCACCTCGCTTGGCAACAAGGTCTCTTCTGCCCCCATCCGCGCGTCGCTTCCGCTACGGCCCGCTGCGTGAGGGTCTGAGTGCACCACGACACGCTCCATCGCATACGTGCCTTGCGCAGGGATGTGCAGAAGCTGGTCTGGTGACAACGCCTTTCCCCGCACATATCCGCTGATTCCCAGCAGCGCCTGCGCCGAGCCATCCGCGCGTGCCTCTGCCGGGAGCGCCTCAACTGCGTGGGCGAGGACGAGGCCGTGCTCGATCCACGACGGCCGCGGCGGGACCTTGGAGTGCGCGAGGAAGCGCTGCATGACGGCCGCGTCCTGGTCGCTGTCGCCCACCACCTTAGTCTCACGCCCTGTCGCTGCGAGCGCCGTCTGCTTCCACTTCTCGAGCAGAACCTGCCGCGGGCGCGTCGCGAGCCCCGCGGCGCCTTGTGCGACAAGCAGGGTCGCTTGGGGAGTGCCAAACAGCTTTGCCGCGTGCAAAAGGTGACCAGCAAGTGCATCCTGCTCCTCCCCGGCCCCTGCGACGAGGACTAGTGTGTCTGCCCCCTGCGGCCCCGCCGCTTCTCAGCATACTGATGCCCGTTGTCGCTGGCTGCAAGAGGCATGGCCACCACTGGGCACGCGTTCGTAATGCGGAAAGTGTTTTTCGCATTACGACACGGGCAGCGTACCATCATGAGATCAAGGAGAGCAAGCATGTTGCGTGGTGCCTCAACAACTGTTACGCGCTGGTTGAGCCCCGGAAGCGACCCTGTCTTTGGGCCTGGACTCTCGTCGGCCTTATCTTCCATCTCGTCTGCCTGTAGCGCACGACCTGAGCTGAGCTCCAGCATGACGGTTGACAAGAAGCGGCCCAGCGGGGCAGGGTAAATGCAGACCTTTCGTCCAAAGATTGCAGATCTCACACGCCCAGTCAGACCGGTCTTGGTCACATTGAAGAGCACAACGAGTCGTGGCGGCGGCAAGACCCCGCCGAGTCCTCGACGTGAGGAGACCTGCGCCCTGCGCTGCTCATCCCGGTTCTGGCGAGCCTTGTTAAGGCGGTCTGCACGTGAACTTTCAACCGCCGTACTGCCCCCGCCCTTGACATGGTTGACCTGTGGGGTACGGAGCGCATGGTGCGTCACGAGAGAAGATGGAGCAATGTCGCACGCGAGGACCCGCAGCCTGATGGTGAAAGCGCCCGCCGCAGGAAATGACTTCACCTTGCCGCAGTTGGCCCGTGAAAGAGCGCGCTTTGAGGACTTGGAGCCTTGCTTGAACTTTTTGTTCACCTGCACTCGACGGGTTGCTGAGAGAAGTTGCTAGTGCGGGACTCGTTTGCGCTCAGACGAGAGATCATAACAGCCCAGAGAACACTTTGAGGGACCAAACCAAGTGAGTCGCACGGGTCATGTAAAATTGTCAGAGTGAAAACCTGCTTGAGTGTCGAGCGGTGGTGGTGCTCCATATTGCGGAAAGCCACCCGGCACGCCCGCCTCGCCCCCTGAAAACCTGAAATCAGACTTCACGTGAAGTCTTCTTGATTTCAGGGCCGACTTGACTTTGCGAATTGTGACTTTTGGCGGGTTCGTCGCAGCAGGGATGCAGAACTGCATCGTAGTGATCCATGAAGTCCGCGGCCCAGCCTGGGCATTGTGTTCCGGCGCCAAGCATGCAAGAGGCAAATGATCGCCCTCTGGCCGTAAACATGCAGCGTGAATTCGATCTGTTCTATCTCTGCCGCTTTATGGCCTACTTCAGCCGTCGGCTGCAACAGAGGTTGATATTTCGTTTATTGCCCTCACGAAGAAACAGGTCTGTTTCACCATCCCTCTCAAGTGTCTGAAAAGTCCTGTATGATCACACTTGCTGCTCGAAAGGTGTCTTCTGGACGGGAGGCTTCCATGTGTATGGACGCGGCCATCGCTCATTAGCGGCCGAGGCGACGAGGCTTAAGCGGGTGCAGTGTGCCCATAATACGCCGCTTCGACCGACGAGCAGCCCGCGCCTCCTGCCAAGATTGCTCCATATCAGCGACACGCCGAGGCTTGGCACTCGGCTAAGGCCTTAGCCCGGCGGAGAATCCTCGCTATAAATGAATCGCACGCATGGCCATCCCGGCCATCCCAGTACCTGGCGCAGTTTGTGCTTGCGCTTCTTTTCCCGGATCTTTTCTGCCATCGGGCCCTGACCGGGGGCCTCGATCTTGCCCGTCCCGCCCATGGAGGGCATCACCGGGAGCTCCCGCTTCGCCACCTGCCGTTCGATCCCAGGAGACCGTAACACTATTATTGCACGAGACACTTATCCTATTGGAGCCATGACCCCGACTACCAGGGGCGCTCACGCCAGGAAAATGCCCGCGGTGCACGGCCACCACTGGTATGGGAGGGACCGCGTAATCTTGATCCGAATAAGCACCGTCTTGCTCGGCCTCTGCGAACAATTGGTGCACCACGTGGAAAACGGGTTTAGCTATGGGGCTGGGCATGCCGGGGCGGGCCGCCCGAGGGGCAGAGGCGGACCGTGCAGCAGCCGCTCGATGCGGGCGCTTTCGATCTGCTCCTTAATGGAACGCTCCTCGAGGGGGACCGGCTTGGCCCGACGCTGCCGGCCATGCGCGCGCTCAGAATGGGCTGCGACTCACGCGCACGCGCCGGGACGGGGCGCGCTACCTTGGAGGTTTTGTCGGGGACTCGCGTCTTGCCGTCCTTGCCCCTCTTTTCGTGCCATCCTCCCGCCGCTTGCATCTTTTTCTTGAAGCGCCGCTTCAGATTGAGGCGAATCGCTTCGTCCGCCAGAAGCTGCTGCGTCAGAGACTTGCCGCGTAGCGATCGGGGAAGATTTTCCTGAGGTCGCTTAGGGTCAGGAAGCACGTAGCCCTCCAACATATACTCCGGGTACGTGATCTTGCGCTTCGACTTGACATTTGTGCCCTTGCGCTCCCATCCGATCGACTTGTAATAGTGTTTTGGATCCCACGTGTTGCGCTGCGTGAGCAGCTTGAAGTCGGAACGGAGGTCTGGCCTGTGCCCTCGCGCGCCACGCAGCAGTGAGCGTGCCCCTCTCTCGCGAGCTGGCTATCGCGCGGGGTGCGTGCGCTGGGCATCACCGCTTAGAAAAGTCTGGACGGCGCGGGAGATGCGCCCAATCCGGTCCCGCGTCTCGCGTCCGTGCTAGCCGTAGGAGCGCGCGCTGCATCGTCGCGCTCGTGGCGTTATCAACCTCAAGAAGCTGCTCGGTCGTCATCTCCCACAGAGCGCTGTAGTTTGAAAAGGGGCGTGGGCGGCCTGAGCTGTCGATCTGAGGCGCGTGGGCCTCATCAGGCAAGAAGAGATCCCCGGCCATGGCCACTTGAGCGCCCTCATCAAGTAACTGGGTCACCGCCTCAAATGTGCTGGCATCTCCGTTTGCAACATCAGTGATGTTGCGAGCAGCTAGAAAGCGCTCGCGGAGGATCTCGGCGTGCGAACGCGTGGCAGCTAGGGGCATCACGAGGCGCATGCTCTCGCGGATACACGGCAACAAGTCGCGGTTTGGCGGAAAGAGCTGGTCCTGCGGTTTCGGGCGATCCGTGTCTGAGCTTCGCTTGACACGGTACCTGGGGGAATGGGGAGAGGGTGCGTGAATTCTTTGGCTCAGCGCGGGGCAGAGCGGGGCGCCTGGAACTGGCGGGGAGCGACTTGTAAAAGTCGAAGTACTCGTCGTTGGAGGACATGTTCCATTCTACCTCGTCGGAATCACGATCGTGTTTGTCCATCTTTGCAGCTACGAGATCCGGATGCCACGGCTGAGTCGGTCGCGCCCCGCGGCGCCAGTCGAGCGGTTCGAAGTCATCGCTTGAGAGCGATTCGCCCCATTGACCACCGGCGCCGATCCAGTCCTCAGAGCCAACTCTGGCCCACCATCCCGCAACTCGCTCAGTGCAAGAGCTGTAGGGTAAGTCGCGGTGAGAGAGAAGGTTGCACTACCTCACTTCGCTGCTCCCCTCTCCTTCCCACCAGTCGTATCTCGTGCCTCGCGATGCCCACCTCGCGGCCATACTCCCCTTTGGCGGCGCACCTGGCGCGCTCTTTTCCGCCTTTCGCGCATCCCCTCTAGGCCTCTCCGTGATCGGACTAACTTCCTCGTCCCGAACCCGAGCCGAAACCCCACGATGCTTTCTACGCATCTCTCGACCGCCACCAGACCTGCCGCCCTCGCACCTCAATATCGCGTCGCAAAGCGAGAAATTTGCCTACAGACTTACGCACGCACGTTTGAGCTGCATGCAAAGGGCGCGTGGATTACGGCCACGTAGTCGCAGAACTGCTGAGCTCTTCGAGCTTGCGGAGGTCCGCCGACGAGAGTTGTTTCAGGAAGCTTGCCTCCTTGCTGCTCTCGACTGATCCCTGATCTGGCGACAATCCCTCTCCATCAAAGCTCTCAGAACCAACCTTCTCCCTCCGCTTTAGCTTCCTTCGCGCAAGTTCCCAGCCCGAATCCTCATCGCCACTCTCTCCCGTGGTTCTTTCCTGTGCTGAAAAAAACCCGCTCACTTCGCCCCCCTCGCTGTCGAAGTTCGCCAAGAAGTCCTCCTCATTAACATCAGCGTCCCTCCACCTCTGCTCTTCTCGTCTCCTTCCGCCACCCCGCAGCGAAAGGCATCCGACCAACAGTACCGAACCAATAGCACCGCGCTTGTCGATCCCGAGTTCCTTTGCGCCAGGTTCACTGTGCGTCCAGCGGGCAGCAAGGTTTCCTCGCGCAGGCGGGATACAGCAGCTCGTTCTGAACGGCCCTGGGGGAACGATTCCTGGGTTCGACGAGGCCATGAGAATGGATCCTAGTAGGGACACCATGTGCAAGCGCACTCTGGAATCGTGCGCCATCGAATCCAGCTTGGTAAAAGCACCTTGACACCAAGTGCTGGAGCCGACTCGATCAGCAGAGTCGAATCCTATCGTCTCGTAGCCATGCTAAAAGCTGGTGTGGTGCCTCGGATGATAAAATAAAAGAAATTTGTTTTCCCATTTTGCGGAAGCCCACAATGGGTGAATTCCAGTTAGACCCGGTACTTTTCATTTTAACATCAGATAGGCCCGCCCACAATGTGTCGTTTTCAGTTGCTGACAAAAATGGTCATTCTCTGTAGCTGATCAGGTGTATCGGGGAAACGATCTTTGAGAGCCGGTGCGCTACGGCGCTGCGTTGGTCACAGTGCCCCTTGAATGCGGCGGCGGTGGTGATCCGCTAGTGTCTCCCCTTCGTGGTCTCATCTCGCAGGCGGAGAACCTCTTCAGAAAGGACACGCTCATGCGAGACAGTGGATCCGAGTTGCCGGCAGGAAACGGAAACGGGTTTCCGCCCGCTCCTTACGTGTCCCAAGCTCGCGCGCTTGATCCACGTGTTCACTCTATCGCATGGTATCAACAGCCAGACGCTTCCGCGGGTTCGTTTCTTTGTGGCCGCACTGAATCCCTGGCCCCTGCGGCAGGATTCCACATGAAATAGAAAGTGTGGCTGGTCTGGCGGATATGATTGATGGGGGCGCGTCAGGCCGGAGCGAGCCCATGTTTGGTGATGGGGAGCTCCTAGGTTCAATCGGAGTAAAACCATCGAAAGGGGCGAGCAACAGAGTGGCTCCGTACACCAACGGGAAACCGAGCTTAGTGTCACCGCCGACCAGTGCCGCTAAGAGGCGAATTCCTGTGCCGCAGCTCCGACAAATTCCCTCCTCGTTGAGCTGGGTAAACTTCAAGATGCGGGTGTTCGGCATCGGCAAGGGCGTGCTTGGGATGCCCGATTCCCAGATGATTCACCCTGACTCACCGTTTGCGCGGGCCCTTACGGTTTTCATGATGATCTTCCTGCTGTACACAGCGCTGGCAGTACCCGTGATGATTGGCTTTTTCTGGTCTGCGGATGCTTGCTATCGGTTCCCTACCCTCGAATTCGACATTCTTGTGGACTCGTTCTTCATCTTTCAGATCATCGTAACGTTCGTCATCGGTGTGTACAAGAAAGGAGAGTACAACGACAGCTACGGGACCGTTGCAGGCATCTACTTGCGCGGGTCGTTTCTTTTCGACGTAGTCACTTCCATTCCGGTATCTTACATCGATTTTTACATGCTCACAACAGAGTGCAGCCTGGAGATTACGTCCAAAGACGAGGCAAACATGCGAGGCCTCAAATTCCTGCGTATCCTCAAACCGCTGAGGATTGTCAAGATGCTTCGCATCCTGAAGGTAATCTACCCACTCTCAGAGTGATCTTGTACGTGCTCAGCGCGCCGGGTATCGCATTGGCGCCCTAGACCAACTGCCAGCCCCTGCATGCAGGTGATCAAGTTTGTGCATATTTTTGACATCATCGAAGACTTGTTTCGACCGCCCCCCCTGGTCTTCCGCGTAGTCAAGGTCAAAACTCTGCCGGCACCAGCCCGGCACTGGCTACGGAGCCCCTGGGTCTTTTAGCATTTAGTGATGCAGCAACGCCTCTGACCGCTTCAATTCAAGAGAGGCCTTTATTGAGAAAGTTGTAAGAAGGAGTATGGGTTGACAACGGGGTCGGTTTGGGGTTGGTGATGGCAGGTGCTCATATCGATCGCGTTCGTGTGCCATTTCTTTGCCTGCACGTACTGGCTTGTGAAGGAGGCAACATTTGGGCAAGACGAGGCGTATAACTTCGCCGCAGAAAGAGGGGCCACGGACCCGCATTCGACGCTGCAAAGGTGGATTGTTGCGTGGTATTTTGTCAACACGGTGTTCACGACGGTAGGCTTTGGTGATATCTCTGCTCAGAATCCCGAAGAAATGGTTTTCACAGTCTGTATGATGTACACTGGCACCATCATCTTCGGCATCCTGCTCTCGGAAGTTGAGTCTGCTTGGTCGTCGATGCGTGCATTTACGCGGGAAAAGGGACGGTTGCTTCAGGAAATGATGACCTTCATGAGTCACAAAGATATCGAGTGCGTGGCACACCCGAGCTCTCCCGCCATGCAAACGCCCTTCCGACTTGTCGATGTGCTGAATTGCGGCTCCGCGGTGCTGGCTAACGCGTCGGGCAGGTCCAAGACTCAAAGAGAAATATGCGACTGGGTGGCGTTCTCCAAGGACTGCGAGCACGAGAAGATGGGTTACGAGCGCGCTCTGTCCATGGTGCCAGCTGAGTTGCGCAAGGCGCTGGTGGGACAGATGTGCCACGATGAGTTGATGCGCGTCCCGCTCTTTGGAAACATCGGTCGCACTCCTCGACCTACCGCCTGCTTGGTCCCGCACACGCCCAGCTCGCCCTTGCTGAGAACGGTGGGGCATTGCAGATCATCCGTCGCTCCACCGGCTGCTAGTCGACTTGTGGGACCGCATGGAGATGGAAACCTTCTACCACGGGCTCCCGATTGCAGCAGCGCGAAACGACGATGCCGACCGCATGCATCTCATCGTGCAGGGTCGCGTGCGCGTCGTCGTTTCTGATCCCGGAACCGGCCCCCGCGAAACGGTGTCGATCCTCACCCCCGGCGACTTCTTCGGCGAAAACGCCCTGCTCGGCGACCGAATGTGGGGCTCAGAGCTCGGAATGCCCGCGGACTACTTCGCCGACACGCTGGTGATGTGCCGCACGCTCACGCGGAGCGCGCTGGAGGAGCTGCTGGGGCAGTACGAGGAGGACCTGGCCGAGGAGTTTGCGCTGGCGGCCGAGTGCCAGGGGGAGCGCGGCGACCAACTCACCAGCGCGAGCGATGCGGGGGACCATGACGCGGTGAGGCCAGTGGTCCTTGCGCGCTGGACGGCAATTGTGCGCAAAATGAAGCGCGCGGACAACATCCAGAAGATCGGGCTGGGTGGCGACGAGGGACGTTTCCTCAAGCGCGCCGCCTTGAGGATCGCGGCGCAGGAGCCGAGGCACTGGGCCCGGCGCGGCTCGCTCCGCGGACAGGCAGGCATTCCATCGGCCAAGTCTCCGCACGTTCCGACGCCGCTCACCGGCAACGTGAAGGGCGGGCACGGGGCGCACCTGGATCTCGACTCGGACTGGGGGCGGTCGGCTTCGGGCGGATCCCGGGAAGGGGCCAACTCCACCTCGCACTCGCCAGGCTACCCACCGACCGGTAGCTGGGGCACACAAGCTGGGGGCACACAAGCTGAGGGCACACAAGCCGAGCGATTCCGCTCGCTTGGGCGCCAGGCGGCGTCGCGCGGCGGGAGCCAAAGGAGCTTTCACTCGCGCCGAGGGAGCCAAACGAGCTTCGCGGACTTGCCAAATGGCTCAAATGGCGACCATAGCAGGCTCCAGCCCGGCAAGGCGTCACATCGAAAATCCGATGCAGATGCACTATTGGTTGCTGCGGGAGAGGACGGTGCTCGGGCGCTGCAGGAGATGCGAGCGATCCTTGAGATGCAGGCGCGTCAGCTCAAGGAACAGGGCCAGATCCTAAAGAGTGACTTGCCCCGCCCGCACTCACCGCACCGCACGCATTGCACCGCACCGCACCGCACCGCACCGCACCGCACCGCACCGCACCGCACCGCCGATGGGACTCAAGGTCTGATCGTCCCGTGCGCGCAGTGTTGGTTGAGCACGTTACGCGCAATCGATCAGATTCGATCGCCTCCATCACATCAGAGACCTCCCTCTCGCCGGTTCAACCCGCTGTCTGCCACCGTCTGCTCGCGAGCGGCTCTGAGCGCTGCTACTGCCTCCCGACTTGCAGGCGGAAGCTCTCGCTGCGACAGCTGCGCTTGCGGCAGAAGGGGGAGGCTCCGAGGCTGCTGCTGCTGTGATTGCAGCGGCCGGAAATGTAGTCTAGTGCACGTTTAGAAGGGAAATGTACTGATAGCACGCGGAAGGTTGCACCCGAGGCTTTCTCTTCGCAAGTGTCCTCAGTGGACTGCTTTTCTTCTGTGCACCATCGCCGATTCGGCTAATAGCGGTCGCAGCCTCCACCTCGATCAGGGCCTTTTTGTCGAGAGCTCCGTCTACCGCCTGACATCTGTTTCCACCTTGTAATTTCTTGAGACTGTTGTCGATGAACGTATCCTTCTCTCCACCCCTTTTCAACTCCTCGTCAGCAGCCGCGTCAGCAATAATTCGTGCTCGACGCAAGTGTGCTCCGCTGCCTCGACACCCGAGCCTCGGGGACCTGACCCCGTCCCTCCGGCCCGCGGCCTGCGCGGCCCCTAGAGATCGCTCGCCTCCCCCTGGCCAGAGAGGGCGCTGGACGCCTCAGCTTCTGCTGCGCCGCTTGAGCCCTGCGCGGCACCCTGCCCTGTCGCGGCAGAGAAGAGGCCGCCATGCACCCCGAGATCGCTCTGCGTCCCTGAAGCTGCCACACCGGTCTCCGCAGGAGACTGCGCCACGTGGAAAAGTCTCGGCTCCTTTGCTGCCGCTGCAGACATAGCAGTCGTGTCTGCGGCCGACGCAACAGATTACCTCTTGGTGCAAGCAGCGACTATCCACGGCTCGGTACTTGGGAGAAGCAGCGTGCTACAGAGGTTAAGGAGCTCACCTTTGAGCCCCTCAATCGCGTCGGGCGTCGGCGACGAACCCCCTAGGTACTTGCGCAGCTCCTCCTTGGACGCCGGGCTGCCGAGGTTCGCCCGCCGCGCCGTCTGCACGCACGGGTCACGGTTTTTCAATCTACACACCGCAGAGTGCGGCACGGTGACTTGCAACAGAGCGGGGGTGAGGGCTAGAGGGCCACCGAGCGGATCTTTCGGCTCACCACTCCCTTGGTCTTCTTCTCCTTTTTGGCGACCTTCTCCGCCTTCTCCTGCCGCGCCTTCTCCGCCTGCCCGCCTCCGTCGCTCAGCGCAGGCCGGGCGGCTACCTCTCAGCCAAGCGGGGCGCAGCGGCTGCTTGCGGGGTGGCGGCGAGCGAGGCGGGCGAACGGGCGGGCGGGCGGGCGGGTGGTGGTGGGGGGGTTCCTTTGAGAGGGCCCGCTTCTCCGCGAGGATCTCCTTCTTGTGGCGGCGCTTGGGCGCGTGCATCTTGATGTTCTTGTCCAGCGCCGCCATCCGCCGCGCCCCGAACTCGGACAGCGCGCCCTCCAGCTCCTCCAGGTCCCGCCGCCACATGTCCACCTGCCGCGCCCCCAGGGTGACTCCAGTAGGCTCCGCCGCGCGTGCTGCGCCAACAACAAGATCGAGCGCGCGCGTGGCGCCGCCGGGTGGACGCGTACCGGGCGCGTGGCCTCGAGAACTGCAAGCTCGTCGCACATCTTCTGCTCCTCGCCGCGAAGACGCGCCGAGAACTCGGTGGTGCACTGCAGCGTCGGGACGCGCAGCAGGTAGTCGTAGCTCGCCTGCGCGACCTTGGTGGTCCCTCCCGAGGCTGCACCGTCCGCCGCGGCACCCTCCGCGGCGGCCTCCTCGCCGTCTTTGCGCTCGCGCGGGACCTCGCCCTCACCCTCACCCTCACCCTCGCCCTCATTTGCCGCGCCTACTCCTCGCCGCGGGACCAGCTTGACGAAGCCTGCGGCGGCAAGGTCCTCCACTCGCTGGGCAACCGTCTTGCGCACAACCGACAGAGATCCATCGTGCACCATGGTGCAGTACCGGGCGCGGTTCGCAACTTCCTCCAGCCGCGCCTTGAGGTCCGCTACCTGATGGTCCTTGCGGCGCCCGTACTGGTACAGGCGCTGGCGGAAGTAGTGCTCCATCATGGCCTCTGGAGTCGCGAAGCGCCGCATCGTCATCGAGGCGTCGAAGAGGTGCATGTTGGTGGTCGAGACCGTCTCAGAGATGCCGAGCACGCGCTCGAGCTTCTCGAGCGTGATGGGCTTCTTGGCATTGGTCACACCGCAAGCCGCACGAAGCTTTTCTTGGTCGACCGTGAGCTCGATGTGCACCTTCACGCCCGTGTTGTACACCTGCTCGTCCTTGAGGAATTGGTGGTTCTCCGGTGCCTTCTTCCGCTTGGAATCCTTCACCTCCGCGGGGCCCCAGCGCTCCTTCCACACTTCGCGAAGCGAGTCGGAGCGGATCGTCGGCCCTACTTCGGTGATGGCGATAATGCCGCTCTGCGTCTTCTTCTCCGGCTCAAAGTACTCGGCCATTCCACGGAGCTTGTACGAGTGCGGGCCCTTGCGAACCGTCTCGCCGTGGTAGCCGTCGTACCAGGGCACGAGACCGTCCACGAATCCATCGGTATCCTTCCCCTGCGACGCGGCCCTTTTGTCAGTTCGCGGGGGGGATATGGCTGTGCCAGGGCAGGATGCACACGGGCGAGGGCGCTACCGCGCCCTTTGCCCACCCCTCCTCGCCGTCCTCCTCACTCTCCTCGGGATTCTCCACCGTCTGTGTCTCCTCGTTGACTTCGGTGTTGTCCGCGGTTGCGTCCGTCAGGTCCGCAGTCAGCTCCGCCCCCTCAGTCAGCTCGAGCCTCGACTCCTCCCCGTCGCCCTCTGAGGCCTTGCGCCGTAGGGCGATGCTGGCCTCGCGCGAGCGCGAGTGCTGCGCGTCGATCATGCCCTCGACAGGCGCGTCGGGGTCCAGCTCCTCGGGCGTCTGCAACGCTGCCTGGTCCATGCGCGCGCGCAGCCACGCGATCACGTCCGTCGGGTTGTACATGGGCACAAAGGACGACCAGCCGACAGCGATGCCCGCCTCGCAGCCGTTGATGAGCGCGAGCGGGACCACCGGCAGGAAGTACTTGGGCTCGATCGACTGCCCGTCGTCGTCCAGGTACTCAAGGATCGCGTCGTCCTCCGGGCGGAAAATCGCCCGCGCGATCTTTTCGAGCCCCGCCGAGATGTAACGCGCCGCGCCCGCGTGGTTGGAGTGCCGCGATCCGAACTGTCCGTCGGGCTGCAGCAGGTTGATGTTGTTGGACCCGCAGTAACGCCGCGCCATGGCGATGATGGCGCCCTGCAGCGCCACGTCGCCGTGGTGGTACGCTGCCGTCTCGAGCACGGCGCCCGCGAACTGCACGACCTTGACGGGATCCTTGAACTTGCGCTTGAAGGCGGTGAACATCACCTTGCGCTGCGAGGGTTTGAATCCGTCCATGACGTTGGGGATCGTGCGGTAGATGGCATAGTGCGGGAAGTGGATGTACTCCCGGTCGAAGTAGTGCGGGAGCGTGATCTTCTTGGCCGAGTAGTCCACGCACACGTCCGGGTCGTATGGGCGCGAGAGGAGCACTTTGCGGTCGTCGGCGCGGTTCTTGCGGAACCACTTGTCAACGATCTCGTCGTCGCTCTCGCCGCCGTAGATGATCGGGATGAGGTGCGAGTCGAGGTTCTGGAAGTAGTAGTGCGCGTCGTCCTCGTTGGAGGACGCAAGGCCCTTGAGGTACTTGAGCCGAAAGCGTTTGCGCACCTGCGTCGGCGCGATGCCGTTCTGCTCCAGGTACGTGCGGTACGCGGCCGTCGTGAAAAACGACAGCGCCTCGCCCTTCTTTCCAATCGGCTTCAGACGAATGATGGGCGTGCCGAGGCGCATCAGGAAGTCTGGCTTCGCCCTGAGCAGCGAGGGGAACATGATCGTAAAGTAGTTGATCAGCTCCCCGGCGATGTGCGCGCCGTCAGGGTCCTGGTCGCAGAAGATCACAAAGTGGTCGTACCGCAGCAGCTTATGAACGTTGTCCTTGGTGTAGACAGTGCCAAACTGTAGTCCGAGCACCTTGTTAATGGCCGCGAGCTCCGCGTTCTTGAGGAAGTCCTTGAGCGTCTTGGCGTTGATCTTGGCAGGGCGCACGTTGCGTATCACGCCCCGCAGGGGAATAACCCCGTAGCGGTCGCGCCCGACGATCTCCATGCCGGCGACGGCGAGGTCCTTGGCACTGTCGCCCTCCGTCGCGAGCAGGAAGCACGGAGGACGCCCCGCCTTGCCCGCGAGGTTGGCGCCCTGGTACTTGGCGATGGAGACGCGCGCAGAGGAACCGGCGGGGGTGCCGCCCGACTTCTTGGAGAGCGCCGCCATGGTGCGCGCCTCGTTCTCCATGAGCACCTTGTCCACGAGGCCCAGCGTCTTGTCCACCTTGTCCACGAGCTTGTCGTCGATGGTCGCGTCGAAGCCCCAGTCCTTGGGGTGCAGCGTCAGCTTCTCCTTGGTCTGGCCGTCGAAGCGCGGGTTCGGAAGGAGCGCGACGGCGATGATGCCCATGTGCTGCCGAAAATAGGTCTTCATCTTGTTGAGCCCCGTCTTAGTCTCGTCAGTCTTCATCTTATCGCGCTTCTGCTGCCGCACCGCGCGCGCGACCAGCCCGTCGGCGAGCTTGCTGATGATGTGCTCGATGTGGGTGCCCTGGGAGCAGAGCACGCCGTTGACAAGGCCGCGCGCCTCGAGCGCCGCCGAGCCCGACACCGAAATCATGACCTCGATCTTCGCTGCGCTCGCGGAGTCGGCGAGCTTGAAGTACACGCGGTCGCGCGCGCCCAGCTCACCCTCGTTGCCCCAGAAGAGGTTCGCGTACCCGGTCAGCGACTTGAACGGGAGCGGTGTTCCGTTCAGCGTAACCTTGATGCTCTCGCGCGTGCACGCGCACAGGTCGTATACCCTCATCTGCATGCACGCGTAGGTGTCCGCGTCCAGGCCACGGCTCATGCCGAAGCGCTTGTAGTCTGCACGTGCACCAGTCTCAGCGCTTGGTGCACGGTCGGATGTGGGGTGGTGGGGAACCTGGCGGCACTGTGCACGGGCAGTTGAGGCAAAGGGTCGCGAGGAGGATTCACCGGGCGTCCAAGTGATGTGTGTCCAGCCCTGCTTCTGCTTACCCTGATCCTCCACCACCGGCGCGCTCTTCGTCTCCTGCCGTCCGCGAGAGCGCGTTCTCAGGGCCATTCTGGCTGCACCGGGCTCGGGGCGCGGGGCGCGGGGCGCGGGGCGGACCATGTTGTCGCTCCAGGTCTGTTCATAGAATAGCCCGCTCTTGCCGTGGAAGGTGCGAACGCAGAACGACTTGCTCCAGGCGTTCGTGGCCTTGGCGCCGACGCCGAAGCGACCGCCGGTGAAGCGCTTGCGGGTGTTGTCGTCGAAGTTGGTGGAGGCCATGAACTCGCCGAACGCCACCTCCGGCACCAGGCCTTTGCCAGACTTGTGCGGCACCGGTTCGATGCCAGGACCGTCGTTCCATACGCTCAGCTCGCCTGTCTTCCTGTTGATTTTCACCTCGATCATCGACATGTCGCGCACCTCCACCTGGCGGTCCACCGAGTTCACAATGATCTCGTCAAACGTCTTGAGCACGCCTGCATTGTACTGCATCTCGCGCTGCCGCGCCACGAGCCGCTTCCTGCCGATGATCGCCGCCTCCGCGCGCTTGGGCGTCCGCGTCCCACGCGGGCTGGTGGGGCTCGCTGACCCCGCCACCGGCGTGCCTGGCAGGCAGTCGGACCAAGTCAGGATGCAGCGGCTCTGCGAGAGCGCCGCTGGAGGGGACGCAAGTGGCGAGCCCACTTCGAAGCGGGCATGTTCTGCTTCTCAAGGAGGCGACCGAGCACCCGGTCGCGCGCACGGGCAGCGCGAGGGGGCGTGGAGCAGCACCCGGCTCGTCGGAGGTGATGTCGATGTCGCCAGCGATGGTGGACGTGAGGCTCGCGACAACGGACGCCGCCTTGTCCGACGCCGCAGAGGGCCGCATGGGCGTGAGGAAGCCGTCAGGGTCTCCGCGCGAGACCGGGCTCGCCGGTTCCACCTTCTCCTCCACAACCTGCACGCGGCGGCGGTCGGCACGGGCGCGCGCGTGCGCGATGGGGGGGTGCTGGGGGCGTGCTGGCGGGCGGCGCGACCTCCCAGGCCATCTTGAGAACAGTAGAGACGTCACCAATCCACATATCAGGGCGTTTGAGCACTGACTCGCGCGTCGAAAGCACCTCCAAGTCTCCCGCCTTCTGTGCCTCCCATCGGGCCTTCTCTAGATCTTCCACTGCGGTACTGGTCGCTTGGCGCTTCGCTGGCGACTTAGCGGGCGACCTCGCTGGTGATTTGGCCTTGGCTTTCTTTGGCGAAGAGCTCTTGCTTGAGGCGCTCATGCTCATGCCCGCGATGCCACTGTCGCTCTCTCCGCCGGGCGAGGCTGAACGCTTCGCGCCGAGCGCAGTGCTGCCGCCACTCAATCGCAGCACAGCGGGCGCCGTGCCCTGAAAACGACCAGCCGGCACAGGCCGTGTCAGGTAAAATAGTCGAAAATCTTTTGAGAGTAAGGATACTGGGTAACGCGCGGCAGGCAGGGAACACTTGCAGAAGATGCCTACGCCCCGAGGGGGCGGGAACCGAAGGGGTTGCTTACCCGTACGATCTTAGACCCAACAATGACCGCGGGCTGATACGACACATAGCGCGACGATGGAGGTACTAGAGGTTGTGGCTGCACAGCAAAGCTGGTCGAACACTTCATCGCGCTCGGCGCCAGAAGCGCAGTGGTGATCACCATGGAGAGCGCCCGCACCCCGCCGCCGCGCCGCGCCGAGCACCATTCGCCCGCCCGCCTGTTCGCACGCTGGCCATGGTCCACGGGCGCGGGACCACACACGTCCACCGGCATCGCTGCGAGCAGAAACGTGTCAGCCGCCCAGCGTGCCTCGCCACAGCGTTGTGCACGGATCCCTGAGGCCGCAGCGTATCTGTGTTGCAGGGTCGAATAGGACTGGTGCCGCAGCTGCGGGGGGGGGCAGCTTCTCAGCAGTGGGAAGTTACCGGCAAGACACGCGTTTGCCTCCTGCGCGTGGCTTCCGCCCCACTGCCGGTCACGCACCGTTGCGGGATGAGATCCGTCCAGTGCTCGCAGCCCTCGCTCGAATTCCTCCCGCGAGGCGACCCCCTTTCTTTAAGTGGTGCTGTCAAAAGTCAAATTAGTAAAGCATTAAAAACATCGGACGTGCAGAGGCGCCGGTGCATGCCGTCGCCTAGCACCCGACGCGCGGACGGCGCAAGCTGGGGGCGACGCGTCTCATGAAAAACTCCGAAACGACATCAGCGCTGTGACGACGCCGATGTCCTTTCGGTGGTCAGCCAGGCAGGCGGCATCACCTGTACAAAGCAAGCAGCGGCGGGCCAAGAGCGACTCGTCGACTCCTGTCGCCCTGCCCTCTCCGATGTCATCACCAGGGATGGGCTACCTGGTCCCTGCGAGTGGAGACCACCTCTACGACAGTCCATTCAAGGATTCTGTCGTCTCGCCGGCGGGCGCGGGACCGGTAGTCCGGTCGCTGCCGTTCCAGGTTCCGTGGCAGCACTGCTGGTCAAGCGCGGGCCTTTTACAGGCTCAGAGTCCGTCAGCGCTGCCGCGGGACGTCGTCACCGTGGTGCAAGCCATGAGGCGCAAAGGCGTGATGCGCAACTTCGGGGATCACCTCACTGACACCGTCGACAAGTTTGACCAGCTGGAGCGCGACTACCGCACCCCGCTCGCCGCCGTCGCGGAGTGCTCGCCTGCCGAGGCGTGCGCCCACCCTCCCCGCGCAGCCTGCGCCCTGCGTCCCATGCGCCCGCGCTGAGGCGGCGGTTGGCGCGCAGGTCGAAGCGATCTTCGCGCCCGTGGCGGAGGTGGCGGCCGAGTACCGCCGCCTGCTCGACGCCCTCCTCGCGGACTCGGAGGCGGCGCGCTCCGGCGCGCGGCTCCCGTCATTCGCGGC
>ENA-UOXV01003944-UOXV01003944.1-marine-metagenome-genome-assembly--contig:-NODE-3944-length-17496-cov-6.879823_pt1 | contig 17496 bp, 19 predicted proteins | sample MGYA00238165_ERZ766961 | MGnify/ENA primary metagenome ERZ766961 (study PRJEB28924, sample SAMN03173240) | marine metagenome | biome: Marine; feature: Water; material: Subsurface seawater | place: North... | reverse complement strand
GTGACTTATGTGTGCTAGCCACGACTTATGTGTGCTAGGCGGTCACATCCTCTGATTTTCTTCAATAAACGAAGTCACACGTACCCTCTACTCGCACCACTCAACCAGCGTCTTTTGTGCTGGCTGACTCTACTTGAGGCCAAAACTGCTAATGGCTTGCGACGCAACAGCAGCGATCGAGGCGTCATCAGCCTTGGGAATGTAGTGGTAACGCCCTCCTGCGGCCTCGGCAAGCTCCTTCGCAACGCCCGTGGACACAAACTTGTTCTCGGTATCGAGCACGACGAAGTTGAAGGAGCTCAGTCCGCGCATCTGGCGCGCCACCGCGAGAACTTCCTCCTTCAACGCAGCTTTGTCCTTCTGCATTTCAGGAGTCAGCAGCTCCTCCTCCATCGACACAGCGAGGGGAACGTTTGCACGACCATCTGTAATGGCTACCACGACCACCTTGCCAACGTCCCCTGACTTCTGTGCGTTGATCCCGGTGCGCATGGCAAGAGTGAGCGCGTGCGCAAGCGGCGATCCGCCACCGCAGGGCATCGTCTCAAGGCGCTTCTTGGCCATGGCGATCGAGCGCGTCGGCGGAAGAAGGACTTCTGCCTCATCACCCTGGAAGGGAATCAGGCAGATCTTGTCGCGTGACTGGTACGCCTCCGAAAGCAGCGACATGCACGCGCCTTTTGCTGCGTTCATACGGTTCAAGGCCATGCTCCCACTCGCGTCGACAGCAAAAATGACCAGCGCGCCCGCCTTGCGCACCATGCGCTTAACACGCACGTCCGAGTTTTCGATGTACACTTTGCGTTTCTGCTTGTTCGGGTCTGCCTCCGCTCGGAGTCGCCGTGGCGCCTGGTAAGGCGCCGACGCTCGCATGGTTGCGTCAACAGCGAGACGTGTGACCTTCCCGCGAGGCAGCATCGCCTTGATGTACCTCCCACGCTCCTTGGAGAAGATAAGCCCGCGTCCGCCAGAAGACCCCGAGGTCTGCTTGGTCATGAAGTTGAGCAGCTCTGCGTCCATGACCGTGTCTTCGGCGTCAAACATGAACTCCTGCGGGATCTCTGGCTCAGGTTCCGCCTGCTCTTCCTGATCCTCATTCTCCTTGTCGGGCTCGTCCATTTCATCTGCATCTTCGTCCTCCTCCTGCTCCATCTGGTCCTGCGGCGGCGGCGGCGGCGGCGGCTGCTGCTGCATCATCTCCTCCATCATGTCGGGATCCTGGAAGAACTTGGAGCGTGGTGCGATCACCAACTTAACAGCCAACTTCAAATCGTCTGCATTCGGGGGGCGCGAGTTGAGCGCCGCGTTGGCACGCGCCACTTCACACGCAAAGATCTCGGCACGATGGCCTTGCACGCCGGCGCGCGACGCCTCTCCACACAGGTACTCGATTTGCTTCGTGGACAGCTTGTTCTCCTTGAGTTCCTCACGGGCGAAAAGGATCTGCGTCTTGAGACCGTCCTCAAGCTCGGTCATTTTCTCCACTGACTCCGCCGACAGAGTCTTCTCTGCGAAGCCAGTCGTCGCTTCCACAGCCTCGACGCGCTCCTGAAGCGACAGGGGATTCGCGTCCGCCGAGAGTGACACCGCGATGCGGTCGAGCAGATGCGAACGCAGCTCCGCTTCCTCCGGGTTGAAAGTGGCGACGAGCAACGGCCTGCATGGGTACCTGACCGAGGTCCCCTCGCGCTCGACGTTGACCCATCCATCTGAGACGACCGAGAGAAGGATGTTCGACAATTCTGTGTCGAGTAGGTTGATATCGTCCACGTATAGCACACCGCGATGAGCACGGGCAAGGAGGCCCGGCTCGAAGACCGTTTTCCCCGCCTTCACTGACTGCACACCGCACATGGCACTGTCAGCAGGAAGCGATCGTTCACAACGGCGCAACAAGACCGGACCGGAGTGGGAAAGCCACCGCCTCGACGTCGACAGAACCGAGTAGACGATCGTCTAGTACATTAAGAGGGACTTGAACGAAGGGACACTCGATCACCTCCGTTTCCAGGTCGGAAAGTTCCTTGCCGGACGCGGCGAGCCTGTCACACGAACCAGTGCTCAGCATCTTGTGTTGTGGTCTTGACCCCACTGGCGCCTCAACCTGGGCTACCACCCTTACGCGGAGGGGTTGCATACTCGGCCTTGAGGAAGTCATCCATTTGGTCGCCCTCAGGGTCGACGTTGTACCTCGAACCCTTCACGACCTCAATCGGAGGGAGCAGCCTGCTCAGGAGCTGAGTTACTCGATTGCTCTGCCAGTGCACGCTCCCTGCACCAGCGTCCGGAGATACGATTCGACCTAGAATTCGATTAAGCAGTACGGTGCACGCAGTGTTCTTGTCTGGGTGCGAATTGATGCCTGTGAAGAGCACGGGCCATGACAGACTTGCCGGTGCCGCGCCCGCCGGCAATGACGACGCCTCCCATGTCAGGGTTGACTGCTGCAAGAAGCAGCGCTGTCTTGATTGGAGTCTGGCCAACGACCAGCGATAGAGGAAAAGCCTGTTTTGCGACATTGCTCTGCTTGTACCCCGTTCCATCCTCAGCAGCCATCGCAGCTGCCGCACGGTCCTCTGCGCAATGGGGCCATTCCAGTCAAGACATTATGACCTCAACCAAGGGCTCCAAACACCCTGCGCTAAACGCCGAGAGAATGCCACCGCTTGATACGGGCCAACCTGAGCTAGCCTTCGAGTCCATAGTTCCTGTCATCGACCACGATGCCGCTTTCTGTACACGGAATCAAATCAGGCTCTGTGCTTGCTCGCTGTCACGACAGAAACGCAGAACCCTGGCCGTAACAGTGTTCAAGCCACCAACAAAATACAAGGAAACTGTGGGTTAGATCACCACTGAACTATGACGCAGCGGAGTGCGGAACGGCGCAGCTTTCGCCCGTCCACCCTGCAGGAACCCGCGGGTGTCCGAACTCGAGAACGCAGCCCCCGAACCGGGTACAGAGACGAATCCCGCAACCGGAGCCGCTGTGGCGACGACCACGAGAGCGGCACATAGGCACCGCCGCATTATGGCGTGACGCTACTCGCTTCTAGACCCCTGTGCGCCTAGTTGAGCCGTTCACCGGAGCTCCGCTTCGTTCCGGGGCCGGGTCGTGAGTCTCAGATTGACAACTCGTCACAGAGTTGAGTGAACTCTTCAAAGGATCGGGCGGATGAGCCCCAACTGGGGAGCTTCACTACGAGGCTCGTAACCGGTATTCGATGTAAAGTGCCAAGGTGTGTGAAGTTCCTGTGCTGTTGGTCAAAAAAGTCGTGGTCTCAGAGTCGGCGCAGCCCGGCACGCGCCGGAAACCCGAGGAGGGTGGGGCGCTCGATTCACTGTGGGGTGTGTGCCGTCACTGATATGGTCGTCCCTGCGGCACGTAGCCCGACGGTAAATTCTGCTTCATGGACCGTGCAGACGGCGGGTCGCGCCTCGGCACTTCTGGCCACAGTGTTGCTTGCCCCACCAGCCTTGCTTTTCCAGGCGAACCTTGGCGACGCTTACATGGACGAGATCTTCCATGTGCCTCAGGTCAAGCCGGCATGTTCTTGCCAGTGCTGAATCTCCGCTGGCCGCAAAGAGGGTAGGTTGAAGCGGGAAGGGATCTCAAGATCGCCCTTAGAGTGGGAGGGTTGCTGTACCAGTAGAATGACCCGATTTTCGCATTGACTCTGCAGGCGCAGAACTACTGCCGCGGGGACTTTGCGGCGTGGGACCCGAAGATCACAACGCTCCCTGGCCTCTACATTCTCGCACAGGCCGCACGGCCGCTGCTATGGCTCTTCGCTACCTTGATTCGCCTTGGGGGAGGGCAGATTGGATCAGGTAGCGCAAGCGCTGAGTTACCACTGGGCTGTACAGTCGGAGAGCTACGCTTCCTCAACCTTTTCTTTGGCGTGGCAGTCGCATGGGCAACGGGGCGCGTACTCGCGCGCATTCATCCTAGCGCCTCTCCTGCCGCAATCTTGCTGCGTGTCGCCTGCGTGATTTTGTTTCCAGTGCTGCACCTCTTTTTCTACCTCTTTTACACGGACGCAGCAGCTGTCCTTGCGACTCTTCTCATGCTCGAGGCCTCACTCGCCTATCGTCCCAACCTCTCAGCCGCGCTTGGCGCCATTGCAATTCTCTGCAGGCGCGCCTCTTCCGTACCTGCTACGCAGCTACAGTCCCGTACGTCCTAGCGAAAGACAGCATTGTATCTCCCTGCCACGTAAGATGCTCGCGTGTCTGGCAGGCAAACCTCTGTCGTCTGGGTTGCCTTCACCGCTGGCGCTTCTCTCATTGCGCTGCTGCCGACTTCTGATGCATCACCCACTGTCTCCCTTCGCAAGCTTCTCTCTCCGTCCATTCGCGCGAAAACATTTGCGCTGGCAGCACCTTTCGGCTCGGTCGGCATGATCTTCGCTGTTTTCGTTTCTTTGAATGGAGGTGTCGCCGTTGGCGACAAAGAACACCACGCCGTGGGGATAAACGTGATGCAGCCGTGCTACCTCGCTCTCTTCCTCTTTGTGTTTCTCGCACCTTGGCTAGCTACTGCCGCCAGACCTATCTCCCTGATTCGGTCCAGCGCCCTTCTAGATCAGTTGAGGATCAGAGCTGACGACTGCACAAACGCGGCTCAGCCTGTTGTGATAGCAAATATTGCCCGCCTCGACTGCACTCGTTACTGACACCTCGTCGTTGATTTTCTGAAACAGGCATCACCCGGTTATCGCTTTGATCGCCCTGGTGCTGTGTCTCATTGGTGCTTACTTCTTCACAGCAAGATCCCCGCCCCGCCTCCGATCGGTGATAAGGTACACACTGAGGGCTCATATTTTTTCCAGTGTGTGAAAATCAACTGCAAATGACAGGTGGCGCATCCATTTCTTTTGGCGGACAACCGCCACTTCCCCTTCTATATCTGGCGTTACCTCTTCCGCCGCTTCAGCGCTCCCAGGCGCTGCCCCTTTATGAACATGTTGGAAATCACCATAACGCTGCGCTTCACGCCATCGTTGGGATGGGCGCCTACTCCCGTGGTCAGATGATGTGTGCCTTGCAGCAGATATTTCCTATGCGCCTCCTATCCGCTTTCGGTCTCGGCAATTGTGGCTTCGCTTCGGGCAACGCGCTCGCCCCTGTGGGTGTCATGCTATTGCCTCAGCTGCGCGCTGGTGGTGCTCCCCACCAGCCTCCTCGAATTTCGCTACTTCATCATGCCAGCTCTCCTGGCGCTGCTTCACCAGCCGCTCCCATCTGCGCGCCCTCACCAGGATTTGCACCACTGCGAGACCGCCTCGCTCGCCAGCGTGCTTGGCCTCGGGTGGGTGGCCAAGAATGGTATGCGCGTCCCGGGGATGCATTCGCGGGTCGGTATTTCCGATCTTGTTGGGGTATCAGGCTATGCTGCACTCGATATTTGCGTTGCGCTTCTCTTCCTCTTCCGTCCATTCACGTGGCCCGACGGCTCGGTTGCTCGTTTCATGTGGTGAAAGCTTCACACTACGCTCGCACTGTCTGCATGCACTGCGGCATTCACGGTCCCTACGCACCAAAGGCTTTTGAAATGCAAAAATGTTCTTGCTGAAGCTCTCATACTTCACCCTCTCGCCGCTCGTTCAGAAGATGCTTCTAGCTCTCAGTTCATGGACGAGTAGAAGGAAGCCGGCCCACCCTTGGCCTTACCATTGGCAGAGTCCGAGAAGATCTAAGGCCGCATATTCGTAGAGTATCAGCACGGTTACATTATTTGCACAAAGCACAACGACTTTCGCAAAGGACAGTGGGCCGTTGTGTAACCGCAAGCTGGGTTGTCTTCTTGGCAATTGGAACGGCACGGAGCTGCGTGTCCTGGCCAGGAATGACGTCTGCCCCCAGAGACGAGCAGTCCATCACATAGCCGTTGTGGTTTGCCTGGTTAATGCCACCCTGGGCATCTGTATCCGGAATCACAAGGTCAGTGCAGCCACATGCAACGAGTCAAGTTTGTCCCTGCAGCCCTGGTTGGCATGGTTGCTAGGGTTCCATTTTCCGAGGGATTGGGATGGCGGCCGCACAGTTGATTCCTTTGCCGGTGTCAATCTGCACACGGTTCTCAACCGGGTTAGAGCCCTCGAACCCGATCGCAGTGACAGCGGCCCACCCTCGCTGTTTCTAGGCATCGCTTCGGTACGGCATCAGGACAAAGTAAGGGAACCCACCGAGAAAAAGCAGAGGGAATCAAACATCCTGTTCCTGCCAAGGAGGTGATATTCAGATCCGAGTGCCGTTGGTGGTGCAGAGAAGCACCGCGCGCAGCACCTGGGCCACCGCACCCTGATCTGGGCAGCCTCAACAGCTGCCTAATCGCTCTGATCTGCCTAGGAACACCAGGAGAACGTCTGAACCAAACTTTGCCAGCGCGGTTTCTCCTCCACCACTCCTCCAAGACAACACCTCCAAAGGGGTGGAGGAGTGGCTGTGCGGTCGATGGGCTCGCCAGCAGCGGGCGCGGGCGCAGGCGCTGCCACCTTCTGTCTAAATCGGCGTTTGACATCATCAACAACTTTGTTTCAAAAGTGGAGAGGTCTGCTACTGCTTCGTCATTAACATGTCGCGCGGTCCGCCGGGGTCCGTCCCGCGTGCAGGGAACCGTGCCACGCATCCCGGGGTAGTTTTCGCATCGATGGGCTGCTGCCAGCCGCGGGAGAAGATGGACGAGAAGGTCAGACCCCCAGCAAACATTTCGATGCTTTTCCCACGTAAACATGACCGCACAAACAAACGGTAGACCCTCACGCGTTGCCACGAGGCAGTGCTTGCGCCGGGGCATAGTGTCTCCGCTCGAATGCCAAGAAGTTGGGTGACCATCTTGTAATTAAGAGTTCATGTTACTGGTCGTGTAAGGGTTTAGGCCTCCCTAGTGCGCCTGCAAGTCGCCTACAGAGTGTGAGGTGCCTTGATAGAGGCCCACTGTGGCATGCTGAAGGAGGGGTGGTTTGCGCAACCGTCTCTTTAAAGGGGTCTTTGGATGTTGTACACGATGCGAGGTCGATGTCCTGATTGTGCGATGGCATGGTAGGTGGCCAAGGCGATGTATGGGGAGCAGGCAGACCAGGCCCCACGAAAGAAGAAGGAGGCGTACTGCTCGTGGTGCTACGAGTTCTCGGTTCATTACTTCATCAAAGAAACGTCCACGTGGCTATGTGACGCGTGCAAGGGTCGAACCGCTGAGAGTCCGCGTTGTCAGGACAGCATGGCTCGACTGGAAGGCAAGGGGAAAAGCGGGGCAGTCTGCGCCAAGTCGATGCCAGACTGGGAGGAGGTATGCGACAAAAAGAAGAAGGTTCTCTCCAAGGCGCGTAGCCTTACCAAAATTCGCTACGAAATGACGCGTGAGTCGACAACACGTCATCTTGCCGACAAAGAGGGGGTCCTTCCCCCCACTACATGGCGACTCAGGGCTGATGCATGCTGCACCGTTCCCGCGAGAGAGCTTGAGCGTGCGACTAAAATCGCTCGCGCCCAGCTAGACTCTGACGCAAGCAAGACGGGGTGAACCAGATGATTCGGCCCTTCCTCGTCCTTGCGTCGATGTCAGCCCACCATCGTGCAATGCTCGCTATCCAACTCGGTGCCACTCGCTCACGAGCCTGCATGTTGCCTTATTTTGCGTGGCCTTCAAGCAAGGAGGGCTAGTTTAGTGGTCAGGGTTTGGCAGCTGTCGAGACGGTGGTTACACTGAAAAGCAAGTGTCGATATGCAGGATGGTGTCCCTTCACGGAGGAGGGCTTCGGGGATGCGCACGAGGAGGCTTGGATGATTCTGAACAAGAAGGGGCTCGGGCTGCGCGCTCGCTGTGTGCGGGGATTGAACAAGATCAACCCGTTCGCGGGTAACCTCGACTGGGTTGGTGTGCTCAACCATGTAGCTCAGACCCTGTACGTGCCGTCATACATGTCGTGGAGCGACGAATTCGCGTGCGAGAAAATGTCAAAAGGAGAAGGGAAGGAGGAGAGCATGCACGTTCATTCGAGGAAGGTCGACGTGTTCGAAGCAGAGCTTATGGAGAAAGTTTCCAAGCAGCAGCGAGGAAAGATGAACCGGGTGCAGGTTTGCACAGTAGCACAGCTGATGACAACGGACAACTTGCGCAAGCTAATGGCGATCCAGCAGGCGCGTGGCGTGGAACGCCACACCATGTCCTTGTTCGCCATTGACTCTTGTTACCTTCAGCTCGCACGGGACAAGCACATCGCGAGTGGGCAGAACGCAGCGCCGGTGCAGGCAGACGAGCTGGCCGGAGCGGTCGCAAACTTCTTGTCGAATGGGGTGGACGGGGACCTCGAAATGTTTGCTGAGGCTGGTCTCAAAGAGACGGCGGCACCGGCGCCAGAGTCGATCCTGAATGCTAATTTCGAGCCGCTCTGGCTTACCCTCGGTACACTCGGCATGACGCCGCACTCGACCATGTCGCGTGTGCTCCCAGTAATGGTCAATATTTTTCTTCAAAAGGAGAAGCTCAACATCGCCCAGATAAACATTTCAGCCCCTGAGTTCCAGCGCAAGTAGTCGGTGAGTTGGCGCGGGTCAGCCTACCTCGGCTGCGCCGGGAGGGCAAGCATCCGCAGGAAGGAGGAGAGATGCTTGTGAAAACATGCAAGGAGGTGGTGTGGGTGCGCCAGCGCCACGTGCACGGCAGTTTAGTTTCTGTGCATGGGAATGAACACCGACGAGCACACTTTTCTTTATCTTATTCAACCACTTGAGCTCTGCATGCAGTATGCATCAGCAAGCACACTCCCAGCGGAGATGGATATTCAGGTGGTCTAAATGTGTAAGCAGGATGCCTAATCATCGTCCTCATCCTTGCGCTTGAAGGAACCCATGAGGTCCTTCTCCACGGCAGCCGGGACAAGCTCGTAGTGGTCGAGCTCCATCGAGTACTGGGCGCGGCCCTTGGTCATGCCACGAAGGGAGGAAACGTACTGGAACATGGTAGCCAGCGGCACGAACGCTCTGACGGTCTTCATGTTTCCGCGGTCGCCGAGGTTGCCCACCTGGCCGCGACGAGAGTTGATGTCGCCAATGACATCCCCCATGTGCTCCTCCGGCACGATGACCTCAACCTTCATGATGGGCTCCATGAGGCGGGACTTGCCCTTTTTCAGGGCCTCCTTGAAGGCAGCGCGAGCCGCGATCTCGAAGGCAAGAACGGAGGAGTCGACATCATGGAAGGCGCCGTCAACGAGCTTTGCTTTGACACCGATGATCGGGAAGCCAGCCACAATGCCGTTCGACATGACCGACTCAAGGCCCTTGGTAACACCCGGGATGTATTCCTTGGGGACGGCACCGCCCTTGATCTCAGAGTCGAACTCGAAGCCAGTCGCACCGTCCGGAAGCGGCTCGAACTGGATCTTGACGCGAGCGTACTGCCCGGTGCCGCCAGACTGCTTCTTGTGTGTGTAGTCGATCTCGGCAGGCGCTGTCATCGACTCGCGGTACGACACCTGGGGCGCGCCAACTTCGCACTCGACGTTAAACTCGCGCTTCATGCGATCGACGATGATCTCAAGGTGGAGCTCGCCCATGCCCTCGATCACAGTCTGGCCCGACTCTTCATCACGGGAGAAACGGAACGACGGGTCCTCGGCGGCGAGCTTGACAAGGGCGTCAGTCATCTTATCCTGCTCCTTCTTGGAAGCCGGCTCCACAGCAACCTTGATGACCGGCTCCGGGAAGTCCATCTTCTCGAGGATAACAGGCTTCTCGGGGTCACAGAGGGTATCGCCGGTGGTGGTGTCCTTCAGGCCGATGAGCGCGACGATATCACCCGCAACAGCGCTGTCGATGTCAGTGCGGTCGATGGCGTGCATCTCGAGCAGGCGGCCAATGCGCTCTTTCTTGCCCTTCACAGAGTTGAGGACACTGGAGCCCTTGTTCAGGACACCCGAGTAAATGCGAGCAAACGTAAGCGCACCGACGAAGGGGTCGTTCATGACCTTGAATGCAAGGGAGGAGAAGGGCTCCGAGTCCGAAGACTTACGCTCCATCGGAGAATCGTCCTTGGGGTTCACGCCCTGGATAGCAGGGACGTCGAGCGGCGACGGCATGTAGTCGATAACGGCATCGAGAAGCGGCTGGACGCCTTTGTTCTTGAAAGCAGTGCCAAGAACAATCGGGGTGTAAATCTGAGCCAGGCAGCCCTTGCGGATGATCGACTTGAGACGCTCCTCAGACAGCTCCTCGCCCTCGAGGTAGGCCTCCATCGCCTCGTCATCAGCCTCGACAGCAAGCTCGATCAACTTCTCACGGTACTCCTCGGCCTTCTCCTTCATGTCATCAGGAATGTCCACGTAGTCGAACTTGGCGCCTGTAGTCAGGCATTAATAGTACACACGTCAGCGTTGCTGTAGCTCGGGATGTTGTGCATTGCACCGGCTACTTCGGGAGGGATGATCAATGAGAGTCAGTCCTAGCAACGCGATGCGAGGGAGCAGCGCTCACCGAGCTCCTCATTCTGCCAGACGATAGCCTTCATCTTGACCAGGTCGACAACACCCGCGAAATCCGACTGCACGATCAGACCACACAGATTAGCACCATAAAAGTTGTCTTCGTCGGCCTGGTGCAAGGCTGTGGAGAACTAGAGGCAGGCACAGTCACCTCGTAGCCGATCGGGAGCTGGAGGACCAGGGGGCGAGCGCCAAGAAGTTCCACAATAGTATCAACCGCCTGAGTCAGACGAATTTCAGATCCGATCCGCTTCTTCGGTCTAGCCATGGGATGTTGAGTGGGAACAAAAAAACCCATGATTTGTTGAGTGGAAACAAAACAAGCCAAGGTTTGTCGAGTGGAAAAACACATCAGTGCCGGTCACAGCGGCTCTTCGGAGTTGATGGGCACTTCCACAAACCTTGTAGAAGTTCGCACCAATGCGGTCCATCTTGTTGATGAAACACATGCGGGGGACTTTGTACTTGTCGGCTTGGCGCCACACAGTCTCAGACTGCGGCTCGACACCGGAAACGCCGTCGAAGACGGCAACGGCACCGTCGAGGACACGAAGGGAGCGCTCCACCTCCAGGGTGAAGTCAACGTGACCAGGAGTATCGATGATGTTGATACGGTGGTCGTTCCAAAAGCAAGTGGTCGCCGCAGAGGTGATGGTGATGCCACGCTCCTTCTCCTGGGCCATCCAGTCCATGGTGGCACCGCCCTCGTGAACCTCGCCAATTTTGTACGACTTGCCGGTGTAATAGAGGATACGCTCGGTGGTGGTGGTCTTTCCGGCGTCAATGTGGGCCATGATACCAATGTTGCGGTACTTGTCGAGGGCAGTCACACTGGGAGCCGGTGCGCTCCACGGTTAGAGGTTCCCCAGTGGTCCCAAGGAACTAGCAGGAGCAGTGCACCTAACTGAGGCGTGCGATGCCCACAGAGTTTAAGGACAATCGCAGAAACGTGGAAAATCAGGGCCAGGGAGGGCTGTACCGGGCATCGGTGGCTGCCGCCATCTTGATGGAAGGTGCACTGCGGAGACGCGGGGCGGCCCCCTTGAGCTTGGGCAAAGGGGAGGCCTGCACGCTGCCAAGTTTGTTCGCCGCCCGCAGAGCCACCGGAGAGACCGGCGCAAAAGCGGTGGCCGATCCCATGGCCGCGAAGGCCACGAAGGCGGAGAGAGCAAAGTGACGCCCCGCCATGATCCCTGGGCACGCGCTCTTGGGAGAGTCGACTTGAGAGTCGGCCTCACTTTCTATTCCTCGGATGGTTCGCCCGAAGGATCCTACGGATGTGCGTACGGTACTGGGGAGTGGCGTGTCTTAAAAAACTCGCATAACCGGTACAAAATTCGTAGCCAGGCCAAAAGGAAGGGCCTTAGGACGCCTTTCGATATCACCACGTGATCGGAATTGACATTCGAAAGTTGATCCCCCAATTTTGGGGGACGTGAGCAGGATACGGTTCTGTGTCTTGCAACGCCGCAGTGCGAGCGGAACGTGTCCTAGGGACGGGCTACACGCTGCTGGGTGAATGGGGCTCAGCGCGGGCGGCAACGACCACGCACCGCAGCCGGTGGATAACGAAGGCGCTCATTCGAGGCTTCCGACCGTAGGCTCGGTCATGAGCCTCAATTTGCAGCTTGACAGGAGCGACGACTCTGTGGCTGCGTGGGCGAAGCAGGTAACCGCTCGGTACCTTGTTGCAAGCCCCCCCGTTCCACTTTTGGGCTGTCGCAAGCCGTGCTCGAGAGCAGTGGATGGCTTGTGTACGGCGGTAGCTAGATATCGGGCTAGGGTTGGTCAACTCATGCTTGGAGAGAATTCTGCCCGCAGGCCTCGATGATGGCTGCGCACATTCGGGAGCTCGGACCGCAGACTGCGTTCAAACTAATGGGAACCAGGATCAGCTCCCACGCACTTGAAAAGGCTGTGTCGGATTCGTCCACGTCGAATCGGTAGCGATCCGACCGCATCCTCTATATTTGATGCTCTCGCTTCGCGCTGTAAAATATCCCAGCGCAAGGCGCTCCTTGACGAATCGTGCGCGCTGACCAGAGCGGAGCCTGATACTTGTGCCATCGAGTTGGCAAAGCCTGGTCGACTTCTTTCAGGCGCGAAGCAAGTGGAGCATGCTGGTGTGGGCAGGGAACTCGGGAGCGCTGATGCACGAAGAAAGCTGGATCGCGACAAGAAGCGGCGAAAGCGTGAGCGGATCGGGGAACTGTACAAGCAGCTCGATCAGTGTCTTTCGCCCTTGGGCTCCCGGCAGCGCTCGCTCATCGAAGTGCTCCAGGACTCCTGTGCCGCGATCCGCGCCATGAAAGACACTTCACACGATTCTCACAATTCCCGTCCTTCGGGTTCAGGAGTCAAGCAAGAAACAGATTCAGGGCCGGAACATAAATCATCGGGCGCCGGTGCCAACTTTGTCACGTCAGACATGCGAGACGTTATGATGTCAACGACGCAACAGGGGTTGTTGCTCGTCGATGAAAACCTGATCGTGCTGGATGCAAACGACAAAATTGAGTGCATGGTCTTTGGAAGTGCGGTGCGAAATAGTGAAAGCAGCGGCAAGCCGCTCATTTCTCTGACGGGCAAGGCACTTTCTGAGCTAGTTCATCCTGCTGACTACCAGCACGTACTGCGTTCCCCCACATTCGTGTCCAGGAACAATTTGTGAATTGTGCATGTCCGCATGCGTGCGCATCATCCCTAGAACGTTCTGATTGGCGTTGCGTGGATTCTTTGACAGTTGCGGGTCGCCTTGAACCACGTTGCAACAAGCATATACGCGTCTGAAGAACATCGAATTTTCACGGTGGGCGTACGTTTCAGAGACGCCGGCGGCCACAAATCTTCACAGAGCGTGGACAAGGGGGGCGACAAAAATGGTGACAGTTGGCAGCACTTGGTCCCTGTGGACGTCACGACTATTGAAGGTGGTGGAGGCAAGTTGTTTTTACTCCGGACAACCCCGATTGACCTGACCAAGACTGACGACCAAATTTTGGCGGCCTTTTCGGCGTGTCTGAAAGACGGACGTGAGTCATTCGTTCCGTTCGACCCCAGCGAGTATACGCCAACTGAGATGTACACAGAGGTTGTTGACCATAAGGGGGAACCGAAAACTCCATCGTATGTGGTAGACTACGATCCGTTCTATGCCCTCGCCCGCCTGCTGGAGGTTTCGATATCCATTCCCATCCGTTGACCCCCAACGTTGTGAGTCTTTGTTAGTGTGTAACGACCCAGCGCCGTGTGCGGGTTGCTTAGATGCCGGAGGCAGCGCTCGACGTCTTTGAACAATTCCTTGCGCAACACGACGTGCGGGCAGCGCAAACGTTTGACATTCTGAGAGGGTCGCTCGCATCGCCGCAGCTCGATGTGGTGGCATCACATGTTCAGGAGAAAAGTTTTGTGCAGTCTGTCAAAACCTTCGCGAGCAGGACTGGTGGATTCATCACCCTGAAGACTGAAGCCGAACCGGTGCCTTCTCTATTTCTCACTGCCCTGGGCCTTGCCCCTGTTGCGTAGGTCTGTGGCCCTTGGAATTGACCAAGACGAATGTGTTGGGCTCTGCAGGACGGATTTGTTATCCGCCAAGCGATAGCAGGGATCACATTCTGGGAGATCAAGATTTGCAAGGTGGGAGGGCGTGTGGTGAGCCGACCGCGCATGCCGACGCTGTCTGCGACTTGTCTGGAAGGCGAAATCGCTTTGCTCGAGAACGGTGACGTCTATCTCTTTTTTCGACACCCGCAGCTTCTGCCAAACGCCGACAAGCCCATGCAATTGTACGTGAACGGCATAATTTCCAGAGACCTGTTTGGGAGAGATACAATAGCATTTCGCAAGTGTGCTATCCACAATAGTAAGGACTGCTACTCAAGACGAGAACGTTGGCGCTCAAGCGAAAGGCCTACAAAGCAGCACGACATGTCTTTCCTCTTTTCCCTCCTCGCTCTCTTCCACGCGTGGAATCAGGCGAAACAGTTCGTGGGAGCACTTCCTCTGCATCTGCCCTCACAGCATTTCACTCAAGGGTCGCAGAAATCATCAGATTCACGCCAGGAGAAACCGAATGGTGAGACGACGAGCACTCTTTCTTCCCCACGCCTCAGTCGCTCGGACTCGCACCGCAGCTTCGCTTCATTTATGTTTAACTCCCGTCCCTCAACGCCAACACCGCCCGCACTCGACTCCTTTTCTCGCTGTCCATCATGGATTCTCCCGCCAATCGACCCCTCCCGTTCTGTGCACTTGACGCCGGAACCTCCTGAACTTCCTCCTCTCTTCCTTACATCGACAATATCGGGCCTCTCGCAGCGCGAGAATTCGGATTGTGGTATTCTTGCTATCGGGCCGGCCCTCACGCCAGAACCTGCAGAAGGTCGCGTTTCTCTCTAGTAAAATTCTACTAGATGTTTGCAGGCATGCAAGGGCAACTCGTGGGTAGCCAAGTAAGTGGCTGTCGACCAGTGGCTGTCGACCTCTGGACAAGTTGCACAGATTGTGCCTATCACTATCCTAGGGCAAAAGCACGGAAAGCGGATGGCTGAATGCAGCATATGGGCATCGGAGCTCGTTGCAACTCAAGAGAATCGACCAGACGGACATACAATGTACACTCCCCACAAACGCACCTCTGCATCGTCCCGACGAGCTCGCCTAGCCTCAATGGAGATGATGGGCAACGAAAGCGTCAGCAGAGGAAGCCTTCACTTTGGAGGTGTCAATGAAGAGGAACACGGCGATAAAAAACGAGGCAGAGATAATGAAGATAAAGTCAAACCACTGGTGGTAAAACTTGAACTGGATATCGCCCAGCACCTCGGTAATTGCCTTGCGATACATGAGTGGGAGGTTCATTCGCATGAGGAGGACTGATGAGACGAAGTACATGCCCATCATCCAGGCCATGAAGAGAACGAGCATGTTGGAGTAATGCACCGAGTAGGTAGCGTTTTGAGCCTGAAATATCTTCAGCCAGATCTGGAGGAAGCCGCGGATGGAGGAAGCAATGAGGATACCCACCAGAGAGAAGGAGATGGCCTGCACAATCGCCTCGACGTCGAGCTCCCCCGCACCACCCATTCCCATGAGGGCGATAGAAAGCCCGCGTGTGACAGGATCAACCTGCGCGACACGATTGAAAATTATATTGATCGATGCCATGAACATTTTGTAGATGCAGTAGCCCGAAAAGAAGTATCCGACAAGATTCAGTGCCGCTCCTTGCCATGTCGCGTAGAAGAGCTTCTGCTGCTTGGCGAGGCGCAGCTCATGCAGCTCCTCAAAGAGTGCAGCGCTCAAGTCCTCCATGCCTCGCACCTCCTGTTCCATCACATGAATGCTTTCACGCAAGGACTTTTCCGCACCCCCAGTAACGCTCCGAAGCAGGCCCCCCACTCTGCTCTGCCAACCACCATCATCGTCCTTGGGCGCCTTCTCAGCCCGCCGTCGCGTCAGTTCGCGCTGCGACACTAGATTCAGTTTTTTCTTGGCTGAAATCATCTCCATAGTCTTGAGAAGGCGCCGTTCAATCGCCTGAAGCTGAGAATCCTCAACCGGTTTGAGAAAGTATACTAGCGTGGACCGTGGTCCGTTGACCGCACCGAAGCCCGAGGTAATGGCCATCGCTGTCACCCCGAGCACGCCGAGGCGCGTGATCCCCATGACAACAATTGATCCAGATTCACCCGCGATTGGAAGCGAGTTGGTGATCCAATAAAATGCCCACAGATACAGAGACAGCGGCGCCGTAGCCCAGGCGAGCGCGCTTTGCAGCGGCCAGTCGAGGTGCCGAAGTGTGAGAAAGAAAAAGCTATATGGCAGCACGAGAATGAGAATTACAGTCACCGTGACGAGATTGAACTTCCACGCCCACCACCTTGCCGGGTCTGAAAAAATTCCTAGTACCTGTAGTGCCGCACTGCATGAGGGACATTCGTAATCCGATGGGTGAGTGAGGCAGACTGCGACCTCAAATAGCACGAGTGAGAACATGGAGCAGGAGATCATGAAGATGAGCGAGAAGAGGGACTGAACAAGCCACTCCTTGGCCTCGTGGTCCTTGAGCACCTGTGCTCGCATGACGCCCCATATCAAACCTTGTCGGGCTACCCCTTTCGAGACACGGCCAGCTTTTCCGGCTAGACTTACCTCCGCGAGACCTCGCTGCGAAGATTCCAGGGTGGGAGCGGGCAAGCTGTACCAACGCAATGACAACGCCCTCTTCATACAGAGGGATAAGCGAGGTGGCCCACTTACTTTGCGCGTGAGGAACAGCCAGCCAGCCGCGAAGAAAATCATGAGTGTGCCTGCGACGCCAAGCGCGTCCATGAAGTTCCCTCCGATCCGCGAGAAGACCATTCCCGTAAGTATTCCCATTCCCAGCAGGCTACCCACCTCCAGCCATTCCCGCAGCGCCCCCATGGCGCTAGATGCTGCGCCCCCCCGAACCCTCAAGGAGAAACGAGAATTCTGCTTTGAGTCGCTTTACAATGGTTAGACTGTAAAGTAGTTGCAAGTTCATGGCGCAGGCAGCGCGTCCCGTTAGTGGTGTGGGCCTGGGACTTAGTTACTATCCGGCTTCACTGCTGTGGTCCCCCGGCCCCCGCCCGTCGCCCGTTTTTCGCTCTGCGGTTTGCGACTGTTTGTCATTAAACGTATCTGTCTCTCAGTACTCCTTTTCCGTTTTCGCAGCCTCGGGCGCGGGCCCGAAGGAAAAGGCTGGCAAGGCCCGCCTTGTTGGTATTTCCCTTTAGTTTTGACCTAGCCCGCCTTGCTAGCATTTCCCTCCTCTAGCTTTGACCTTGAATCTTGTTTGTCCTTGTCGCTTAGTGTGTTTTGTAACCGTTCCCACTGGACGTGCTCCCTCTCATTCGAATGTGAAAGTGTCTATCTCTCCTTATTCGAGTACATGTCTCTCTTTATCTCTTTCTCTGTTTCTCTCTCTCCCTCGCTCGCTCTCGCTCTTTCTCTCTCCCTCTCTCTCTCTCTCTCTCTCTCTCTCTCTCTC
>ENA-UOXV01003941-UOXV01003941.1-marine-metagenome-genome-assembly--contig:-NODE-3941-length-17511-cov-6.546116_pt1 | contig 17511 bp, 16 predicted proteins | sample MGYA00238165_ERZ766961 | MGnify/ENA primary metagenome ERZ766961 (study PRJEB28924, sample SAMN03173240) | marine metagenome | biome: Marine; feature: Water; material: Subsurface seawater | place: North... | reverse complement strand
AAGCCGCGACCCTACACTTCGCGCGCCCCACGTCCGTACACGGAACAGTGGGCGTTGGCTCGAAGCAATGGGAATCTCGGCGATGGGACCCATAGTTCGGCAGACGGAGGTGGCCGGGCATGGGTTGTTCCGGCAGAGATGGAGGGAACCGTGACAGAGCTTCGGGCGCGAGCTGTTGCAGCAGAGCAGGAGGCCCAGCAGCTTTGCGCGGCTCTCGCTGAGTCAGAATCTGCGAGGATGGAACTGCATGCAGAGAGAGAGCAGCTAGAGGTGGAGCTGGCGGCACTGCGGGGTCGGGTCGCGGTGGCAGAACAAGAGAGAGACTTGGGGAGGCAGGAGCGGGCTCGTTTTTTGGCCGACAATCTTGGCCTCCGCCGCGCTCTCGCCGACGATCTTGCAACGCTTCCGGCGCCGGCACCGGCTCGTGGTCCCTTGGGTGCAGACTCGACCAACTGGAGTACTGGCGGAGCCACTGCCGGAGCGCCCAAGGGCTACGCCCAGAGAGGCCCATCCACGGGTCTCGACCGCTCTGAGTCACCGCTCGCACTGGAAAGGGGCCTCGGAGCCCCCTGCGGGCGCGCGAGTCCTCCGAGTTGCGACATGCCTCCGTGGTCGGCCGAATTGTCGCTTCCGAAGCCGCTACTGCCACCGCTGCCACCGCCACCGCCATCGCCGCTCGCTCCAGGCGGGACTGGTACCGGGAACGACAGCACACGCGCAAAACGTTGCACATTCCCCCGCGGCGACGTTCCAGACTCTCAAGACTCATTCTTGGGCAATCTTGCCATCGGCAGTCAGAGCTCTAGTCCTGGGGCCATGGTTGCCAAATCAGCTACGCGGAGATCAGACGCGAGGGTACACCCTGAGGATACCGAAGTACCTGCCACGGCGCATCAGGAGGTGGCCGCTGCTGGCGCGGTGCAGCCTGCAAAGGTGGCGTGGGATGTCAGCGGGGAGAGTGCGCAGTCTCCAACGGTTCAGGTAGAGGCGCAAAGGGCGTCGTCACTTCAAATATCGGACGAGCTTCAAAGACGGCGTACTCACAGCTCAGGCTTGGCGAGGGATCGCGAAAATTTCGGGCCATTTTCTTCGCCCGTTCCACTCGAAGAGAGGAGCGGCAGAAAAACGGTCTCAAGTCAGCGGCTGCTCCAGATGAAAAAGGGGAAGGGAGCGGTTCCAGGAGAGGTCGCACACTTTGGCACCTGGCACAACTTAAGGCTCGTACCTGACCAGGACCGAACACTGCGCTGGGACTCGACGCACAGCGGCATTACAGCTCACCTGGTGCTGCTGCAACGCGGCGCAGCGCTGGTGGGTCTTGTCTCCATGCTCCTTACGATCACTGTGAATGAGATGCTGATACGAGGGGTGAAGCCTGAAGCTTTGGTGATCGACGCACTCAAGGCTGGCAACTCGACTTGCGCCCTCGCAGGGCTCGTGCTCTGCCTTCTTCGCTACCGCTGCCGCGAGGCGGCCCTTCGCCTTCGCGTGCGCATGCGTTACCACATGGAAACCGCGCGGTGGCCACACTGGTTCTGGTCTGTGGTGCGGCGACCTACGTTCTGGGCCGAGGCAATACTCTGCGTGGTCCATCTCCCCTCTCAGATTTCCTTCACCTTTCGCGCCGTCTCCATGGGTAATGTTATTGTGTACCATGCCGAAACGATTGACTGCTCTATCGCGATCCTCCGTGTCTACCTCCTTGCTCCTCTCGTTGTGCATGCAGCTCTCGCTGACTTGCCCTCCCGATTCGCTATCGCAAACATGGCCAAGATTGACATCGGCGCGTCGTTTGCGCTCAAGCGTGCGTTTTCATCTTGGCGCGCCCCGCTTTATGTCATGTGCGCGTGGGCCTTCTCTGTCCTAGTCCTCGGGTACTGGTTCCGCTCTGTTGAGGTCACAGCATGTCAGGACTACGCGCTTGCTGCAGACGCAGCGTCGGCGGCAGCGCGCGGCGACTCCCATCCCTGCCTTGAGGCGCGAGCGACAGCGTGGACAGTGGACGGGGCACGCTTTTTCAACAAGACGAACGACTTGTACATCCAGAACGCGATGTTTCTCGTCATGATCACCTCTGCTGCGGTCGGCTACGGCGACCTCGTACCTTCGACCTTTCTCGGAAGGGTCATTGCGGGGCTCGCTTCGGTGATGGGTCTGATTCTATCGGCTCTCATGACGGCAACAATCAGCAAGGCACTACGACTTACCCACGCGGAGCATGTAGCGCTTCGCTGGCTGCGTGACGAAGAGCTCAAGGCGCGCATGCAGCAGTCTGCGGTAGCAGTGCTGCAGTCGTGGTGGCGCCACCAACGGTGCAGGACGGGATGGCTTGCGCAGAGGCTGGTGCAGCGGCGCATGAAATTCAATAACGATCTACTTGCGGCGCAGGCGCATTTTGCGGGCGGAGGAAGTGAAGGAGATGTCGAAGGTGCACCAGATCACCAGCGAGTTGCTTCAGTTCTGAGTGATCTCGAAGCCCTGCGCGCTCGTATGCTGCTGCGCTCCCTGCATGGAGCGAAACAAAGAATTCAAGACGGCAGCTCAACGACGGAGAAGCCCACTACGGATGCGCTGCAGTGCCAGTCGCGCGTGTGCACGGAGCCCTCCGCACGCGCAGAGGAAAGGGGCCCGTTCAATAACAAGTGGGAAGAGGGGACATCGTCCTGCCATTCTACTGCTGCATGCGATTCTACGTCCCTCGTAGCACATCTGGGTACCTGGATCAACTCGGATAACGGTCTGACAGCACCCCAGCCGCTGTCTCCCCAAAACTCGAAGGATGGCGAAAAGCTCGAAGGAAGGCAAGTGCAAGTTGGGGCTGGGTGTGAACTTGATGCAGGGTGGATTGGTTCGGGGCACATGAGCGCTGCTGGATCCAGCGACGTACTGGCCACAGCACTTGAATCAAGAGTGGAAGAGTCGATCGCGAGCAGCAAGGGTCGGAGTGGGAGCGCAGGGCAGGATCTGTTGTTAGAGCTGGACCGAATGCTGAAGCAATGGCGTGGGTGCCGGGGGCAGAGTTGGTGGCAGGCCGCAGCGTCGATTGCAAAGCATCGGTTGGCAGAGGTTCACGGGAGGCGGAGAGATGCGGCGGTGCGCCGTATGTGCGCGTGCGCGTACGGGAGCGCAGCAGCGGGTCTCGCTGGGACAGCCTGCTCAATTGTGCAGGCGGAGCTGCTGGTGGCAGGAGCAGCTGTTGCTGACTCCTGGGCGATCAACACGCTCAAGGTCGCGCACACGATGCTGACCGGGGCCTGCTTCGCCTTCGTGCTGCGCGGCTGGACCCACGAGGTTGTATACGCGCGCATTCAGGACCACCTGACGCGGGGCCGAAGTGACCGCGACGTCCGTTTCCGCCTGCAGGACTTCGCTCGGCGCCCGGGTTTCTGGCTCGAGGCTTTCGTCTGCCTTTTTCACCTTCCGCCGGGAGTCTCCTTCGAGCTTGGCACCCAGCAGCTGGACAACTTTGTTCTTTATCGTGCCGAGAGCCTCGCCGCACTCCTCTCTACCCTCCGATTCTACCTTCTCTCCCGCGTTTTCCTCCACGTCTCCATGCGCGGCTTCTACCGTTCTCACCACCAGGCAGCATTCACGTACTCCTTCGCGTTGCGGCGCGCCTTTCGCGGTAGGAATGCTCTCTACTCCTGCTGCGCACTATGGATTTTCATGATAGTCTTCCTCGGCTATTGGTACCGCGTTGCCGAGTTCTCCGCTTGTAATTTTCCCGGAGCGGATGCACTTGTCTGCATGCAGCCTTCCGCAAAGCAGTGGACCCTCTACGGCACCTCAGTCGCGAAGAACACGGCGGAAAATCTGCTCACTGCCATATGGCTGATATTCATTACGTCAACAACAGTCGGCTACGGTGACGTCACGCCTGTCACGCACGCGGGCCGCTTTGTCTGCGTCCTCGCCGCCCTTGGAGGCGTACTGCTTGCATCATTCACTACCGCTGCCTGTACCAATGCCATCACCTGGAGCTGCGCAGAGGCGCGGGCATTACAGATGCTCCGGAGACGTCATGCACAACTGCAGATGCATGAGAAGGCGGCGTCGTATATTTCGCTATGGTGGCGCCGAAAGCTTATCAGGCCGGATCGGCTTCCGCGTCACCGCGCCCGCCTACGCCGCGTGCGGGCGGAATTTCTGGAGCTGAAGCAGGTAGCACGGGAGGCATTCGACACTGGCGCACACAATGTCACGTCCATGCTCGGGTGAGCACCTCCCCACCAATCCCACCTTCAGGGTTGGTGGTGCAGCTGATTCGCATCAGACTTCCCTGCCGCACAAGCCATAGGTCACCTGACGGGGTCGTTGTCTCAGAGCGGTCCAGGCGCTCGTGGCGGACCTTGGAGACCTCGTCGACTTTGAAGAGGTGCGCCACCAGGGCTGCATGCGCCTGCTCCACCCGCCAGCCGCGCACAACGATGCTTCATTTCAGCAATCTCCATTCGCATTCCGTGCCCGTTGTACGTGGTCATGTGGATAGTACAATTGAGATTACTAACAGGGGTGAGGGGTCAGGATGAGGGAGGCGCTGGTCTGGAGGGGAACGGCGGAGAGCCAGAACCCAAGGCTCAGGCGAGCCTTGAAACAAGGGGAAGATCAGGGAGCAGAGGCGATCGTTCGTTGTTCGACAAAACAGGAGAGTCTGACAGGAGCTCAGTGTGGCAGGACAGGCGGGCGCATGGAGATCCATCAAGCGCGATGCAAGGGCAGGCAGTGCGCCCCGCGCTTCGCGTGCGCAGCGGTTGGAAGTCCGTCGTCGATATCCGCCGAACCATCCACACGCTTGGAGGGTCTCCTTCGAATCGATGACGCACTCAATCCACGAACCGTGAACATGGTCAACAGTTGAATCAAGGTCAAAATTTGATGAAGAGCATTGGCCTCCTTCTCTTCTCTCGTCGCCCCATCTCGTGAGAGTGTAATAAATGAGTACGAATGTGCTATGTACGCTACCCTGCGGCATACTGGCGCTGAAGGTCGTCAGAATTCGTCGTCGCGCTTCCAGGGGTTCGCCTCTGTGCGATCGTCCATGGCAGCTGAGAGGCGCTCGAGCGCATCCGCCTCAAATGCCGCGCCCTCAGCTCCAAGCTCTACCGGCCCCTCCTCCGTAACCTCAACAAGTTCTTCAGGCGAGAGCTCCGACGGCAATTCACTCTTGAAAATATCTAGCCGCACCTACGCGCCAGATTACGTCACTTAGCAAGGCCCACGCTTCAAGAGTGGTTGGTGTGCAAACAGACCGAGGCAGGTTTGCGGTGTATCGAGTGCGTAACATTGCTGCTGTTGGGAGTTAAACCTTGTAGCGGTTGCGGTCGTGGTCAAATTCGATTACCTGCAACCGCATAAAGCTCAGATCAGCCCGGCTTTACACAGTCTTATTCACACGGGTGAGTCTGGGTGAGGACATGGGAAATACCTTGCCCTGATTGCCGGCGAGATGGCCCTGCGCATATCAGGTCACCCCACAAAATGTCAGATGCACTCACAGAAAGGCGCGGTCCGCTGAACAGCGATAGCGAGGGTCCTCGAGATTCAATGAGATTGCTTTCCTCAGGCTCAGATCGGTAAGAGCATATTTTGTTTGTCTCATTGGACACGGCCCAAGAGCACAGCGACTGGCGTTGTCATGCGGGCGGGACAGGCACCGAAATAACTTGCACGATTGATCCAACTTTGAAGCGGAGCATACTCTGGTCCACCTGCCGAGGGGCGGGGCGGTGAGTACGTCGCTCTCAGTGCGTGGCCGGGGTCAACGTGTGCTGGCAAACAAATTTGGCAGCAAGGGCAGGACACACCTCGCTTCCAGAGTTGATTGCGCCTTCCTTGGCAATCCGGTCAAAAATTCGGCGCTCCTCCGCGCGCGTGAGAGGCGTCGGCACGACGTGCCCGCGCCCAGCCTGGATCCCGCCCCCAGCGTTGCGCCTCGCGTTGTCGTGTCCCACGAAGTTTTGAACATGGTTTGAATTCTTGATGATGTACCACGTGTCCTTATCCATATGCATGTGCACATACACGTAACCAGGAAACATCTTTTCGAAGCGAACCACGGGACGGTTCCCAACGCCAAGCCGCGTTACAGGCGTAGTCGGCACCAGCACCTCAACCAATGTTTGCTGCAGACGCTTGGAGTTTGCTCGTTTTGCGTGCAGTGTCGCCATTACCGAATCCTCCTGCGCAATGTATTCCCTTCGAAACATTAGTCTAAGAATATCTCGCACCGTGGCTTACGATGAGAGCGGGAGGGGCGCGGTCGGGAAGAAAACCAGGCCAGGGTTGCACTGCACAATGTACCAACGCGGCGGTGGAAGCGTCGACGGGTCAAGAGGCTCGTCGCTCCCTGCTCCCTCGCGGTCTTCTTCTGGACCGTATCGCAGCCAGTCAGCCCCCATCATCTCAAGCCCCTTCCAGTCCACAACGGCCGCGTTCGGCAACCCCGCAGCTGCCTTCTCCCCCCCGCTGGACAAGACTGGCTCATCCTCTTGCCCCTTTTTCTTTCCAGACTTTTTGTCTGCTACCATCTGCAGCTCCGGACCTATCTTGTGGCTCTTGCGCAGGATGGCGCAAGTTTGAACACTGTTTGGTGCGACGGAAAGGCCTCGCGAGACGCCCCCTTGCGAGAGCAGCGAAGGCACTAAGCAGAAGGCTGCGGACGCTCCGCGCTCTGCGCCATGCAGCGTCGCGGCGACGTGTGGCACAGCATAGATAGCAAGGCCGATGACGGCCAGGACGCGGGCCGAGACGCGGGGACGCGCGATGAGGCCCCGCGGCATTGGGGCGTGCTGCAATTTCACAGGCGCCAGCCACAGGCGGGACCTCTGGCCTCCATTCTGGTCAAGTTAACTGAAAAGTGCGGATTCCTTGGAGGCGGATCGTGTTTTATCGGAACGAAGTTCAATGCAAGTTCAATGCAAGCGCATTCCTCACACCGGCACGCGCTACATTCCATCCTCGCTCTCCATCTTGGTGTCTTCGGCGTCAGTTTGATTTCCCCTGCCGCCATTGACTCGCTGCGTCATTCATTGTTACCGAGGCGGAAAGGAACAATCGACGCTCCGTCGATTCGATCAAACACGAGCTTTCGATCCTGTCCCGAACTCAAGACCACAGGAAGAATGGGATGTGGAGTCAGGTGCAAACCTTCTGATCACGAAAGAGAGTGGCTCGCTCGAGGATCCCTCAGCAGCCGTGGCATCAATGTGCACTGTGTCCCCCTTGGAAACCTCTCCCGAGACTAGAAGACGAGCAACGTGTGTCCCCTGTCCAGCGTGATGTGAATGCGCACTTGGTGAGTTATTCTGTTGGACGATTGTCTGGGATACAGTAGCAGAGTAACAGGGTCGCAGAGAGGGCCGATCGGTACCACTTGTTTCTGCACAAAGCGGCGAAGCGGGCGGGCCCCGAACGCCGGATCGTATGCCGCTGTGACCATCGCGTCAAGCGCGGATTCTGATGCCTCGAGGTGGATTCCTGCTTCCCGCTGTGCCAGCGCTGCAACCTCCTGCTCCGAGAAGGCGTGGTGCGTGGATTGTCAGAGCGAGTGGTCCGTGAGTAGGAACGGTCGCGAGGCCGTGACTGCATGCATTAAGGAAGGAGTCGCCTGAAGCTGGAGAGAGGCGATAGAACGGAGATGTGCAGGTGCAAGCTTGGCAAACATCACGGTCTCATCAAGGCGGTTGAGGAACTCAGGACGAAAGAAAGAATTCACCTGGCCAAAGTACGAATTGAAAGTCAGAATGTGTCGTCCGGGAAGGGGCTGCTAGGGCATACATCACTAGTGATTGGCCCATTCAGTCGTTTGATGCAGTTCTGGGGGTCTCACATCTGCCATCACCGCGGACGCGGCCTCGGGAGAAACACTCGAGAAAGCTATTTCACCACTCTGAGCATGATCTTGCAAGAGATGTCTTGCCCCAAGATTCGAGGTCAGAATCATCTGTGAACGAAGCCCAACAGTGACTTCCTGATACTCAAAATTGAACGAATATACTTCAAATGGATTCTTCGCGGTGAGAATAGGCGCACAATGGTGTTTGAAAAGTCGACTGTACGGCCCTGTCCATCTGTCAAGCGTCCATCATCCAGAACCTGTATTTGATTTCTTCAGAAAGATATCATTTACCCTTCGAGCCAGCAACATCAAATTGAAAAATCTGATTGAGGAGAGCACCAAAACGGAAACATCTTCGGAATACCTGTAGAAGAATGTTCAGCACATTTTGGTGAGCCTTTTCGACCTCATCCAACAAAACCACTGAGTAAGGCTTTCGCCGCACTGCTTCAGTGAGCTGTCCCCCTGCCTGGAATGTCGATCCGATTTAGTTCGCGACATCCGAGAAGATTGATACTGAAGATGGAACTGAAGGAAAAAAGCTCCCATCTGACAACACCAGAAGGCTAGGGAAGAAACTACGGGACCTCGTGGCCAACATAGCCTGGGGGAGCTCCTATTAATCTCGCGACAGAATGTTCCTGCAAGATAGGTACACGTTTCAAACGATTTTCACGATTCATCACTAGGAATAGATCGTTGCAAGTCAGCATTGTCCGCACAGATGACAGAATAATGTTGAGTGAACAACCTCCATGTACTCGGACATATCCACACGAACGAGCAGTTTATCGTTATCAAAGAGTTGCTCTGCTAGCGCCTTGCACAGTTCTGTCTTGCCAACACCTTCGTCGATACATTTGATTCGTCATATGCGTGATCCTGCTACTTTCAGTGTAGTCCTGTGTTGGGTTACAAATGTTTCTGGAAAGGGTGGGATTGGTTGCGTATGGAGGTACCTGTTGGTCCGAGAAACAAGGCGGTCAAGGTGGGCTGGTTGCGAGACGCGAGTCCGGCCCGCGATCTTAGTATCTGGGCGACACTTCCTCATTTCAGCGCTGCAGCTTACATTGATCAGAGGAAAACAGTCAAGTGGAAGGATGAAGAATAAATGATGTTATGAACCCACCGCAGCAGAGACCGCCTCAACTGCACCGTATTGGCCGACCTGCGTTTTAGGATTTGGTGCGTGAGCAAAGGATATATTCTTATCGATACATCTCCACAAGATGAAAGACAAAAGGAATCCGCACCACGCGTTTGGAAAGCTCCGCAGGAAGATCCAGTAGCCTTGAACGATCCTCCTTTCGAAGCCGGGACACAGGCACTCCGCTCCATCGCGACACCACTTCCCTGATTTGCTCAGGGCCAACCTACATTGCGTTTGCGTCAACATTCAGCGCAGTGTTCTTGAAATCGGCGCTGCAGTCTCATTTTCTTGGGAGCAAGGTATCGCGGATTTCTAGTCGACTCTAGAGATAATTTGAAGAATTTCCTCCGTCTTTCAACAATCGAATGGCAACGATGAACGATGAGGCAGAAAATGAAACGTGACGTGCTCAGTGTTTTGATGCAGAGTGGTTCAGATGTGGTTTACCGTCTCTGCGACAAGTTTCGGGCGATATATTGAAATGCTGTTGTCGGATTGCTGACGTTTCAAGGATTTCCCGTCCTCCGAATTTGTTTCGTGATCTGAGGCCAATGTCACACAGATCAGGCTCTGTACTGTGCTGCTAGTGGCGCCGCAAACCTCGAGAGTGACGAAGCATGAAAAGTACCTTCAGATGTTGTCGGGAAAGAGATTTGCCGTAGCTCGTCCTCGAGCGCTGGAAGCAACTCGTACTTGATTTCTGCGACGCGGTCAAGCGCGTATCGCCGCTCAAGTTCGGCGATGTCGCGTCGCGCGTCCTCTATTTTTCGGCGTACCTCCTGCGTGCGCGCAACACGACTGCGTTCCTCCGCAAACGCCTTTTTGAGAGGTACCAGCTCCGCATCTAGGGCGGCGAGGGCGTCGGCGACCTTTCGAGCCTTCTCGCCTGCCTCAGCACGTTCCTGTTCTCCACTCCCATGTGCAGCCTCCTGGACGGCCTCCTTGCGCAGAGCGCGGAGCTCGATTTCGAGCTGGAGACGGCGGCGCTCGAGGCGGTCGACTTCCTCGGGTTGCGAGTCGAGCTGCACGCGCACGGAGGCACAGGCCTCGTCCACAAGGTCAATGGCCTTGTCGGGCAGCTTGCGCGCTGAGATGTAACGGTCCGAGAGTGAGGCAGCTACCACGAGCGCCTCGTCGGAGATGCGCACTCCGTGGTGCGCCTCATATCGCTCCTTGAGCCCGCGCAGGATCGACACAGATTCCTCCACGCTCGGCTCCTTTACAAGCACCATCTGGAACCGCCTCTCTAGTGCGCCGTCGCGCTCGATGTGCTGCCGGTACTCGTTGAGCGTCGTGGCGCCGATGCAGCGTAGCGTGCCTCGCGCGAGCGCCGGCTTCAGCAGATTCGAGGCATCCATTGCAGAGTCGGCGGATTTTCCGGCGCCGGCGAGGAGATGCAGCTCATCGATGAATAATATGATCCCCCCGTCTGCATCCTCGACCTCTTTGAGCACGCCCTTGAGCCGCTCTTCAAATTCGCCTTGGTACTTGGCGCCCGCAACCAGTGCGCCCATGTCGAGCGAAAAGACCTTGCGCTCCTTGAGCGACTGGGGCACATCCCCCGCGTAGATGCGCTGTGCGAGGCCCTCGACCACCGCCGTCTTCCCGACGCCCGGCTCGCCGACCAGCACCGGATTGTTTTTCGTGCGACGCGAGAGAACCTCCACAACCCGCCGAATCTCCTCGCCGCGCCCCACGACCGGGTCAAGCTTCCCTGCAAAGAGGCCCCCTCACTCTGCTCAGCAGGAATTGCAGGCGCGGGAGATGAGCTAGAGCGCACTGACCCCTGGCAGCATCTGCGACCAAGTCCCGTGCGTAGCGCCCGAGTGCGTCGAGCCCCGCCTCGCCCGCCTCACTAGTGACTTTGCGGGTGCCGCGCAGGCGCTTGAAGGCTTCCGGGAGGCGCTTGGGCGACACGCCGGCGCGCTGCAGCTCCTGCTGCACTGCGGGATCGGCCTCCGCCGCCGCGAGCACCAGGTGGTCCACTGCGACGTAGCCGTCGCCGTTTCCCGCCCGCAGCGCGTTGGCGCGCTGCAGGGTCTCCGAAAGCCGTCCGCTCTCAGGAACCATCGACGGGGGGGGATCCTGCCGTGCCAACCGTCCGATGTACCTGTCCACTCTTCAAACTGTCACCGCAGCAGCAGCGAATGGCGGGCAGCCCTACGATGGTGTGATGCGGAGCGCTGCGGGCGGTGCGACGGGTTGCGATGGGCGCGCGTACGTCTCAACTCCCTCCCGCACGGTGCGCACAACCTCATCAGCCCGGCTGTCTCCGACGGCTAGCCGCAGCAGTGACCCTGCGATTCCATCCCCCTGCGCAAAGTTCACCGTTTCCTGTCTCAGTGTCTTGCCACACCTAGGCGCCGAGCAGTGCCGCCGCTGGGCTCTCTTTATCGGACCTGCCCTTGAGGATTCAGCGCAGCAAGGAACAGATGTGCCGGCGTCACCTGCGCTCGTAAAGGGTCAGTTGCTGGTTCTACCCCTAGTTGCGCGGCAACGATCCATGGCATAGGATCCCAGCTAGAAGGAGTGGCTATGGCGGCTATCAAACCTCAATATTACCCCTCGATTGAGCTAGGTGAAGCGCCTGCGCCAAAACATCGTGTGCGGCGCTCGTTAACTCGATCTGACTAGAGCCGTGTCCCCGTCCTGAGCCTCCCCGCAGCCGAAGTGAACCTACCAGTGCACTCGCAGGCTGCACGCCGTTGGGGGCGCCGCTCCTTGCTCCCGACCACTCGCCTGCCGATAAGAAGCAGATTTCCTGTTTCCGCAAAACACTACGATACGTGTGATGGGACAATGTGTGAGCTGCATGCCCCGAAGCGCAGATGGTGAACAGCAGTGAGGCCGGGATGAGAAGCGAAGAAAGCAGTGTCCTGGAATCCGGTTCAAAGGTGGCGCAGGTGTCCCAAGTCCGACGCGTCGCGACATGTGGACGCATCGCTTCAATCGCAGATCTGAGAGGCGCAAGCTTTGGTGTCCTGATTCCACCTCTGCGACGCTCCGAGGGCGGCGCGTCGCAAGTTCCGCTTCGCTTGAACTCGCGGATTCCGGAATGCGGCCTGTCCAGTACCGAGCCACGTTTCCTTGATGCACCCACTTTTTGACTTTTAACATGATGTCACTCAAAAGTGTTGAGCTTGCCGCCACGCCCGTGTGGATCTTGCACATGTCTGGTCGCGGGCGCGGGCGCGGGCGCGGCGGCGGGTACGGGGGCGGGTACCATGACGGCGGCATGCCACCGAGAGGACGCGGTCGTGGCGGATACGGGATGGGAATGGGCGCGGACGGCGGACTGCGCGCAAGCAAGATGGGACGGACAGAGGATCCTGGGACCATGCAAGTCGAGGTGTCGCCCCGCTCTCAGGGTACAAAGCGCCGTGTTGGGCCACGCCGCTGGTCAATCTAGCCCTGGTAAGTTTTGAGTAGACTGGTGCTGTGCGTGGCTGTCTGTGACGTTGCCCATAAGTGCGCGGGCACGCCACTGTTCAACAGACCCGCCTTGAGCGCTCAGCCAGCACGTAGCAGCGTTGGGACAGGACTGTACACAAGGAAGCTGAGAATTGTGGCGACCTGTCGCAGGGACTCAAGACCCGCATTGTCAAGATCGGCGACGAGCCACCTTCACAGTTGGAGCCATCGCTCATCAGGCTGGCAGAGGATCTCGAGCACGCGGTTGTTGACGGTGAGACCGACTTCGTAGTGGACAACATGGTCACATGCGTGTGCAAGTTGGGAAGTAAGGTATCGGTGTACGGGACACTGGCGGGGCTTGTGAACTCAAACGAGGCAAAGCTCGGGAAGGCAATGCTGAACGCGGTGCACCTTCGCTTGGAAAAGGCTGTAACGGCAGATGACCTCGTTGCGCAGAAGCTACTGCTGCGTTTTTGCGCGGAGCTCTGTTCGGCGGGCGTGCTCTACATGTCTGGCATGATTGGGCTCCTTGGAGACTTTCTGGCGGTGACAGGCAACCGGGAGGCTCGGCGGTTGCGCCGGGAGATGTGCGCGCTGCTTGTGATGGCCACGCTTCCGTGGTGCTGCGAGCGGCTGCGCGACGACAAGCGCGATGAGCTTGAGGGGATCTTCACGGCGCTACGCGAGTATATGGAGCAGAGGGAGAGCGTGGCGGAGCTGGTGGACGGGACACTGGTCGCGCTACAGATCATGCACATCGACGAGGGCCCGCTGGACGAACTCGAGGACGCCTGGGCGATGGTGCAGTCGCTTGAGAGCGCGCGCTGGGTGCGCCCGGCATGCCTTGGGTTGCCGCTTCACGACGGACGCGTAGCGTCACTGCTGCGGCGCGGCGAAGTGCAGCACCAAATCCCGACTCTCAAGGTGGAGGACTCGCGGCGCGTGCCAGGGATGCAGCACCTTGCTGTCACTTTCCGCTTGCTCCCCTCTCTTCGCGAGGTGGACCCCCCGCAGCTGTGGGCCACCCGCGATCACATCCGTGACACGCTGCGCTTTTTTGCGGGCACCCGCGCCCACTTTGAGCCGGAGCTGCGAGAGGCACCCGGAGCTGGGGGCCTCAAGGGCATCGTCGAAGAGGGCGCCAAGCAGATCCTCAATCTTCCCTCGGTGCCCAAATTTGAGGGGGTTGTGGTCGAGACGATAGTCGGGGAGATGTTCAGACTGCCACGTGCAGAACACCCGACAGTGTTCTACGGCGCTTTGCTTATTGAGCTCTGCAAGCTGCAGTCGACACTACACCCCGCCCTCGGCGCCGCGATCTCGTACCTGTACAAAGCTCTCCCCGAGCTGCAGCCCGAGTGCACGGACCGATTCCTCGACTGGTTTTCCTTTCACCTCTCAAACTTCGATTTCAAGTGGCTCTGGGCTGACTGGACCGGTGCAGCCATGCAGCCGCGCCACGCGACACAACACCGATTCGTCACAGCGCTTCTTGAAAAAACTCTCCGCCTGACATATCCGGAGCGACTTGCGAAGGCGCTGGAGGTTGCGGACGCCCCGGCGCTCAAGAAGCTCTTGCCCCGGGAAACAGCTGCAGTTTTCCCCTTTGCAGACAAGGATCACGCACTGCACGTGCGAGCGGAGGGGCTGCGCGAGCTCGTCTCGCTGGCACGCCGCGCGGAGGCGACCGAGGTCGAAGAGTACGTGGCGCGCGAGCTGTCAGACCTGCCGGGTGACTCGCCCTCGGCAGATAAGGTTCGGGTCATGGTGTCTGCGATGGTCTTTGAAGGCCGAGAGTCCTTCTCCCATGTCCTTGGGATTCTTGGACGCTACCTGGCGCCCCTTCGTGCAGCGCTTGCCGCTGGTGACGAAGCCGAGCGCGCTGCTGCTGGCGCTGTAGCAGAAGTCTGGGCGGGTTCGCCGCACTCGCTCATGATGGTAATGGACAAAATGGTGGCCATGAAGCTCATCGCACCACTCACGCTCGTAAATTGGCTGCTTGAGTCGTACCGTGGCGTTGTCGCTAAGGGGCACTTTGCTTTTGAGCTTTTGCTCAAGGCCATCCAGAAACCGGTTGCATTGGTGGCCACTGTGCGGAGGGACCTACGCGCGGCCAAGGAGGAGCTACAGGCGCTCAAGGCTGAGCAGACGGATGAAGAGGAGAGTGCAGAGGTGGCGGAAAAAGAGGAAAGACTGAAGCGGATCAAGGCGGTGCTGCGGGGAGCACTCGCAGACCAGGACGAAATACTGACGTTGGCGCTTGTGCGCACATTTGCGCTGGCGGTTGACGCTACCGCGCGTGCAAACAGTGCAGGAGGTGAAGATGGGGAGGCAGATGACTCCATGGACGAGGTTCAGAGCCAAGGGGAAGGGATCGGTGCCGCTGCAGGCGGCGACGCAATGGAGGACGCTGATGGCGAAGCGGAAGAAGGCAAGACTGAGTTGACTGAAGAAGTTGGATCGAAGCGGGCCCGCAAGGATGATGTGGACAACGCAGGACCCTCGCAGTCGGTGCATGAGGTGTGGGGACAGCAGCTATCGGGGAGGGCGATGCAGCTTGCTCGTGGGTTTGCGGATGAGCTTGGTGAGTGCAAGGAGAGCATCGAGTGCGAGCTTGAGAAACTTGACGTTAAGGACGATAAGTATCGCCCACCTCGCCCGTGCTGCTTACCGCCCAGCCCCTTACCGCCTCACAGCACTTAATTTCAATGGCGCTGACTAAGCCTGCTTCGTTTCGTAGGCTCAAGGAGCTCGTTCGTGTGCTCCTCGCCTTTCTCTAGATGTGCCCAAGTATCGTGCTGACTCAGACCGGAGAGATTCGATATTGAGGTGGATCCATTTCAAGCACATTGGTCTTTTATACACATTTCTGCGACGGGGGGTGCAGCCCCGCGTTTCGGTGGTAAAACTGTGACTGTCCATGACACTCTGAGCGCCGCTTACACCATGATCAGCCAAAATGGTGAATTGCAACAATGCTGTTTCCCCGTTCCATGAGCTGCCATTGCCTGGCTTAGTTGATTGCGCCGTCGTTCGTGGATGCATTTCAAGTGTATACTGACTCATCACAACCTCTTAACTGGGCAAAGCACTCATGATGTTGGGCCGGCTTGTGTCTCCATACTTGGGGTCGAATCGGTCAAAACCGAACGCATCAAAATCCTCTCTGTAGCGCTGCACGAGCACTTCCTTCGTCTGCATGCCAGGGCCAAAATGCAGGGTGATTTTTTGAACAAAAGGGGGGCATGTTGGGCAGTAAGACCCCATGTGCACATGCTCAGCTTTGTCACATTACCGGGCGTAGCCAAACCTCGGGTGTCATGTTCTGCACTTCAGAATCCAGCACTGAGCGGTTTTGGGAACTGTTCTCCCGCGGAAATCTGCGGGTGCAAGCATGATGATCATGCACATGAATCACAGTGAAACCTCGCGTATGAAAGCGTATTCCTGCGAAACAGTGCCAGCACGATAGTGGCTTACAGGGCGCGGACGAACCCATTCCGTTCGAGAAAGCTGATCAACTCTGTGTTTCCGATCCACTCAAGAACCATATGCAAGTCACGCATGAAGTGTGTAGGTTCCATCAGCCCGACAAAATCCGCCAGAGGGCACCCGCGCCGGTCAAGGAGTGTGTGCGCTTGAGGGGCCCAGTGCCTGGGAGGACGGGCGAAAGTTCAGTGCGTCACAAGATTCCTGATCAAATAGCTCTTGACGCACCTAGCTGTACGCAGAGACGTGCTGCTGCACGTGGAGGGGCGGCACATGTTAATGAGGCGGGTTTTCAAAAGGCTTGGGTCCTTTGCCCAAGAAGAAAAATTCACAGCTTCTCCCTTGCGAAACTGAGGGCGCATTGCCATGCCCCAGCAGCTAACGGCGCGGTCGAATGGGTGTCGCACGAAAGAAAATCGAAAGAACCCTGGGTACCGAGCAAACGCCTTTCTACAGCCGGAGAAAGTGAGAACTTCAGGATCGCATTCTGGTCTGCCCTTCTTGTCTGTCTTTGTCTTGGAGCAAAGCACAGCACGCAAAAAGTTGTGGAACGATGATCCTCCGCTCTTCATAACGTGTATGTAGATAAATTCGTGCTGCTTTGCGATGGCACACTGGCCCGTGTAGTCCCGTCTTGGGCCACTAATCCGATTGTGCTCCATCGGATGTGCCAGCAGCCCGAGGAAGTCCGCTCCCGGCAATTCACCTCCACCGACGCCAAGTCCTCGCATTCCAGCCAACTCACGTGGACATCGCTGCGGTGCGCATGCACCCTCTCTCTCTCGATAGCACTTCCTTGGCCACGCGCGAAAGGCGTCCGGAGAGGCCTGGATTGAGCGTGATCACGGACAGCGAAAAGATCAGCTCCAACGAAGCGTCAGGCCTCACATTTGCTGCGAGGCTTCTAAGATTCAATCCAGGCAGGTTCAATTTTCAGGGTCCATCGCTCTAGCTTGGTGGGCTGCACCTTCCACCCCCCCGCAGGACGTGGTGGACCTAGCAAAGTTTCGACAGCATTTGACCTGTTGCCTGCTACTCTGTTTGCTGTTGAGTCTTCTATGGTAGCATTCATGCCCGCACTGAGGGACGGCAGGGTGACTGAAGCCAGCTTCGGGCTGAGCTGCGCGAGCTTCTCGATCCTGGCGTTCTCCCGCTGACTCTGCATCGAGGATTTCTGCAGGCGCATCAGCATGCTCGGCGCGATAACCATGGACCATAGTAACACCGCCCAAAGAAATATCCAGTCGCGCCTCCATTTCTTCAGAGTGTGCCAAGCCGGCGATGCGGGAAAATCCACGGGGTCCATCGCCCGCCTGCTGCGGGATTGAGCTTCCCGTCGCATTTCGCCACCCGGGTTTCACGTCTGGTCCCAGGGCTGGGGTCCGAGAGTCTGCCTTATTCCTGCGGCCATGTCGTTCGGTGCGTCATTTTGCGACCGCCGTCCACTCTTGGCTAATGCGCACCGTGCTGTTTCCCGTCCTGCAGAGGGCCGCGAAACCGAGCGATGGCCTTGCGCATTTCCTCCTCTGGTTCTTTGCTTACCTGCCAGGATCACAAGGCGGAACCGCACACGTCATCCGCATCCCTGGCGGCCCCAGCCACGGTTTTCAACGAGTGATTC
>ENA-UOXV01003939-UOXV01003939.1-marine-metagenome-genome-assembly--contig:-NODE-3939-length-17517-cov-6.381686_pt1 | contig 17517 bp, 19 predicted proteins | sample MGYA00238165_ERZ766961 | MGnify/ENA primary metagenome ERZ766961 (study PRJEB28924, sample SAMN03173240) | marine metagenome | biome: Marine; feature: Water; material: Subsurface seawater | place: North... | reverse complement strand
GTATTAGTATTTTTACTATTAGTAACTTCACTTGTCTTTAAAGCAATTACAACTTACGTGCAGGCTCGATTTGTTCATATGAGACAATACACTATTGGAAAACGGTTAGTAGAAGGATACTTAAATCAACCTTATAGTTGGTTTTTAAATAGACATAGCGCAGATCTTGGCAAGACTATTTTATCAGAGGTGGGTCATGTAGTTGGAGGAGGAATGAGTCCATTAATGGAAGCAATAGCTAAAAGCATGGTCGCAATAGCAATTATTGCTTTGTTATTTTTTACTGATCCAAAACTGACACTTATTGTTGGATTGATATTTTTAGTTGCTTATGGACTTACTTATAAATTTTCGCGTGGATATCTTCATAAAATTGGAGAGGAAAATTTAATTAATAATCAATTACGTTATACTGCGGTTAGTGAAGCTTTTGGTGCTGCAAAAGAGGTTAAGGTAGGTGGTTTAGAGAAAATTTATATCAAGCGTTTTTCTAACCCTACCCAAATTTTTTTAAAAAATCACGCTTTTTCTCAAGTTATTGCTTTATTACCTCGATTTGCTCTTGAGGCTATATCATTTGGTGGGATTATTTTATTGATACTTTTTTTAATGAAACAAACTGGAAATGTAAATACTTTTTTACCCATAATTTCTTTATATGTTTTTGCTGGCTATCGATTAATGCCAGCAATTCAAGCAATTTATGGATGTTTTATCAAAGTTGCCTTTGTTCGTCCTTCACTTAATAATTTAGCTGAAGATATTAAAAATCTTAAAAAATTTGAACCAGATAACTTACAAAACCCACTTGTATTAAATAAAACAATTGCTCTAAAAAATATACATTATAATTACCCAAATTCATCACGATCAGCACTTAAAGACATTAATATCCGAATAAATGCTAAAACTACTGTTGGACTAGTAGGTGCTACTGGGAGTGGCAAAACAACTACGGTAGATATTATACTTGGGTTACTTGAAGCTCAAAAAGGTAGTCTAGAAATTGATGATCAAATTATAACAAAAGAAAACACTAGAGCTTGGCAGCGATCAATTGGTTATGTTCCGCAACATATTTTTCTTTCTGATGATACTGTGGCAGCCAATATTGCTTTTGGAGTAGATCCTAAGGATATAAATGAAAAAGCTGTTGAGAATTCATCTAAAATTGCCAACCTTCATGAATTTATTATAGATGAATTACCCAAAAAATATCAAACTACTATAGGTGAGCGAGGAGTGAGGTTGTCAGGGGGTCAAAGGCAAAGAATAGGAATTGCAAGGGCTCTATACCATAATCCACAAGTTTTAATTTTAGATGAAGCAACAAGTGCGTTGGATAATATTACAGAAAATGCTGTTATGGAGGCTGTAAATAAACTTTCAAAGAATATAACTATCATATTGATTGCCCATCGATTAAATACAGTGAAAAATTGTGATATGATTTTTAAATTTGAAAAAGGTCAGTTGGTAGGTCAAGGGACTTTTGATGAAATAATCACTAAAAAAAGTAGTGTTTAATTAATAGCTTTATTATGTTCAGCTACAAAGGAGATAGAGATTATATACATAGCAGTGATATCATTAACTTTATAAATAGAAACTATCTTTATAATAAGATTGATATCAAGTTTTACAAATTATTAAGATTTCAACCAAAAATAAGATTAATTAACAAGCTTGGAAATTCACGGGGTGTAAATATTATCGCTAAAATTGAAAAAAATAAAATTGAAAAGTTTATATTATTTTATGAGACTAAATTAAAAGTAAAAAATGATTATTCTTTTGATGAAAGTCTTTTAAGTAAATATTTTAAAGTGAACAAAAAAAATATAAAATGTGATTTCGAAACAGAAATAAAATTTATTGACATTATAGTATCAATGACAAAATTATGGCATTTAAAAAACTTAGATAAAAGGAAGAATTGGTTTGTTGCAAGATTAAATCTGTTTAAAAAAATAAACGAAAAAAAAAGAAAGAACATTAATATTAAAGTTAAAAAAATTAAATATGATAAATTTACAGAGTCAGAAATAATTATTGACAAAAGTATTTATGGTAAAATTTATTTTCATGAGAATGCCCTATGATAACAATCGATCAAATAGAGTTTTTGTTACCTAAAAAAAAATTACAAATTAAAAAAAAATATAAAAAAGTAAGTAGCATTTTTTTAAAAAATAAAATTGGAGCAACCTCGCTACCAAGGTTTTCTGATAAAGATACAGTTGTAAATATGTGTAATAAAGTGACTCAGAAGATTAATATCAATAAAATAAAAAATAAAATAAAAGCGATTATTTTATGCAGTCAAAACCCAGATTATAATGGTTTGCCTCATAATTCGGGTATTATTCAAAATATGCTAGGATTAAATGAAGATGTAGCATGTTTTGATATATCTCAAGGTTGTGCGGGTTATTTATATGGTTTAGTAGCATCTGAATCTTTTATAAAAAAAAATCAATATGCACTGATATTCACTTGTGATCCTTATTCGAAAATTATTTCAAACAAGGATCTGAACACGGATATATTATTTGGAGATGCTGTTACGGTTTCAGTTATAAAAAAGCATGGACTTGGTAAAAAGCTAATTGACTATGAATTTTATAGTTATGGGGCAGAATATAAAGCTATAATTAACGAAAACGGATTAAAGATGAATGGAAAAAAAGTTATGAAATTTTGCACCAGCATAGTTCCAGCAAAAATTAATAATTTTTTAAAAAAAAATAATTTAAATATTAATTCTATAGATCAATTTTACTTTCATCAGGGTAGTAAATTTATTGTAGATCAAATTAGTAATCAGCTCAAAATACCACGCAGATCTTATCCGCCAATAGTAAAAAATATTGGTAATACAGTTTCCTCAACCTTGCCAATTTTAATGAAAAGTTATAATTTTAAAGAAAAAAAAAATATTTTAATCTGTGGATTTGGTGTTGGATTGTCGATATCTATCGGATTAATTAAATAGAAATTTAATATTAAATTAATTATGTTTAATTTAGAAATAAAAAAAAAAATCGAAAAAGAGATTTCAAAAAAAATTAATTTAGAAAAAGATTTTCAAAAAAATAATTTAGACTCATTGGATATAATTTCTTTAATAAATTTAATTGAAAATGAATACAGGATTGAGATAAAAGAAAATGAGTTAAAAAAAATTAAAAACTTCAAAACATTGTTTGATATTGCAAAAAAAAAAAGTGGAAAATAACTACAATTTATCAGATCTATCAAAATGCTGGGATAAATTAAATATTAAAAAAGGTGACCTCATTTATGTGACTGGAGATTTATCTTATTTAGGCTCTTATTATAATCGTAAACAAATTTTGAATGATTATTACAAAACATTATCAAAAGCTGTAGGCAAGAATGGTACAATTGCATTTCCTACTCATTCATGGAGTTTATTGAATAGAGGGGGAATTTTTTCATTAAAGAATACTCCTAGCGAAACAGGTGTATTGACTGAATATTTACGAAAAAAAAAAAATAATTTCAGACAATTTCACCCTTTTTCTTCAACATCAGCCATAGGTAAGTTTGCGAAATATATTACTGAAAGTAAAAGCAAACATGTAAATGGCTTAGACTCTCCTTTTGAAAAAATAATAAAATTGAAAGGTAAGTTTATTTCAATTGGTATGCCTCCAAATACAACATGTACCCACATTCATCATATTGAATTAATCAATAATGTTCCTTATAGGTTTATTAAAGAGTTTAAAGTCAGAATAAAAAAAAAAAGAATAACATTAGAAAATTTTTTTCTATTTGTTTGTTATAAAGAGATTAAAGCACATCATAGAGATAGAAATAAAAAAATTTTTCTTAATTTTAAAAAAAAAAATAAAATTTTTTCCTTTAAATTAGGCAAAGGTAGTGTTTATCAGTACTCCATGCATGATTTTTATCAAGAGACAATGAAATTAATGAAAAATGATATTTATGTTTGGTTAAAAAAGAAACCAAAAATAAAAAAATGGATATCTAAATTATTATAAAAAACTTATGTGGAGTAAAAATAAATTAAAAAATTTTTTATCTAAAGTCAAAATAAAAGAAGATTATATAATAATCCATTCTGATGTTGTAGGGTTAGTTTTTCCAAACTTCACTCTGGAAGAGTTGTGGAATATAATTTTTGAATCTTTTGGAAAAAATAAAACTTACATCTTCCCAACTTTTTCATTCAATGATCGTTCAAAAAAAAATTGGAACTATAATTATACTAAAAGTGATGCAGGTGTATTATCGGAGTATTTTAGGAAAAAAATATCTGTATTAAGATCAGTTCACCCAATTCATTCTGTCGCAATATATGGAAAGAATTTTTTAAAAATACCAATTAAACATTGCAGTTCAAGTTTTGGAAAAAATTCTTTTTGGGAATGGGCATGCAATAATAAAAATGTTTGTAATATTTCTTTAGGACTGAAATTGAATGGAGGGGCAACTTTTGTCCATTATAGCGAGGAACATTGTAAGGTTCCTTACAGAAAATATATTAGAATTAACCCTCAAGTTAAAAATCAAAAAAATTATATCATTAAAAAAAAATATAAATATTTTGCAAGAAATTCTGATAAAATAATTAATGACTGGGAAAAAGTTCAAGAAATTCTAATTAAAAATAATCTTATCAAAATTTACAAGAGTGAAAATCCAAAATATAATATACTAAAAATGAATACATCTAAAGTTTCAAGTTTTTTGATAGATAATGTTAAAAAAAATCCTATTTTTTTATTAAAAAATTTATCTGTTAAATAATATTATTGAAGCAGATAAACCAACACCAAAACCACAGATAAGAATTTTTTTTTCAGATCTAAATTTTTTTATATTTTGTTTTAACAACAATGGTATTGAAGTTGATACTAAATTACCATAATTAGCATAATTTACAGGAAAAAAAATTTTTGAATTAATTTTTTTTTTTATTTCATTCATTACAATTTTGCCAGCTTGATGAGAAAATATACAGTTTACATTTTTACTTAAATTTACTATTTGAGGGATTACATCTTTAATTGCAAATGAAACAATTGCTGGACCATTCATTTTAATTTCATTGTTGGTTAAAGTTAAATCATTTTCAGTATTTAAACTATTTCTAAAAATTTTTTTTTTTAATTTTAAACCATTTTTTTTATATTTTATTATAGTAGAAGCAGATCCGTCACTGAATAAGCATCTAATTGCTTTGCTGTTTTTATTTATAAATTTTGAGTACGTATCTGATGTAACCAACAAAATTCTAGCTTTATTATCATTTTTAATTAATTCATAACTAATCTCTAAGGCATCTACAAAGCCTGTGCATCCTTGATTTAAATTTATACAATGCACATTTGATAAATTTAGTTCACTTGACAAATAGTTTGAAATTCCTGGAAAAGTTATACTTGGCGTGTTCGTGACACTTATTATGTGAGTAATTTTTTTTATATTTGATTTATTTAAATGCTTACATGCTTGAATAGCTAAACTTTCTGCAGTTTCTGTTTTATTTGAAATATTTCTTTGTTTAATTCCTGTAAGATTGTAAAGAGATCCTTTTTTAAGCTTAAATTTTTCCTCAATTTCGATATTTTTTTCTATCAATGAACCAAGGGCAATTCCAATTTCATCAATTTCAATCATTATAAAATTTAAAATTTCTTTTGTTAGTTTTCTTATCACTTAATACTAATTTAATTCTTTTTACTATTTTTTTTAAAGATACAAATTTTTTATTTGTATTAGTCATCTTTTTTACTTTAAGTCCCATCTCATTCTTTATTAGACCAAATGAAATAGTGTTGACTCTTATCTCTCTTTTTTTTTGCTCATTTCCCAGTATTTTTGATGAAAAATTTAGAGCATTTTTTGAAATACTATAATTAGCATTTCCAATTTGGTGCTCACTAGCTGCAATTGAGGAGATAAAATATATAGCACCATTTTTCTTTAAAATTTTTTTCTTGATTGCAAAACTTGCAATCTCCATGGGGATTAAATAATTTATTTCAAAATCATTTATGAAATTTTTACGATTAAACATACTTAAAAATGATGAAGTATAAAAACCATTAAAAATTAAGATATTATCGTATTTTACATTAATTTTTTTTTCTAATTTTTTAAAACCTAAAGAATTATATTTTTTTATTATAAATAGTTTTCTATATACATTACTTACTTTTCTTGATGATACGGCATCAATATTTTTAAAATTTTTTGCTAACTCTTGAGCAATATTGCTCGAACCACCAAAATAAAGGGTGCTCGTCATTTAATTATTTTTGTTATAATCTCATCAATATCTTGAAAAGTATTCAAATTTAATAGTTTTGTATGATCTATAATTTTTGAGAATTTTTCATTTACATTTGTTATTAGATTTATTTTAGTCATAGAATCCCAATTATAATTTTCAATCTTCAAATTTGCCTTAATTTTTTTTTTATCTAGATTAAATGATTTCGCAATAATATTTATGTGTTTCATTGAATGAGTGTATATAAGCTAGTATTAATTGCAAATGAGGTATAAGTAAGTTAATAAATTATATTTAGCAATAATCAATATAAGATAAATTTTATACTAATAAATTATGATTGGTCAAGATATTCATAAATTCGCACTTGAGTTATGGCCTATAAATAGGAGTATTACTGGTAAAGGATTGAGAGAAACTTTAGACAAAATATCTAGCCATTTACCAGGTATGCAGATAAAATCAGTACCTTCAGGTACCAAAGTCTTTGATTGGACTATCCCAAAAGAGTGGAGTGTAAATGAGGCATACATAATTACTCCAAGTGGCAAAAAAATATGCAATTTTTCTGAAAACAATCTTCACTTAGTTGGATATAGTAATCCATTTACAGGAAGTCTAAGTCTTAATGAATTAAAGGAAAAACTTCACACAAGACCAAAACAACCAACAGCGATACCCTATGTAACCAGTTATTATTCTAATGAATGGGGATTTTGTCTTTCTCAGGAGCAGTTTGATACTTTGGAAGATGGTACTTATAAGGTTGTTGTTGACACAGCTTTATTTCAGGGGGAATTAAATTATGGCGAGCTATTGATTAAAGGTAAAAGTGACAAAGAGATATTCCTAAGTACTTATGTTTGTCACCCATCAATGGCAAATAATGAATTATCAGGACCAACTGTCCTAACATTTCTAGCAAAATGGATTAAAAAAATTGGTAAACCTGAATACAGTTATCGGATTATCTTTGTTCCTGAAACAATTGGATCAATAACTTATTTAAGTAGCAACTATAAACAAATGAAAAATAAAATAATAGCAGGTTTTAATTTAAGCTGTTTGGGCGACAATAGAGCATATTCTTATATACCATCTCGTAATGGAAATACATTAAGTGATGATGTGGCAAAACATGTCCTTAAATGGATAGATAAGAATTTTAAAAAATACACATGGTTAGACAGAGGAAGTGATGAACGACAGTACTGCGCACCCGGTATTGACTTACCAGTTGCTTCAATTTTAAGAAGTAGATATGGCTCATATCCTGAGTATCATACTTCCTTAGACGATTTACAAAATGTTGTTACTCCAGAAGGTCTCAATGGAGGTTACTGGGCAGTCAGAAAAGCAATCGAGGCGATTGAAAAAAATAAAAAATACAAAACTAGCACTTTGTGTGAACCTTTTCTAAGTTCAAAAGGACTAAAAAATACATTATCTAAAGATTTGGACTCACCTTTTGCCAATTTAATTATGGATTTTTTAAGTCTTTGTGATGGCCAAGCTTCATTACTTGAAATTGCTGAAAGACTTAACACTCCAATTTGGGATTTTTATGACCTTATAAATGAACTTGAGAGTAAAAAATTATTAAATAAATCTTAGAAATGGTTTTAAAAAAAAAATTATTAAAAATAATTAACAATTATTTTCCAGATGCGAACACTGATGCTAAAAAATGGCAAGAGATCTTAAATGGATCTGATAATAAGTTTTCAACTTTTCATTTATTGAGTTCAATTGAATATTATGTTTCTTATTTTTCAGATAGAGACGCAGTAAATTTGTCAATTGTTTTATCTGATAACCAGCAAGCAGTTGGTATTTTTTCTCTTATGGCACATAAGAATAAAAATAATGAATGGATTTTAAGCAGTAATGGCACAGAAATAATTGAGCCAGTTTTTAAAAAATCTTTAGAAAATAAAATAAAAAAAAAAATTGAAAAAAAAATATTAAATTTAATTTTTGATATATCTAAAGAGCTTAAAACTGATAAATGTCAATTCACAAATATGGAACTTTTTAAATTATCAGGTTGGTATATAAAATTATTGGGATTAGCAGATGAGACTTTTACAACCTATCATCATTTAATAAATTTAGATTTAAGTATAGAAGAGATAAGATTAAAATTTAGAAAAAGTTTTAAACCACTTGTAAATAAAGGCCTTAGAGAATGGAAAGTACAAGTTTATGAAAAAGTGACACAAGAGATGTTTGAAGAATTTAGATTATTACATAAATCAGTCGCTGGTAAGTCTACTAGATCAATTGAGAGTTGGAATATTCAACAGAAACAAATTAATTCTGAAGAGGCATTTTTTGTTACTCTAAAAGATAGTAAAAATATATTAGCCGGAGCAGGATTATTTACTTATTGTAAAGAGGTTGGTCGTTATTCAGTCGGCGTATATAAATCTAAATATAAATCTTTAGGACATACAGTGCAAATGAAAGCGATAGAAACATTTAAAAACAAAGGTTTAAAATGGTATGAGATGGGTCCAAAAAATTTAACTATAGACAAAAATTCACCATCAGAAAAAGAGTTATCAATTTCATTTTTTCTTGAGGGTTTTGCTACTGATTTAATTGCTCGTCAGCATCTATTAATTAATATGCATAATTAGAATTAAGAATTTTTAATAAGTTTAAATATTTAAATCTTTCAGCAAGTACAAAGTTGCATCATGCAAAATTATTCTAATGAAAAGATGTTTTTATTAAAAATTTAAGTTAATAACTAAATAAATATCTAATAATTGATCAAATTTAATGACAATTTCTATATGACTGTTAATAATAAATAAAAAAAATGCTAAGAAATTCCTCTATACTAATTACTGGTGGTACAGGTTCCTTTGGGAATAGTTTTGTTCCTCTCACACTTAAAAAATTTAATCCTAAACGTTTGATAATTTTTTCGCGTGATGAAATGAAACAGTGGGAAATGGCAAAATTGTATAAAGAAGATCCAAGAGTACGTTTTTTTATTGGGGACGTGCGAGATAAAGATCGCCTTCACCGTGCCTTACATAACGTAGATTATGTAGTACATGCAGCCGCAACTAAGATAGTTCCTACAGCAGAATATAACCCTTTTGAGTGTGTTAAAACTAATATTGATGGTGCCATGAATATAGTTGACGCAAGCATTGATCAAAACGTAAAAAAAGTTGTTGCACTTTCAACTGATAAAGCAAGTAGTCCAATTAATCTATATGGGGCTACAAAATTAGCTTCAGATAAACTATTTGTTGCAAGTAATTCATCTTATGCTGGTGGTCACAAATCTCGCTTTTCAGTAGTAAGATATGGAAATGTAATGGGTTCTCGCGGATCTATAATTCCATACTTTATTTCATTAAGAGAAAAAGGTGTACTTTACATAACAGATAAAAGAATGACACGCTTTATGATTTCACTTTCACAAGCTGTTGAACTCGTATGGCATGCTTTTGAAGATATGATAGGTGGTGAGATTTATGTAAAAAAAATTCCATCTATGAAAATCATAGATATTGCTGAAGCAATCGCACCAGAGGCAAAACAGGAAATTATTGGTATACGGCCAGGAGAAAAACTTCATGAAGAAATGATTAGCTCTCAAGATAGCTATAGTACATTTGATTATACTGGTTACTACAAAATTTTACCTCAAATTAATAATTGGTTATCAGATAAAAAACGTATTAAAGATGGAACTAAAGTACCTGAAAATTTTGTTTATAGTAGTGATATAAATTCAAGTTGGATGACTAAGACAAATCTTCAAAAATGGATAAAGTCCAACTTAGTTAAAACCTGAAAACTTCAATCTTTGTAAACTTATAATAAATTTAAAAATTTATTTCTTATTTGCACATGGCAATATAAAAATGGAGACTTACATTAGTTTTTTCAAATTTTTCGAAAATCTCCACCTTATTAAAATAATTATTTAAAATTTTCTTTAGTTGTGTTTTGTCGTCGAAGTACCCAAAAATATGATTTTTTCTAAAATCTTTTAAATTAGACTTATAAGATAAATGATTAATTTTTTTTCCAAAAGCAAAATGTTTTTTTCCAATTGTTTCTAAGTATAAAACTCCACCAGGCTTTAAAACTCTCTTATATTCTTTAAGTGCATCGTGAATTTCTTTTCCAGAGTTATAGTGAATTGTATTTATAGAAACTAAAGTATCAAAAAATTTATTTTTGAAAGGTATTTTGGTATTAGTACCAATTTTAATTAAAGGAGGTTTAATATTCAGTCTTTTTAAGTTTTTTTTACCTAAATCAATTAATTTTTGATTTATTTCAATTCCGTATGTTTTAAAACCATTTTCAACAAAATATCTTAAATTATTTCCAGAAAATGAACCAATTTCTAATACCTTGTTTTTACTTGAGGATTTTATCCTAGTATTTGAATAATTTTTGGAGCTAAAAATTTTTACCATCATTTCATTTGGATATGAAGGTGGATTCTTTGAGGTATGGGAATTTTTTTTGTTATATTTTACGATTTTCATATTACGTGCGATGAATAAACATTTTAATATACTATCAAAAACTGATTTACAATTTGATAATAAATTAAATTAAACTATCTATATATAATTAATGAAACTATCAATAGGAACTGCACAGTTTGGATTTAATTATGGAATTTGTAATAAAGAAGGCATTATAAATGAAAAAGAGGCTAAAAAAATAATTAACTTCTGCAGGATAAAAAAAATTATTTCAATTGATACGGCCCAAGGTTATGGAAAATCGCATAAAGTTCTAGGTTCGCTAGATTTAAAAAAATTTTTTATTACAACTAAGATTTCAAATATTAAAAAAATAAGAGATAAGCATTTAGAGGATTTTATTTTTCAAGAAATAGATAAAATTTTAAAAGAGCTCAATACAAAACAATTATATGGATTATTGTTACATAACACAAAACAATTAAAAGGAAAATTTGGCATAAAATTATTTAAAGTTTTACAAAAAATAAAAAATAAAAAAAAATTTAAAAAATTAGGTGTTTCTGTTTATACGAAAAAAGAACTTAATTTTGTATTAAAAAACTTTAGTATAGATATAGTTAATCTACCCATGTCAGTTGCAAATCAAGAATTTTGTAAAAAAAATTATTTACTTAAATTAAAGAAAAAAAAGATTGAAATTCATGTTAGATCAATTTTTTTACAGGGTTTATTACTATGTAATCAAAAAAATTTACCTGAAAAATTCAAGGGTAATAAATTTTTTTTAGAATGGTTTGATTGGTTGCAATTAAATAAATATAACTCTTTAGAAGCGTGTCTTGGTTTTATTAAAAATATTAAGCAAGTAAATAAAATTATTATTGGAGTAGATAATATCCATCAATTAAAAATGATTGTAAAAGCTTATAAAAAAAGTATAAGATTTAAATTTAAAAAATTTAGCCAAACATCAATATTAAGAAAGCCTTCAAAGTGGTAAGAAATAAAACTCAAACAACTTGGAAAAAAGCAAAAAAAATAATTCCAGGTGGAAACATGTTGCTTTCAAAAAGACCAGAAATATTTTTACCAAATAAATGGCCAGCTTATTTTAAAAAAGCTAAAAATTGTTTTGTTACTGATTTAGATAATAAGACTTTTCTAGATATGAGTTTGATGGGTGTAGGAACATGTGTTTTAGGTTATGCAAATAAATTAGTTGATAAAGCAGTCAGCGATAATATTAAAAAAGGAAATATGTCTTCATTAAATTGTGAGGAAGAATATTTGTTAAGTAAAAGATTGTTAAAAATTAATAAATGGGCTGATATGGTAAAATTTGCAAGAACTGGTGGAGAGGCAAATGCAATAGCAATAAGAATTGCAAGAGCTGCAGCCAATCCAAAAAAACAAAATGTAGCAATATGTGGATATCATGGTTGGCATGATTGGTATTTATCAGCAAATATAAAAAATAAAAAAAATTTAGATCAACATTTATTATCTGGACTTAGCACCCAAGGAGTACCAAATAATTTAAAAGGAACAGTTTATCCATTTAGTTTTAACAATATTGAAGAATTAACAAAAATTATTAAGACAAAAAATATTGGAATTGTTAAAATGGAAGTTTTTAGAAGTAATCCACCAACAAAACAATTTATTGAAGCAATTAAATATTTAAAAAATAAACATAAACTTATTTTAATCTTTGATGAATGTACATCTGGATTTAGGGAAACTTTTGGAGGATTACATAAAAAATTTAATATTTTTCCTGATATTTGTATTTATGGAAAAGCTATGGGCAATGGTTATGGAATTACTGCAGTTGTTGGCAAAAGAAATATTATGGATAATGCTCAAAAAACTTTTATAAGTAGTACATTCTGGACTGAAAGAGTTGGACCTACGGCTGCTCTTAAAACTTTAGAAATAATGGAAAAAACAAAGTCTTGGGAGATTATTTCTAAAAAGGGAAAAATGTTTAAACAAAATTTAATTAAGTTAGGTCAAAAATATAGCTTACCATTAAACGTTTTTGGAAGTGATGGTATTCCATCATTTAGTTTTGAAAGTAAAGATAATTTAAAATATAAGACACTGATAACACAAGAAATGTTAAAATCAAATATTCTAGCGTCAAATGTTATTTACATAAGTGTTAAGCATGAATTAAAAGGATTCAATCTTTATTTTGATTGTTTGGAAAAAATTTTTAAAAAAATTGCTGAGTGTGAAGATGGTCGTAAAATTAGCAAGTTATTAGAAGGACCAGTGTGTCATACAACATTTCAAAGATTAAACTAAAAAAATTTTCTATTTTTTCTCTAGGGTCTCAAAAATTTGGCTATGGCCATTATAAAAGGTCTAAAAATTTAATTTCAATACTCAAAACCAAGAGTAGGAAATTTACCCATTATTCATTAGGTAAAAATTATAAAAATAAAAATAAATTTATAAATCAATTAAAATTTGATTATGATTCAAATAACAATATCATTATTGATTTTACAAACAGCTTATTTTTGAATGAAAAAACAATATTAAAATTAAAATCAATATTTAAAAAACAAAATAATAATAAAGTTTATATTATAGATTCCCCAACTAAAAGAAATTTATCAAGTATTTTAAAATCAGATTTTATTAAAACACTAATTCCCTTTGATATTTCAAATCAAATTAAAAATAATCTTTTTAAAATTGATAATACAAAAATAGGATTTGATTACTTCATCTATTCCAAAAAAAGCTTAAAAAAGAAAAAAAAAATATATGATATAACTGTTAGTTTTGGGGCTAGTGATAAGTATCAAGGCTCTCTTTATGTACTAAAATTATTAAAAAATTTAGGATTAAATAAAAAAGTCTCAGTTGTTATTGGGCAGTATTTTAATAATAATTATATAAAAAAAGTTGATGAGTTCTGTAATAAAAATAAGTTTAAAACCATATTTTTTTCAAATAATTTTAGTAATATATTGAATAGAACTAAATTATTGATAACAAATTCCGGTTTAACTAAATATGAAGGTCATATGCATGGAATACCAATATTAATTTTTTCAGATAACAATGAAAGTCAAAAAATTGATGAAGTTTTTGTAAAAAAAACAGGACATATTAATTTTTCTTACTTAAAAAATATAGAAAATGATACTTTAAAATTAAAGAAGATTATAAATAAAAAATTAAATGTTAAATTTAATGAATATAAATATTTAAAACCAAAAGTTAATAAGATTAGAAATTTTTTTGAAAAATGACAAAGCCTTTTATAATTGCTGAAGTAGGATCAAATTTTGATCAATCTTTAGTTAAAGCAAAAAAATATATTAGTGTTGCTCAGCAATCTGGTGCAGATGCAGTAAAGTTTCAGTTGTTTTCAGGAAAAATTCTCTATCCTAATGATTTGAAGATGCAAAAAATTTTTAATTCTATTGAATTAAACATAGAATGGGTTGATAAACTTTTAAAGTATTCGAAAAGTAAGAAAATAAAGTTATTTTTTTCTTGTTTTGATCAGTCAAGACTTAAATTTCTGATAAAAAAAGGTTTTTCTGATCATAAAATTGCATCAAGTGAAATAGAAAATATAAATATATTTAATATTATTAATAAAAAAAAATTTAAAATTTTTTTATCAACAGGGATGAGTGATTTAGACGATATCAAAAAAGCTTATAAAAAATTAAATCGTTCAAAAATTGTTTTAATGCAATGTACCTCTCTTTATCCAACAAGTGAAAAAGATGTAAATTTAAATGTTTTGAAAACTTTTAAAAAAACTTTTAAAAAAGTAGAGTTAGGTTTATCTGATCATACTATTTCTGATACTGCTGCAATAGTTTCTGTTGGAATGGGTGCTAGATATTTCGAAAAGCATATTACATTAAACAAAAAATCAAAAGGACCAGATCATTTTTATGCTTATGAGCCTCATGAATTTAAAAGGTATGTTGAGAATATTCATTATGCTTACAGATGTCTTGGAAGCAAAAATAAAATAATTAATTCTGATGTAAGGAAAATAGCTAGGCTTAAAGGGATATATGCAAAAGTAGATTTAAAAAAAAATAAAATTGTAACAAAAGCAGACTTTTCTATGAAATCACCTGCTGTGGGATTGAGAGAAAAAGAGTTAAAATTAATTTTGGGAAAAAAATTAAAAATTAGTGTAAAAAAAAATAGCCCAATTAAATTAAATTTTTTAAAATGAAAAATAAACTTTTAATATTTGGAGATGGAGAAATAGCGGATCAAGCTCTTTTTTATTTTTCAAAGCAATCTGAATATAAAGTTGTTGCATTTATAGCGGATAACCCAACTGAGGATAAATTTAAAAATTTTCCTCTTGTATCCTCTAAAGATTTTGAAAAAGATTTTTCTAATGACGAATATTCAATTCATATTGCGTTATCTTATCGAAATTTAAATAAAATTAGAGAAGAAAAATTTAAATATTTTGATAAAAAAAATTATAATTTTGCAAGTTTTATATCTGATAAATCAACTATACTTACAGATAAAAAAAATCTTGGAAGGAATCTTTTCATTCTTGAAGAGCAATCTATTCAAACTGGTGTTAAAATTGGTGATAATGTGATGATATGGTCCAATAATCATATTGGTCATAATTCATCTATAGGAAGTCATACTTATATATCTTCAAATGTAACTATTTCTGGTTATTGTGAAATTGGTTTAAGATGTTTTTTTGGGGTAAATTCTTGTGTTTCAGATTTTTGCAAAATAGGTGACGATTGTTTTATAACTATGGGTTCAGTAATTGGCTCAAATCTTAAAAGTGATAGCACAAGTGTAAATAAATCTACAACAATTTTTGAGTCAGATAGTAAAATAAATAGAATGTTAAAAAAAAAATATTTTAATAGTTAAAAATGAAATTCAAATCTCATGGAATAATATTTAAGCCAAACAAAAATACTTCTTGGTCTTTATCCCACTGCATGCTTCCTACAATAATAAAATTATCACATAATAAAATACGAATTTTTTTTGGGTCCAGAAATAAAGATAATATTTCATCAATTGGTTTTGTTGATTTAAGTTATAAAAATAAAAAATTTCAGAAAATTAAATTTTCAAAAAAGCCAGTCTTTAAAGCAGGTTTGTTAGGTTCTTTTGATGATAATGGAGTATTACCTTCATCTATAATTAAAAAAAATAAACTATTTTATTTATTTTATATTGGTTGGAGACCAAGTGTAACAACAAGGTATTCCTTAATTGCTGGTTTAGCAAAATCTAAAAATCTTAATTCTTTTAGTAGGGTGTCAAAATCTCCAATTCTTACTTTAAGTGATAAAGAACCTTACCAAATTTTAACAGCCCCATTTGTGTTAAAAAAAAATAATAAATATTATATGTGGTACGTATCTTGTAATAAGTGGGAAAATAAAGATTTACCATTTTATGATATTAAATTTGCTACATCGAAAAACCTTATTAATTGGAATCAAACAGGAATAAGTTGTATTAGATTAAAAAAAGGTGAAAGAGCTGTAGCTAGGCCCTTTGTAATTTATGAAAAAAATTTATTTAAAATGTGGTATTGCTATGAAAGAAAAACAAATGGATACAAGATTGGGTATGCAGAGTCTAATGATGGCAAAAAATGGGAAAGAAAAGACAATAAAATTCAGTTCTCAAATTGTTTTAGAGAAGAGAATAAAATGAGAGCTTATCCAAATTTGATAAAATTAGATGGAGATCTTTTAATGTTTTATAATGGAAATAATTATGGAGAAGAGGGTATATTTTGTGCAAATTTAGAGAGTTTGGCCTAATTTAAGATATGATGATTGGTATAAGTCAGCCAACTTTTATGCCATGGATTGGTTATTTTGCATTTCTAGACAAGATTGACAAATTGATATTTTTAGATGATGTTCAATTTGACAAGAGAAGTTGGCAGCAAAGAAATTATATAAAGTTAAATAAAGAAAAATCACTTTTAACAATTTCAGTAAAATCTAAGGGTAAATTTGATCAAAAAATATCGGATGTTGAAATAATCTATGACAAAAATTTAGACCTTATAAAAAAAAAAATTTTTTTTGCATATAATAAAGCTAAATATTATAAAAATTATAACAATGAGATATTTGATATTTTGGATAAAAAATATACTTATCTTTCAGAATTAAATATTGAACTGATTAAACATTTTACAAGAATTTTGAATTTAAATACTGATTTTGATTATTCATCTAATTACTCTCTTAATTTTAAAAAAGAGAATTTGATATTTGAATTGTGTAAAAAAAATAATTGTAAAGAATATTTGTCTACTCTAGGTTCAAAGCAGTATTTAGAGAGTTTAAATACAATACCAGAGACTAATATTAAAATTTTATATTTTGATTATAAAGACACTATATATAATCAATTATCTGGAAATTTTATATCAAAACTCTCAATTTTAGATTTGTTATTTAATGAGGGTTCTAACAGTATTAATATAATACGTCAGGGATTTAGGATAATTTAAAATATGAAAAAAAAAAGATTATTGATTATTCCAGCAAAGTCATTTTCAAAAAGAATTAAAAATAAAAACTTTAAAAAATTTTGTGGTAAATCCATGATTGAGTACCCTTATGATACAGCAATAAAATCAAAAATTTTTGATAAAATACATGTTTCAACTGAAAGTGAAATTGTTAAAAAAAAATTAAATAAAAAGGGAATACCAATTGATTTTTTAAGGCCAAAAAAACTTACTAAAAA
>ENA-UOXV01003937-UOXV01003937.1-marine-metagenome-genome-assembly--contig:-NODE-3937-length-17527-cov-5.644574_pt1 | contig 17527 bp, 17 predicted proteins | sample MGYA00238165_ERZ766961 | MGnify/ENA primary metagenome ERZ766961 (study PRJEB28924, sample SAMN03173240) | marine metagenome | biome: Marine; feature: Water; material: Subsurface seawater | place: North... | reverse complement strand
CTGAAAAAAATTTTTAAGTGATTTTAAAGATAATTGATATTTTATTTTATAACCCTAACTACCTTAAAAAGTGTTAGGGTTTTTTTTTAATATAATTTATTTTTTTGTGGCTACTACCCACATATTTGATGAAAGATTATTTTTTGTTAGAAATTTTTGAAAGTTAGCTTTAACTTTTTGGTCTTTAGAGTTTAAAATAAATTCACAAACAAAGTCACCAATAGCTTTAATTTTATTTTTTTTTATTTTATTTACAACAATATCAACATCTAATTTTCCAGGAGTATTAAGTTGTATGACCTTAAATCCTGCCTTAGCATAAAGTTGCTGAATAGATGCTGGATTAAAATAGTTTAAGTGTTCGTGATCTATAGAATCTGATTTTTCTTTAAGAACTTGAATGTCAAAACCCTCTCCATTGGGACATGTTATTATCAGTAAACCATTTTTTTTTAAAAATTTTTTAGTTAAATTTAAAAAGTTTATTGGTGAATACAAATGTTCAATTACTTCAAAAGATGTAATTATATCAAATTTTCTAATTACTTTTGGGTCTATATTCTCTAATATATCCTCTATTACATCAACACCAATTTTTTTACAGTTTTTAGAGCCATCATATGAAGGTTCAATAGCTAAAGTTCTTTTAAAAAATTTACTTTTTTTTGCTACTTTTAAGAAACTACCAAACCCAGCCCCTACATCCATTATGCTTGGGTTTTTTATATGTCTATCTTTACATATTTTTTTTATAACATTAACACGTGGTAAAAATATTTTTTTTGATCTTTCTTTTTCAGTTTGTGGAAATATAAATTTATTAAAATACTCATAGACTTTTGATTGCCTATAAAATTTATCTAATATATCAAGAGTTGGCCTTGGATTAACAAAGTATGTTTTACATCTTACGCAAATTGAATAATCCAAACCTCTTTTTTTCAAGTATTTTTTATTTTTTTTATTATTGCAAGCAGGACAATTAGATTTAATAAATTGTTTTTTTCTTTTTAATAAAAAATTAACATCATGCATAGTACTGTTATACATTTTTTTCACCAATTGTTGAGGTCTGATATCTTCTTCTTTCAATTTTTATCTTTCAAATTTTTTAGAATCAGCTTTACTTAAATAAACATTACCGTACGATGATGATCCACCCCAAATATCATCCTTATACCACTTTTTATTTTTGATCCACCAAACCTTATTTGACCTAAATTTATCAGCAGTTTTATGAAAATCTATTTCTTTCATGTTTACATAATCCAACCAATGATAAAGATCTTTAGATAAAATATGATCATGTTTTTTAACCTTTTTAATACCTTCTTTTCTTGTCATATAATTAGTCAGAATATCTTTTGAAGAATGATCTGTGGCTCTGCCATATCCAAATTTAACAAATTTCATATAGTCATGGATGCCATTTTCATATCTATCATCAACATTAGAGATTGTTCTATATGTTCTTTCAAACTTTTTATTGGATGGTTTCCATTTATATTTATCAATCATTAGTTTAGTGTGTTTTTTTGGATCCCACTTAAAATAATTACCTATAAACAGACCTTTTAAACCAATTTTCATTAAATCATTATCAGATGGATATTTTGCCCATACCATATCCTTAGAGGTTAGTCCTAAATGGTTATTTTTTATTATATCACTCCAATCATAACCCCTCATTCCAAATTCTAGCCTTACTCTTGCTGAGAATTCTACAAAATCTTCTGGTTTAAACATTCCAGAAATGTCCCAAAATGGTTCACCATAGATTACGTATGGAATTTTGTACTGGGCAGCTATTTGGATAGGTGTTGTTAATAGTCCTGTATGATTATGCCAGTTCATATCCCCCATTTTTTCAAAACCAATTTTATTTAATTTTATAAGAGTATTTTGGCTTGGACCCAAAACAATGTGGTCAGCATCAAACACTTTTTTCATTCTATCCCTATTATAGTCGCCTTCGGGCAGATAGTTATTTCCATGATAAGTGACTAGCAAAGGTTTTAAGCCATAACTCTTAATAACATGAGTTTGAAAATAACTATCTTTTCCACCACTTACAGCTATCACACAATCATAGTTGGATTTATTAGAAGATTTGATATTTTTAACAATTTTTTCAAAAATTTTTCTTCTTTTCTCCCATTCAGTTTTTTTAATATTTTGCCAAGCTTTAAAAGTTTTAAAGGTAGAAGAATAACCCTTTTCATCAATGGTAATGTTAACTGCTGATTCAGGATAAGTGCAAATTTTACAGTATCTCATGGTAAAAACTTATATATCAAAAAATTGAGGTTTCCTAACATTTTTTATTTTATGCTCATGCAGATATTTTTTTAGTAAAAAATCACTTTGATCAAAATGATGAAATATATTAGCACCGGCTGCAGCGTCCACCTCTTTTTTAATTACACACTTTCTAAAATCCTCCCATGATCCAGCACCACCACAAAATATTAAAGGAACTTTAATGATTTTTTTTATTTTTTTTAATATATCAAAATCATAACCTCCCTTTTTCCCATCTCGGTCAACTGAATTAATTAAAATTTCTCCAGCACCTTCGTTCTGGCAAATGTCAAGCCATTCCTGTAATTTAAATTTTGTATTAATAGATCCATTATTTATATGCACTAAATATTCTTGATTTATTTTTTTTACATCAATTGAAATCACAATACATTGAGATCCAAACTCTTTTGCTGATTTACTTATTATTTTTCTATTATTAAATGCTGCAGTGTTCATGGTTATTTTATCAGCACCAGCAGATAATAGTTTTTCTATATCATTTAATTTATCAATTTTTCCACCAACAGTTATAGGCATAAATGTTTTCTTTGATAAGGTTTTAATTATCTTAAAAAATTTTCTTTTGTGTATTAGGTTGCCATTTCGATCAATATTCAAATAAATGAGTTCATCGACCATCCATTGGCTAAATCTTGACATAGAAATAAAAGGATCACCAATGTTTTCAAAATTTGAAAAACCTCTACTTTGAACTAGGTTTCCATCTTTTAATAAAAAAATTGGAATTATTCTTTTTTTTTTCATTTTATTTCTTCAACAAAATTTTTAAATAATTTTAAACCAGATATTTGACTTTTTTCAGGATGAAACTGACAGCCATAAATATTCTTATAATTTACGAAGGAAACAAATTTTTCTTGATAATTAGTCTCTGAGATTGAGTGTAATTCATTAAAAGGCATAAATTTATAACTGTGCACAAAGTAAAAATTATCATCGTTATTTATATTTTTAAAAATTTTATGATTTTTTTTGATTTTTAAATCATTCCAACCAACATGGGAAATATTTTGAGATTTACTTCTTATATTTACCACTTTACCTGGTATCCAGCCAAGTCCAGAACACTTTTCAAATTCATAACCATAGCTTGACAAAACTTGCATACCAACACAAATCCCAAGAATAGGTTTTTTTTTAATTAATACTTCACTAGCAATAAACTTTAAAGGCAATTTTTTATTTATATTCTGCATAGTCTTTTTATAAGAGCCAACACCAGGAAGAATTAAATGAGTGCTATCAGAAATAGCTTTTTTTTTATTTGAAATACAAACGTTAAATTTTAAAAATTTAAAAGCGTTATAAACAGACATAGTGTTGCCCGATCCATAGTCTAATATACAAATTTTTTTTAGAGACATATTCCACCATCTACTTTGATAGTGCATCCGGTGATGTAAGAAGACTCATCTGCAGATAGAAAAACTGCAATGCCTTTGAGATCATCTGCTTTGAGCATTCTACCCAAAGGTACTTTTTTAATGTATCTTTTTTTAAACTTTGGAACTGCAAAATTATCATCTAAACCTCCGGGAGCAATAACATTAAATCTAATATTATATTTTCCATATTTTGAGGCCATGTAATTAGAATATATAATTGAACCTCCTTTAAGGAAGGGATAATCTGATTCAGTAAACATTTTTGTTCCAGTGTAAAGGTTTTGATCGGGTGCTCTAATTCCATATATGGACGAAACAATGATCACCGAACCACCACCATTTTTTTTCATTAAGTCTGAGAATAATGATGATGTAATATGTAGGCTTGATGCATTATAATTTATAGAAAGCTTCCATTTATCCAAGTTTTCTAACTTATTATTTTGTACAGGCCTAATAACAGAAGAATAAATAAATACATCAGGGGTAAGTTTAATTTTTTTGATAGCAGATTTTATTGATTTAGTTTGAGACACATCACACTTAATCACATTAAATTTAGGAAATTTATTTTTAAATTCTTTTATAGTCTTTTGATGTTTTGGTGGATTTTTAGTTAGGACAAATACACGGGCATTTTTTTCCAATAAAGCACTTGTCATAGGTAAAGCAATCCTTCCTAACCCTCCACTTATTACAATAGTTTTGTTATTCAAATCAAACATTTCTGAGTTAGATTTTTTTATCATATTTATATTAAGAAATTATAGTTTATTAAATAATTTACTATTGCATAATTATGCTATTATATATATTTAACTTTCATTTTAATAGTACACTAAATATATCAATTTCGATTATATGAATACCTTTTTAATTTCTGGTTTTTATTCTGATTTTCAAACAGATCTTATCATAAATGCAATTGCCAAAGATAAGCTCAATAAGGTTGATATATGGATAACTAAAGAAACTCAATTTAAATACATCAGAAGCAAGAGTTGTGTTCGTGAATTGCTGGATAATCATGATTGCATTAGGGGAATTAATTTTTCTCCAAATGAAGATAAAAAATTTAATTTTAAAAAATTAATCAAATTTTCAGAACAATTTTCAACCACTTTTAGTAAAATGATGACTCGTTTTGATCCAAATGATATTTATGATGAAAAATATAGAAAGAATCATTTCCATTTTCTACTTAAAAATTGGGCATTAAAAATCATAAAAAGAAAAATAAATGTAGCTCTATTTTTTGTAAATCCTCACACTTTATTTGATTATGCAATTTATGTTGTTTGCAAGTATCTAAAAATTAAAATTATTATACAAGAGGATACTAAATATTTAGCAGGAGCTTTCTTCACGAAAAGTATAGAGGGATTATCTTTAATTGCAAAAAATCATAAAAAAATCTCCCCAAAAAATATTACAAAAAAAACTAAAACTTTTATTGAAAGTAACCAAATTTTATCAACCGTAAGATATAACGGGGATGTAGAGGCACTTTCAGAAATGCCATATGATCATGAAGTCTCTTTTTCAAGAATATTTTATTGGACATTTGTTAAACCATTTGTAAAAAATAAGCTTAATCTTTTTCAAATATATAAGTATTTTTTTAAAAAGCAAAAAAGAGCTGTGTGGAATTATTCAAAATATCATTATTATGACAAAAGATCTATGCCAACTCATTTTCAAGACCAATATTATTATTTTAAAAAAAATTATTTACTAAAAAGTTTGCAGAGATCCTATAATCGGCTTTCAATTATTCCAAGTTTTTACCATAACTATGTTGTATTTTATGACAGTATAAATCCAGAAAAATCAGTAGTACCTGATGCTGTTATTTTTTCAAATACAATGAAAATTTTAAAGGAGATAAGAAAATATATACCTGTAAGTTGGCATATTTATTATAAAGAGCATCCAGCGGCATATAGTTTACATTATGAAACTCATCTTTCCAAAAAAGTAAAATTTTATGAAGATATTTGTAAAATCCCAAATCTTTTATTAGTAAAAATTAACTATGATAAAAAAAAATTATTGATGAATTCGAAATTTACTATTACCAGAACTGGTGAGGTAGGCTTCCAGTCTGTAGTTAATAACATCCCTTCATTAAATTTAGGCAACGCATGGTACTCATCATGTTATGGAGTAATACATTTAAAAAAACTAGAAGAAATTAAAAAAGGAATTAAATTAATTTTAAAAATAAAAAACATAAAATTAGAAAAAATAAAATCCTTTTTAAATAAATTAGAAAAAGATACATTTGATATAAGCTTTAAGGGAGTTAATATAAATTGGATGCAATACCCTAGCTTAAAAAATAAAAAAAGTTTTAAAAAAAAATTTAAAATTTTAGTTAAGAATTTTAGAGAAAAAATACCAATTTAAATAAATAACATTAAACTGTTTTTTTTAATTAAAAAATGTTTGAACATAATTCTATCCACTCCATTTTTATTTAAGAATTTAAAAATGATTCTTTGCTATAGATCAAAAGAGATTAGCTTGCACTTAATTCACAAATTATACCCAATATTATCATTTTTTATTTAGTATCTAGTAATTTTTTGCAGTATATTTATCTGGTCAACAATAAAAAAAATAATGAAATTAGAGATAAAAAATTTTCGTAAATTAAATTTATCACAACAATCAAGTATAAGATTTTTAAGAAATAATTCTTTTATAAGAAAGCAAATGATTAATTCAAAAATAATAAATGATAGTGAGCATAAAAAATGGATTGATTACATTAAAAATAAAAAAGATACAATAATTTTTGTTCTATTTGACCAATACAAAAAAGTATTTGGTACTGTCACTATTTCAGATATTAAAGATATTAAAAAAAGTTGTTATTGGTCCTTTTTTTTGAAAAATAATAAAATGATTGGCTTAGGACCATCAATCGAACACACCATAATAAATTTTATTTTTTATAAAATGAAATTAAATACTCTTTATTGCAATGTTTTATGTAAAAATACCAGTGTTCTAAGCTTGCATGAAAAATTTGGATTTGAAAAGATAAAAACACAAAAAAAAAGTGATAAAAAAGTTTTTAAGGAAATTTTTTTATTAAAAACTACTAAAAAAAAGTGGGATCAAAATAAAGATTTTATTTCTAAAAAATATGAAAAAGTTTTTAAAAAGTATGAATTTCAATTTAATTGAAATTAAATTAATTAATTTTTTTAAAATAAATTTTTTTTCCCTCTTTTTTCAAAGACTCTTGTCCACATAGTACAATATTTGCAATATTATATATTTCTTTGTATGGAATCATTTTTTCATTTGATCTAACCATTTTTACAAATTCCATTAATGTTCTTTTAAAAGAGTAAAAATAATTCTTAAAACGAAGTTCAACTGGTCTTTTATTCTTTAAATAAAAAGTTGATTTTATATCATGGTGATAAGAGGAAAATTCTAAAATAACATTAATGTTATTTTTAAATTTAATTTCAATGATTTGATGTTTTTTTGATGGGCTTATATTCCTGATGTATTTTACGTCTGTGCCAATTAATATTGTAATTGGTTCTAAAACGTGATGAGCATACCTTATCCAATTAACTTTAGAGATACAGTGAACTGATAATAGTTGATCTTTTTTTATTAAGTTTTTAATTCTTTTTAATTCATTACTATATCTAGCAGTTGAGCCTGAAACAAACAGTGAGTTGTATTTTTTTATAGTTTTTTGTATTTTTAAGAATTCAGATCTATTAAAAACTAATTGTTTATCAATAAATATTGGGACTCTATGTTTTAAAAAAAAATTTGCTATTTTAAAATGATTTTCAATATCATCTCTAGCAAGTATTACGCAATCAACTTTACCTATCAAAAATTTATAGTTATTTACTATATTAGGTATTTTGCTAACAGCTGCAATATCTTTACTTATTTTTTTATCTTGCGTCCAGATATGGGTTATTTTTGCATTAGGTGAATGATTATTATTTTTATGATTTTTAAGAAGATATTCTTGAATTATCGGATATGGACATTTTTTTAATAATTCTTTTTTGTTATAACCATTAAAAATTGCGGAATATGAATAGGGATGACCATTACCATCATTATAGCCAATCATTCCAATTTTTAAAATTTTTTTCACTTCTTAAAAATTGATTTTAGAATTGGTTTTCTTGTAATAATTTTATTTTTAATACAGTAATTATTTATTTTGTCTTTGTGTTTGTCATAAATAAATTCAAGAAGAGCTGGATGCCACATCTTTGTTGTCCAAATTCTTCCTGATGTAACGGGTTTAATGGGCTTTAATCTATTAATTTTTTTCATGTTCTTTTTTAATATCCCTGGAAACTCTTTACAAAAATTTAGTAAAGCTTTGCATGCATTATCATGAATTCCATCACTTTTCTTAAGTTTAATTCCTGTTTGATGAATAATATCCCCTCCATCAATTTGTTTAGTTGTCGTATGTAATGTCATACCAGTAAATTGTGGTTCAAGCATATAACTAGGCCAAAAATGTGTGATTGCACCCCTGTACCATGGTGACAAGCCACCATGAAGATTCCAGCATATTTTGGAGTTTTTAAGAAATTTTTCGTTTAGTTTGTGACAACCATAGCTAATTAAGATATCAGGTTTTATCTTTTTTAACTTATCATTTAATTTTTTTTTGTTTAAATCATTTTTTTTAATATTGATTATTTCATTCATTTTTTCTATAGATTTTATACCTGCATTTTTAAAATAAAAATTTTCGGCCAAGAGTCGTTTTTTAAAGTGATATTGAAATAGTCTCTTTAAATTTTGATTAAGTTTATTGGGAATTTTAGGAATTTTATCTTCTCTCTTTTCAATTATCCACGTTATTTCAGCACCACAAGATATTAGTGAGTCGGCAACATACCTATGTCTTAAATGATCCCCACTCATAAATACTATTTTCATAATTTCAATTTTTTACTAATTTATTTTTTTTTAAAATATGATTAACTTTTTTAATTAAACTTAAATTTATATTTAGTTTAGTTGCGATATCTATTAAAAAATGTTGTCCATCTGCATAGGATAAAATATTTTGAATAATTCTCAATTGATTTCGATTATCTATTCTATTATCACTTGATTGTTTTCTTGTTTTGAAACTAGCTAGGTTTGGATATAGATTTCTTTTTCCAAGTTGTATTTCACATTTTGGATTAATTCTTTCTATAGGATTAATATGTTCATTGATTTTTATTACTTTTATTATCATGTTTACTGATTTTTCGATATTTGAAATTTTCATGAATTTTTTATCATCTCCACTCGTGTGATATTCGTCATATTGGCCATACACAGTCCTAGCTACTTGCCCCACTGGAAAGTTTAGTTTTGCTGAACAATACTGTCTTTCATCTGAACCCTCGGTAGGATCAAATTCTCTTATCTCATATCCTTTATCAAACTTTGAAAGATAAGTAAAAATTTTATCAAAACGTGTATTACCATCTCTACTTTTTTTATAAGTTAAATTTTTTTTTGGCCCACCTAGGCAAGTAAGAACAAGTCCACCCACTAGATTTTTTTTTAAAATATTTTCATTTTTATTTATAAAACAAATTGATCCAATAGTTTCAGGATTAATCAAAAAATAATAGGTATATTTTCTATTTTTTAATTTTTTAATTTTCTCATACAATCCCAATAAAACTAAAGGTCCACTAAGCTCATTGTTAGCCATACTTGGGTGACATAGATAGCTTGAAATAAGTATAATTTTATTTGTTCTACCTTTTAAAATTTTTAGTCCATACTCAATATGCCCTAATGATAGGTTGCTATCAATTTTTACAAAATATGAGTTAGTTTTAAATTTTTTTAAGTTTTTGTGTTTTACGCTAAAACCCCAATTTTTTTTGTAATAGGATGTAACATAAGGGATTAAGTTAGGAAAACGTTTGATAGAATGTATTTTTTTCAATAAAGATTTTTTTGAGTATTTACCCTCAACAGGACATGAATAATTAACAACATGTAAATTATTCTTTTTAAAATCTACAATTTTTTTTCCATATCCGTCAAGTATATAAGCATCATTAATAGACCATTCCATAGGTATTTTCCAATCATACACTTTATCTCCTGATCTAAACTTGTATATTTTAAAATTAATAAATTTAGATAAAATTTTAAGTGAGTTTCTAAATCCAGGACCACTAATACTTCTGCATAATGGATATAACTTATTAAAAATTTTATTATAATTCATTATATTATTTTAGAGTTACAATTAATAAAAATAAAGTTGCGTAAATCATTTTTATATTAACAAAAATTGAGTTTTTTAATTTAGGATTTCCTATTCTTGGCTTTGTTTTTATTTTTATGCATTTATAATTGTTTATTTTAATGTAAGCTTTTAAAAATTGTAATCCATAAAATTTTTTTTTATAAAATTCTAAAAATTTTTTTTTTGAAACATTTTTTAATCGATAAGCTTTTAATCCACAAAATGGATCCTTTATATCAAATAATAAATTAAAAAAATAACCCGATATTGACTCTCCCAATCTTTGAAATTTTTTTCTTTCTCCAATAATGATATCATAATCACTTAGCTCTATTATGTTTAAAATTTTTTTTAAGTCTTTGATATAAAATTGATTATCAGCATCAAAGGTTATTGCAAAATCATATTTTTCTTTATAAGCGTATTTGAAGCCTGTAAGCAAAGCAGAGTCGTAACCAAGATTATATTTATGATTCAGTAAAACAGTGTTTTTGTTTCTTAATGCTTGAAAGTTTGTGTCATCATTACTTCCATCATTTATAATAATGATTTTATATTTATTATTTAAATTATTTAAAACTTTTTTAATATTTTTGGACTCATTAAAAGTGGGAATTATTAAAGCTATTTTACAAGTTTTTTTGTTAAACATTCATGTTTTTTTAATTTAGATTTTAGTTTTTTTCCAATTAATCTTTTATAGTCATATGGATTTAATGAGTTTTTAGGATACGGTCTTAAGAAAACCAAATCTTTTAAACTAACAACATGTCCTTTTTTTAAGTTTGTAGCAGCTCTTATAGACCTTCTTTGAAGAACTACAGTTTCTTTTTCATTTTTTTCAATTTTCTTAACTCCATCTCCAAAACTTGCTTCTAATTCTCTAGTAGCATCGACCATCTGTCTCCAGGATTTTGGATTCATTGCAAATTTATGATCAGGTCCATATCTTTTGTTATTATCTGTAAAATGTTTTTCTATAACTCTAGCACCAAGAGTAACAGCTCCCAGTACTGTTGAATGCCCATGTGTGTGGTCACTCAAACCTAAAATAGCATTTGGAAACTCTTTTTTAAAAGTATCTAATACTTTTAAGTTTATAAAATTTAAATTATTTTTATCGGCAGTATAATTCGTATTACATTGCATTATAACTATTTTATTATTATTTTTTAAAACAACTTTAACAGCTTTTTTAATTTCATTTAAAGTTGATGCACCAGTCGCCAATAATACTGGCTTTTGTTTTTTTGAAATTTTTTCAATAATTTGATGCCAACTAATGTCTCCAGATCCAATTTTATATGCACAAATAAATTCATTTACAAAATCTACTAGCTCTAAAGAATATGGGCTTGTAAAAAAATCTATGTTATTATTTTTACACTCTTCTTTTAAAATTTTTGTCCAATTTATATTAATCGAAGCATCTTGATAAGTTTTGTAAACACTTTTTTTCCACTTAGATTGATGAGACTGTTTAGACTTTAATTTTTTAAAACCATAATCACTTACAATTGTTTTAGCTTCAAAGTGTTGAAATTTTACAGCATCAGCTCCTCTTCTAGCACATAATTTAATTATTTTTTTTGCTTTTTTAATATCCCCATCATGGTTAGCCCCAACATCAGCTATAAAATATGTAGGTTTATTTTTTGCAATAGTTGATTTACCAATTTTAAAATTATTATTAAATTTCATTTTTTATCTTCTTAATTTCATCTTTAAGATTAGGCACCTTGAATTTTAATATCATTTTTAATTTATCTGAATTCATTAACATATATCTTGGTCTTGCACATTTATAATTTTTGAGATTTTCATAATCAATTGATTCATATCTATTAATTTTTAATCCTAAATGTTTCATGGTTTTTATTATAAACTCTTTTTTTGACATAAAATTTTTTGAGCCCACATTAACAATTCCAGAATATTTTTTTGAAAAACATTTCTCGATTACTTTGCATAGGGTGCTAATATGTACAGGATTAAAAAAAATATCACTAACAAGTTGTATTTTTTGTTTCTTTGTGTGGGCATCCAAAAGCCAACTAATTAACCCACGTTTAATTTTCTTTGGTGATGCAAAAAAATTAGTTCTCAAGACAATTCCTTTAGCCTTAAGAGCTTCTTTTTCTCCTAAGTATTTGGTAATAGCATAATTATTTACTAAATTAACTTTATTTTCTGGAGACAAAGTTATTTTATTGTAAACGTGATCAGTTGAAATTTGAACTAAGCGAGTTTTTTTATTGGATTTTAATACCCATGAGGCAATATTCTTAACAACTCTAGTGTTTAGGTCGTAAGCCATTTCAATATTTTTTTCACATTGTTCGACATCACTAAAACAAATTAAATTTACAATTATATCTGGTTTATATTTATTTAAGACTATGAAGACGTTTTTTATATTTACAAAATTTATATTTACACTTGATTTTTTTTTGTACCCCTGAAGAATAAGGTCATATTTTTCAGACAAGTGGTCAATTAAATGCTCTCCTAAGAAACCAGTAGCACCACAAATGAAAACTTTTTTTTTATTCATTATCAAGTTTTTTTAAGAATCTATTTATTTTATAGCACTCTTTATCTAAAATTTTTTCATAATTGTTTGTTTTTTTTATTTTTAATTTTTTTGAAAGTTTTAAGTCTTTACCATGTACTTCATATTTTTTTATTATTTTATTAAATACAATTTTTCTTTCTAAAATGTTATCTAATATATTTTGATGCACTTTCTTAGTAGGCTTGTATGTTAGTGACAGATCATTAATTTTATTAATATTAATTTCCATTATTTTCTTATTTTCTGGATTGTATATTTTTTTTACTTTTTCATACGTTAGTGTTCTTTTTAAATTCTTAAAAAAAAGTTTTACAGTATCTTTTTTAGAGTTGTCTTTTTTATAAATAGCACAAATATTTTTTTCTTTACCTTTATATTTTGTATAAAACACCTCAGTTGGATAAAAATCTATTTTTGTCATAATATGATTTAAGCTAAATAAGTTAAAATTTTGAGTGTGCGCCAAATAAAGGGAGCCATGCCAAGAGCCTACCCAATCTAAAAAATTAGGAACTTCTATTATTAGTTTACCATTTTTGTTGAGTAAGTTTTTAATCATTTTAATTGTTTCTCTAGGATTGAACATATGTTCAAGAGTGTGAAAAAAAATAATTATATCATATCTATTTTCTTGTTTTTTATAGAACTTTTTTAAAGAACAATTAAAAACTTTTATATTATTTTTTTTTGCAATTTTAGCTCTTGTGATATCTGGCTCGATTCCATGAACAATATTATTGGAAGTGTATTTTTTTAAACCTGTTCCTGGGCCACAGCCTATATCTAAAATCTTTTGTTTTTTTTGAATTATTCCATCTAAAATAAGTTCATACCTTTTTCTTCTATCAACTTCTATTTTTGAATTTAAAAAATTAATAGACTTAGATCTTTGTAAATTATGTCTTAAATTCCATTTTTTTAAAAACCATTTTTCATTGGGTCTTTTTGATCTAAATATTAAAGTGCATTTATCACAATAACTAGTAGAAAAAAAAGGAAAATTATTTTTATAAAAAACTTCAGAAATTTTTATTATTTTTTTATTAAAACAAGCAGGGCAACTAGAAATTTTTTCTACTTCATTCTTGTTAATTTTATACATAAGGAAGACTGGTCTTTTTATTCTTATTATTTAGATAATATATATTTGTGTTAATCTTTAAGTTTGTTTTGTACATATCTTGTTGTTTAATATTCAATTTTTTAATACTTCTATTTTCTTTTAAAGTTTTTTCAATATTTTTAAAATTTAATTCAAGCTTTTCTTTTTTTACCAATCTAATTAATTCTTTGAAAAATAAAAAATCTTGTAAATAATCAATAGTAAACCTAGTATTTTTCCAAATTTTTCCGAATTTAAAATTTATTAATTTTTTCTTAAATAAATTAGTATTGGTAAAATATAAATAAAAACCATTTTCATTATTACTTGTCAAATTATGACTATTAATCTTTAAAATTGCTTTAAAATTACAATTTAGAAGATTCAATCCTACTGGGAGATTAGTAATATATTTCACAGAATAATTATTGAGAAATTTAATTTTTTTATAAACTTCAGTTAAAAAAATTGGATTATCAGCAGATGTTATAATTGCACTTGGGATCTTAAATTTTTTATAAGTTTTAAAGATTCTATTAATAATATTTTTTTTTGAGCCCCTGAATATTTTAACATTTAATTTTTTAGCAATATTAACTAATTCATCATCTGTTTTATTAAACGATGTAGATATTATTATATTTTTACTCTCGATTTCTTTTGTGGATAAGATGTTATTAATCAAATATTCAATTATACTTTTATTTCTATACTTACGAAGTGCTTTTTTTTTTAGTCTATTTGAATCTAGTCTACAAATTATAATTACATATTTTGTTTGAGTTTTTTTAATCATTTGTTAAACAAAATTCGTATATTATTTTTGTTAATAAGAAAACTATTTTGATTACTGATTTTTTATTTAAAGAATTAAGAACTTGTAGCTTATAAGCAATAATTTTAAAGTTTTTTTTACTATAATAAATCTATTCCACTTATATTCAAAATTACCAATTTGAGGGATCTCGCATTATGCTTTTTGATTTAAATAGTGAGTAATTATTTCTGTGATAATTTTTTTTATTAAATGATTTGGTTATATTAATTAACTCTTCTAGACTTGTAATGCCAACCACGGCTCTCTTAAAAACTTTGTTTCGCTTTATAAATTTAATACAATATGTTAAAATGTTATCATTACTTTTTTCAAGCTGTCTAAGTTTAATTAGTTTTTTTTTTAAATATTTAAATTTACTTTGAATTTTTTTGGGGTTTAGAAATACAATTCCCTGCAAAAAGATAGATCTAATTTCGATCATAATTTTTCTTTTTTTTAATTTATTTAAAATCTTATTGTTATTAAAATCTTGATTAATAATATTTAAAGGAATTTGGATTGCATCAAATTCATAATTTTTTAAACAAAAATTTAATTCACTTATTTTATAAATTGAAATGCCAATTTTTTTAATTTTTTTTTCTTTTTTAATTCTATTTAGCTCTTTAAAAATTTTTTGTCCATTTGCAACATTTTTAATATCTTCAAAATTATGAATATAACATATGTTAATTTTTAATATTTTTAAATTTTTTATGGAGTGATTAATACATTTTTTTATATCCTGTATTTTATCTAATGTATCTAAATCTGAAATCTTAGTATTTATGTTGAATTTTTTGATTTTTCTGTATTGGCCTAGTTTTTTTTCAGCATGTCCGTAGCTTTTAGCTGTATCGATATCTAGAATATTATTCTTTAAACAAAAATCTAAGATTTTATTTATTTCACTCTTTTTAATTAAACCATTATTGTTTGAAATTCCATATCTCAAACCAAATTGAGCTGTTCCCAGAGTTAATTTCATAATTTTAATTTATAAATTTAAGTGTTTAAATAATGTTTATATAATATTTTGAATTTTTATTATAAGTATTAATTTATGATTTTTACAGCAGTAAAAGCTATCTCAAGTTCATTCCCAAGGAGATTAAAAAAAAAATATTTTGGTGTTTTATTTTTTAATATTTTTTCTGGTTTTCTTGAAGTATTAAGTGTTGCTTTTATAATTCCTTTCACAATGCTCTTATTCAAAAAAGATGAATTATTAAACAATCAAATAATTATTAATATTTATAATTATTTAAATTTTAGCAGTCATGACTCATTTATAATTGTTTTTTCTATTTTTTTTTTATTTTTACTTATTATTTCCAATATTTGCTCTATTATTAATGTTTGGCTTATTAGCTATTTAACCTATCAACTTGACTACAATCTAGTGCTCAGATTATTTAAAAATTTTTTATATTTAGGTTATGAAAATAAAGTCAATATAAATTCTTCTGATTTAATCTCCAAAATGACAATTCAAATAAAAAGGTTTGTTGAGGGTGTTGTAAATAGCCTGATGATTATTTTTCAAAAATTTATTACTATATTTTTTATTGTTATTTTTTTAGCTTATATAAATTTAAAAGTTACTATCTTAACTTTTCTTTTGTTATCAATTCTATATTTATTTTTTTATAAAATAATTAATAATACAATTTATAAAAAAGGGGTTGAAATGACTTCAATTTTCAATAAACGACAGAGATTAATTTCTGAAAGTATCTTTGGAATAAAAGAGGTTATTCTTTATAATTTACAAGATAATTTAAATTTTAAACTTAAAACTTTATCAAGTAAGTTAACTAAAAATGTATCTTTTGTAAGAACAGCCGCCGTTGTTCCTAGATATTTTTTAGAAATTTTAATTTTTTTGATTTTAATCCCTGTTTCATTACACACTTTTATTTATGGAGATAATGATTTAAATAATATTTTTCCTATTATTACATCTTTTATTTTTGCGCTGTATAAAATTTCTCCTGCAGTGCAATCAATTTTTTCAGCTTTTGTAAATATGAAGACTGATATCACTGCTTATGATTTTTTTAAAAAAGATATTCAGATTAATGAGAAACTTATTAAAAATCATCTAAATAATAATATTGATACAATCTATTTCAAAAGAAATATTATTTTTAGTAATGTTAATTTTTCTTATAAAAAAAATTTAGAAATTAATATTTTGAAAAATATTAATTTTGTTATTAAACGAAATGAAGTAACTGGAATTTTTGGACCCTCGGGATCAGGTAAAACCACTTGTCTAAATCTTTTATTAGGCTTCTTAAAGCCTGTTTCAGGTAATATAATTATAGATGACTCCTCTAAAATATTATTTAATAACTACAACTGGATGAAAAAAATTGGCTATGTTTCACAATTTACTTTTTTATTTGATGATTCTTTAATTAATAACATAACTATGTTTGAAAATAATCCAGATAAAACAAGAGTAATTGATAGCCTATATAAAGCAGGTTTAAAAAATTACTTCGAAAAAAATAATAAAAATTTAGACCTAATCATTGGGGAAGGAGGGTCAAAAATATCAGGCGGTGAAGCTCAACGCTTAGGATTAGCAAGAGCAATCTATAGAAAACCTGAAATTTTAATTCTTGATGAGTTTACGAGCTCCTTAGATGAAGAAACAGAAAAAGAAATTATCTACAATATAAATAAAATAAAAAAAAACATGACAATTATATTGTCTAGTCATAAATTTAGTGTATTACAGTTTTGTGATCAATTGTATAAAGTTAATAATGGAAATATTGATATAAAATCTTGATGAGTAAAAAAATATTTAATCAAAAATCAGTTTTAGTTACTGGTGGAACAGGATCATTTGGAAAAAGCTTTTTAGAAATTTTATTAAAAAAGTATAAATGCTCAAGGATAATTTTATATTCAAGGGACGAATTAAAACAATCACAAATTCAAGATAAGTTTAAAGATACAAGTTTAAGATTTTTTATAGGAGACGTAAGGGATAAGGAGAGATTAAATCTTGCAATGAAAGATGTGGATGTTGTTG
>ENA-UOXV01003936-UOXV01003936.1-marine-metagenome-genome-assembly--contig:-NODE-3936-length-17527-cov-6.527358_pt1 | contig 17527 bp, 20 predicted proteins | sample MGYA00238165_ERZ766961 | MGnify/ENA primary metagenome ERZ766961 (study PRJEB28924, sample SAMN03173240) | marine metagenome | biome: Marine; feature: Water; material: Subsurface seawater | place: North... | reverse complement strand
GTTGCGTTTGCCTGTTCATCCTGAGCCGAAGGACGCTTGCGCTTACCGGCCATCGACTCTAAAATGGATCAACAATAGGTGGTTTCGTCAAAAGTATTTACGGACGACTTATGCGCGTCAGTCCCCTCCTCGTGCTTTACAAAACGAGTCTTCCCGCGCAGCCTGGGGGCGGGGCGATGATGGAGGAAACTACCAGGCTGCGGGGGACCACCGCTTCCGAGCTGCAGCGTGATGTTCCGCGGCGAATAGGCGAGAGCGGCACTCGACTATCCCGTCGCAGCGTTTCCCCGATGAATTTGTCGCGATTCAGTGTTGAACTCGCGTACAGCGAAACGATGCAGATGATCCCCGGAAGTGCCGTCGAGGACTGGACACAGGCAGATGTTGTGTTCGTGCTCGAGCAGCTCTTTGCTGCCGATGACTACGACAAGCGTCGCCATCGCATCTGCTGTGCCCGCAAAGCAGCAATCGACGGTCCGCCCAAGCCAGCGTTGTTTCAGAAATCCCATCTAGGTCGCCCGATCCGTGGCGATGTGAGAGAGCTTACTGGCGTCCCATTCACGCGCCTGACTGCCCACAGGCGCGTTTCTACTCGATATAGTGCAGGTTGGTCACGAGGAGTTGTTGAGGTGATCACCGAAAGCCCGAATGCCGTTGCACCGCAACAACCCACAGCGCGGCGTGCATTATGTACCTTACAAGCCACCCCGTCCCTCCGGTTGCAGGTCCGAGCTGCTCTTGACTGGCCTGCAAGTGCAGCGACTGATCGCTGAAGTCAAGGCGCGGAGTCGCTGTTCGATGCATCTACGCCCTGCCCCGTGCCCAACAAACTTCACACCGGAGGCTCTAGCCGAGGTAAGTGTCTCCCAGCCGTCACCCGACGACGGCAGCGCGTTCTTTTGACGGATCCGTCGATTTTATTGGTGGCAGAATTTGCCGACGCTCCCATCGCTCACACCGTCGTCACCCGAGATGGCGCTGATGCAGCGCAGAATCGAAAAGCTCGAACGGCTGCTTCGAAGTGCGACCGCGCCGGCAAGCTCTGCTGCCGCACCTCAAGGTTCTTCAAGTGATCAAGGCATGCCACACAAGGAAACCCACTACCTCTTGCAATTGACCATCGCTAGGTCTCTGTTCCCCGCAGCGATACCTAACTTCGGCACCAAATAGCACACTCAGGCACTGGTGATCAAGACGGACCTGAGTGGGGCGTGCAGCGAGCGAGGGACGGCAACTTGTCGTGGAATGAAGCAAGCCAGCAAGACCTCTTTGGAGTGAGCAAAGAGTGCATTGTGCCTCTGGGGCACGAAGAAGGCGGACAGGAACTTCCAACAAGAGGTGAGAGCGTGCCCCGCAGGACTGTAGCGGCAGCTGTCCGGGCGGAGAGGGATGTGCGAGCGGAACGCGAGGAGCGCGCTGTACGTCTTGCGGCCGCGCGAGAGGAGGCCCGCGTGGCAGCAGCGCATGCAGAGGCGGCCACGCTGCGGCGCGCCAAGCTTGAAGCCACGGTCAGGGATGCGGAGGCTGCGATGCAGAGGGGCATAACAGAAGCTGAGGCTGCCGAATCGGCGTGTGCATCGGCAGAGCACCGAGCAGCAAAGGAAGAACGGGAGGCGGGGATGCGGGCGCGTGAGTGGGCCACGCGGGTGCGAGTGGAGACGGAGCAGGAGCCAGAAAAGAAATATGCCTTGAATACAAGCAACACCGTCGTAGCAGAAGGTGAACGCCTGAATTTTCTGACCCCCCTCCTTCGTATCGAATGTGAATTACACTGACGAGATCGTTCTGTGGTAGAGCCGATGGGGCGGACACCACATATTTCACGAGATGTAGACGACGAAGATGACGAGTGGAGCGAAGAGGCCCTCGCGCTGCGCGAGGCGCTGCGCGAGAGCCGTGCGAGCCGCGTTCGGGATCGCCATGCTGACGACCCAGGACGATCTGACCAGGCGGCCGAGAAAGGGGTGTCGAACAGTTGGCGCGACTGCGAAACCGGCAGACCGAATCATGGCAAAGGAGACCCTCGAAACGAAAACTGGCGCACGCGCTCCCAGGGCGCATGGCAGGGGGAGCGGCATCCGGAGCAAGAGCAGATGCGGGTCAAAGATCCGCACATTTTTTCGTTTCGGGGCGGACAGGCTGCTCGACAGGCAGACGTAACCGGCTTCGAGGCTGGAGAACCGGGAAAGGTGCTGGTGGTCGGCGGTTGGGACGGTGTAAAGGTTTTACGATCCGTGGAGATGCTCGATGCCTCATCTGGGCAATGGGGCGCCCTGCCAAACATGTCCGAGCCACGACGAGGAGCAGCGGTCACCACTGCCCAAGGATCTGTGTTTGTATTTGGCGGATGGAACGGGCAGAAGTTCCTCTCGTCCTGTGAGGTTTTCGACGTTCGTAACGCGGCCCTCCGCTTCGGTCTTGCGCCGCGCCGCTGGGCGCCTCTTCCGCCACTCCGGCACACCACTTGCCACTCAGCAGCGGTCACCACTGGTGCACACATCCTCGTCATCGGCGGATCCGTGCCTCCCCGCCCCTTCTGCCTGCAGCTACCGATAGGTTGATGGCTGACAATGCTGGTAAAAATCGTAGGTCGGGGTGCCGCATCCTCGCACTCAAGTGCTTTGCCTTCATTCTCGACCCCGGCTAACCTGGGTCGACGGACCCGAGTTGATTGCTCCGCGCTGCAAGGTCTGTGATAATTCCTTTCCTGCCTGTAACAGACCGTCACTTGCCGATTCGCCCAGTCCCTAATCCACGCGCGCTCGGACCGACAGCACGTAGCTGTAGCTCTCGGGGGATATGTGTACGTCATGGGGGGCTCGGATGGCCGGCAGCCTCTTGCCACCGTCGAACGGCTTGATGTTGCGCATCCCGAGCAAGGGTGGCAGCCCCTTGCCCCGCTATGCACGCCACGCGAGGCCGCAGCAGCCACTGTTCTCGGCGGGCGCATATACCTTATCGGCGGGTTTGATGGCACGCACCACCTCTCCCGAGTCGAGGTTCTCTCCAGTGCTCTTCCCCGCAGGTCCTCATCCCCCAGCCTCAGGCATTCTATTGACGGCCAAACAATACAGGAATTCGACCTGTTGCGCGGTACATGGCGTGTTTGCAGCGCGATGTGCGAAGCTCGGTCCGCTCTCTGCGCAGTCTCCATTGGCTCAAGGTCTCTTCCCCAACGCACCCAACTCTCCCGCCCTTCGCAGTGGCTTTGCAATGGTCGCGCAATCTGGCTGAGCCATGCGCGAACATGATGCAGTTTGGTTGCCCTTGGTGGATTCGATGGGCACGAAGGCAGCCGACTTTCGACCGCAGAGCAGATGCGGCTTCCTGATGCCCCAGGGTTGGCGAGTGGCTCAAAAAGCACGGGCGACAGTGTCACCGCAGCTGAAGTCGGGGACGGTGTGTGGCACCACATCAACGGGCTCCCTCATCCGCGAGCAGCTCACGGCGCTGTTGTCGTTCCAGCTTGACTGCGCATGTGAATGAATGCACGCATAGAGTATTGAGTGCTAGTATTCTTATAAGAATAGATTCAAGAGGTGCAACAGGAGGGAGCTTCATCAGCCGCATTAAGTAAAGGCCCGTGTGCTCTCCGCAAAGCTACTGAGGCCGGGGAAGGAGGACTCCTTCCGGCGGGTCGAAACTCGCTCCAAGCGAAGACATTTTGCAGTGTGCCGCCGCGTACTCTTGGAAGAATGCCACCTGGTCGTTCGCAAAGCGGAGAGCATGAGGTCGCAGCAATGGATCGTCCACGAGTGCCTGCATCAAGACAGATGTGAGCGATTCATCGTTCAACAAATACTGTGCAGGGCCCTGGCCTTTCACCTGGTCGGTCTGGAGACGGATCAGGTGTGGATCTCGGTTTTCCATTGTGAGAGCTGTGAAATAGGAATTGTCAAAGACTAGCCACTCCTCGGTCCAGGAACCTCCTCCCTTGGTGCGCCCTGGTCCAGCTTTGGTGTACGGTGTTGAGGCAGGTCCGAGGCCAGATCGTGACAGATGCGCTCGCCCCAGCGTGTGCGCGCCCATGAGAGCAACTGCTTCGCTCTCCTTGAAGCCGAGGCTCCCGAAGAAAGCGCGCAGGTATGCACCTGCCGAGGTCGCATTGTGCGGGAAGGGAGGCCGGACGCAGGAACGACGACGAGAGGCATCTTCAGAAACACCCTCTCCGTCCGTGTCTTGCACCTCTAAGCGCCCAACGTGCAACGGCACCCAAGGACCTCCGCTTTCGTGAACCGCGAGAGCACCCGCAATCTGAAACAGGTCTGCAGCCGAAACTTGCTCGAATCGATCGGCGATAGGTTGGAGCAGCGACACCGCAAGAGCCAGGCCCTTGTTGCACGGGTAGTCGAGCTCCTCACCAAAACGAATAGAACCATTGGCCCCCCCCGCTCTTACCCTGGCAGCGTTGGCAAATGGGCATTGATTTCGCTCTGCTGTACCCTTTCCATCTTCGAAGCCCTGAAAGCTTCCAGAGTCTGCCCATGCCAACCGAAGCATGAGTGGTGCACAGTTTTCGGCACGGATCAGCTCTGCCACGGCATCACACGCTCCCTGCACTTGCGAAAGCCAGGTATCGTGCCCTTCAGATCGTCGCGCTCCGCTGTGGGCTGGTGTGGTGCTTTCAACATGCGCTCCCTGACTCGTCTGCGATCCCTCTTGCAATGTCGGTCCTCCATTCGAATAATGCATCTGGTTTGACACTCCCGTGTGAAGGTTACTGCTTTGCAACGCCGGAAACACGCTGCCTTGCACAATGGGCACCATGCCTTGATCAACACCAACGCCTTCATGACCCCCTTGATTCAGCATCCCTGAACCTGAAGAGGTATCATTGCCTCGAGATACTTTCGGTTCCGCGTCATGCTGAAGATGCTTCGGAGAATTCGGGGAGTTGGCAACAAGAGCAGTCGGAGAGCATTGTGGCGATGCGAGAAGCGTCGGCGTTACTGGTGATGGGGGCCTTGAGACTGGAAAAGGCCGAGCTTCACCGGGAGCCAGCAGCTGCCGTGCAACCTCCATTTCAAGCTTCACGGCACCGACGACTGCAACTTCAGCAAGCTCTTGGGTTTCCACACTGGCACTTACTACAGCACCGCAACCTTCTGATTCGGATCCCAGCCGTACAGCACGAACGGGAATCCAGCCCCGCTCTGGGAGCGCAACCATCTTGGGGAATCGAGAAGCGGCCACGAAGCGTGTGCTCGCGTCCCCGCACTTGGATTGTGGCCCTATTAAAGTCTCATTGCCGTCCTCACAACGACCATCGCCCATCCGAAGAAACTCGCGAGCCTTGCATGTGCCATCCCTGTACACGCCACTTTGAACTTCGAGCAACCGGCATGTTCCCACTCCAGCGTCTTCGTCAGCATCTGCCACAAGCGCGAACCATGGCACCACGTCAGGGTATTTGCCCCCGCGTTTCTTGCTTTTCCTGCTTCTTCCTTCCTCCCTGCCTTCCTTGCCTTCACTCAGCTCCTGATCGTTTGGCGAAACAAACCCCTCTGATCGAGGTAGAGCTTGGACTCCTTTTCCCTTTGAGCGACCTCTTCCCTGCCCAGTTTTAGAATGCAACCCGTTTCCTTCTCGTGTCGTCACTATCGTCGTAACCCCGCGCCCACGTCCACGCTCCATGCTGCGCGCGAGGACACCAGAATGCCTATCGCGACCAGGTTTTGGGACGTATGAAGCCTTTTCCTCGGGAGTAAGTGCTCGCCACATCTCTCCCAGTAACTTTGCAATGTGCGACATGTTAGCGCCAGGATTCGACTGCTTCACAGCCTCACGCTTCTGCGCGGAGAAAACAAAGAAACCACCACCACGTGGACGCTGACCTTCCCGTTCTTCTAAGCGGGCCTCTCGACCAAGGCTCGGATCCTGCTTAAGGCGAGCTCGGAAAGCCCGAGCCGCCTCCAGCCAAGCGTCTTCAAGTTCTTCGTGCTTGCGCTTGTAGACATCTTTGAGTTGCTCCGACAGCTCTCTCCAGCGCTCACCTCCAATACTCATATACTCTGCGCGCGACAGACCTGGCCTTTCTTGTTGCATGCCCTTCAGCATAACATTAAACCTGTTGTGACCAGTGCGAGATATCAAAAAGCACAAGCTTGCGACTAGCTCTGGACTGCACGGAGACCTGATTGAGAGAGAGTCGGGAGAAGCACCAAAGCGTGAAAGCATTAAGTGGGCGCTTCGGCATCTCGGTGAAAGTCTTCGTGCGTTTTCTCAGTCCGGTCTCATCGAATTGTGTCGCGTGAGCCTGAGGCAAACAGGCATGCCGCTGCTCATCTCGGGAACGCTTTCCCCCAACTTGGCTCAGCTCGCAAGTTTTCTGATCGATTTCCCTATTCACCGTCGTTCCAATCACTTCTGGCGCACATTCATCCCCCATCACAGGCCCATCATCTCTGCCAAGAGCTGCCTCTTCCTTAGCCCGCAGAAATTCCTCTAGCTGCAGCCGTGCCTGCTGAGCAGCGCGCAGCTCGGAGTCGGCTTCACGTCGCGCCTGTCTCGTTGCCGCATTGTCCCCGAGATTTGCCCATGCGTCTCGTGTATAGCTTTCGATGCCGTCTTGAACCTGCTCGCCGCCAATCCAACCAGGTGAGACGAAGACATTGACGCTAAGAGTGCGCGCAGGTAGGGCGGAGGGTACCTCAAACTCCTCAAGGTCCTCCTCCCCAACCACAGCCTCATCGTACACAAGGTGCCATAATGCAGCAGGCTCGCTAGTTATCTCGCTCACCTGTCTCGAAAAGCTTGCTTCAGACGGGTCCGCAAGTTCTCACACGGCGGGGGGGCTAGGGGGAGTTGAGAGATCGAGAGCGGGAATACGTAATCCGAAACACTTTCGGGGAGCCATCCAATGATCACACCATCTGCAGCTCCGACAACCGTGGTGCCAGACTCGTCCATCACAGCCCGCCGCACCTGTGGGAGCATTCCCGCAAGCTGCCAGTTACATCATGTGAGCAGCGCATTAACGGGCGGACTGCCCTGTACATGCACTGCAGACATGGGCTCAGAACAGAACCCGTCGTCCAATGTACTCGCTGCCATGACGCCAAAACTCGTCCCCGTCTTCGTCCTCGTCTACATGCTTTGCAACCTGCCGTCGAGGGACTTCTGAACATCTGTGCCCGGGTTCGCAGGACTTTTTCTGATTGCGTCTGATGAACGGATACACCGAGAGCAATGTGTGGAATGGAGCCTGACAGCGTCAGCTCAGACTGTCATTCGGGCAGCAATGTGCGGATGTTCTGGCTAATCTAGCAATCCCCGAGGTTCGCGAGAGATTGAACCTTCTCAGCGGCATTTTCAGCGCTGTCAGAGTTTGCAGGAGCCTCGGCCGCCATTCTTACCGACGCAGAGTAGCACTGTGGAGAATGCGACTGAATCCCCTCGTCGCCCACCACCCCACGAAGTGGATTGATCCTCCCAGCCCTTCCTCTCGAGATTCGCGGGAGATTAGATTTTTTATTCGGGATCGCGGGTGCGAGGCGGTCCCGCTCCTGGCCGCGTCCCACACGATGGGTTCGGCCTCAGCGCTGGGAATTCTTCTCCACCTCATTCTTCTGGGCATGGTGTTCAGATGCGGTGCACCAAGTTGGGTCTCACATGTTGGGATGCCGTTCATTCGTACCCGCGAAGCTGGGCTCCAGGTACTTCTCAGGCTGCGGGGCGGGTGCGACACGTTTGAAGGTAGCAACGCTGTTGCAAGTGATAAGAAGTCCAGAAAGGCAAGGCAAAAACGAATTGTTGAACACCAGCAGCAGCAAGCTCGTGAAAATCGAGTAAGGCGAGCAGCAAAGTTAGGATGGGCCAACCCTGCCGCTGCAGCGGCTCTTACGCCAGAGGACCTTGACCCGTATGCGGAGCCAACAGCCGCAACGGAGGCAAAGTTTCGCCATCTCTGGGAAGACGGGGTTCTTGGAGAGGAACAGCCGCAACTTTCTCAGCTTCAATTGGATGCGCTCCGCGAGATAATTGCGGTGCCTCTTGTTCGGGAGCGCCGCAGCAGCAGAACACCACGGTCTGTTGAGTTCGAGGGCGCAGAGGGCGCCCGGGAGCGAGGGGGATGGAGCTCACACGGAAATCAGCAGGAGGGGTTAGATGCGCTGGTAGATGGCATGATGCGGAAGGTGCAGGCGGACCTTGATAGGCCGCGGGGCCTTACCGAGGACCTTGGCTCTGTGGCAGAAGAACTTGGTGCACGACGCCGTAAGGACCAAGATCCTGCGAAAATAAGGTCGCGGGTGGAGGAATCCTTCGTGGAGCTGAGTGATTTACAATTCAGTTCAGCCTCCAACGGCGGGCCAAAGTACGGATGTGGGGAGCCATTGGGTTGGGACAACGTCGATTCGATGGAGGGGATGGACGAACAAGAGGCTGTAAGAGCGCAGCAATGGTCAATCGAACAACCGTCGGTGACTCCCTTGAAACCCGGTGCAATTCAACACGAGGTAAACCAGGAAGAACGACAAGAGGTCATCAAGGCCGCGCATGGTGAGGCCTGCGTAGTGGAGGTCACATCAAGTCATGAAGACGTTATTCATGCTCTGCAGCGATCAATGTCAGATGCTTTGAGTAGCACGGCAGGAGCGGTGGCATATATTGGTTTGAAGTTTCGGAGGGGCCTGTTCACCTACAAATCTGCGATTCGTGGACACAATTCTAGTCGCGTGATTACGAAGGTATGACCAACTAACATCGAACTCTATTATCTCCAAAAAACTTTTGCTGTCACGCCGTATCTTCTCTGATGTGAAATCGCTAAAATCCATCAATCCTCTTCCCGATCAATGTTCCTCCGTTACTCAGCTTCGCGTGGGACCAAGACTGCGGGATGTGATGTCAGCAGAGTCATCTTCTGCGTTTGGGCAAGATGATGCTGAGAAGGTGGAATTGAACTGGTGGGGGAGGGAGCGGCAAGACACTTTTCGTGGAATTATTTCAGGCGACGGGTGACGGCCCATCACTATTTTGTTCATGTTCACTCCAAAGGACTCACTGATCCCGGGGTGCACTCGCCTACAGGGTGCTTGCGAGTCGTGTGCTTGGCCAATGGCGCCTGACCCAGGTACTGAAACAGCCAGCATGTCGTTACCTCTCTTCCGAGTGTGTCACTTTTATGTAGCCGCCTGAGTGGTTACTGACCGTTTCAGGGATGTTCTGGATCGTTTCACAACCTCACGCTTTTTCATGGGGTATTGCCGATGCACTGGACTGTGTGCAACGGTCTTGTACTAATCAAAGTCGAAGCCGGGTGCTGGAACTTCAGTCAATGCAATCTTCTTGCATCACGCGGTTTGAAATAGCCCCGTGGCAAGCATTTTGTTCATATCCCGAAACAGAAGATCCAAGACGTACTGTATGAATTCAGCACCTCTTCTGTCATAAATGTCCTGCTGGTGTGTGTAGGCGACGCTCTACTTTGTGTCGTTGGAGCAGATGTGGAGCTTGAGAAGAGCATAATAGGGGGGTCATGCCCTGTTTGACCCCCAAAATTTCGTCCAGCGCGTGATACTATTGGATGCATTGCTCAAATTCGCGGCTGTTGCAGGCTCGGAAATGATCATGATCGCGCCTGCAACGGAATTGAGGAACACCAGCCCAGAGAACGTTTTTGCTCGCCGCGTTTGTTTGCATCCGCATTTGTGAATACCCTGAACGATAAGTTCTCTCAGGTCTGCTACCAGAGCAGGGTATTCTTACAGAGTTGCACAGTGGCTCAATCAGGCTATTACGAGGTCGGAGTTGGCTTGAACGCACATCACGGTTCGCGTGCGGAGATACTCGCTTGCTCATTCGAGGCACACACTCGTGTGCTCGGCATCGCGCTTGGGTCCCATGTGATCGTCACTGACTGCTTCATCGCATCTCCGGTGTGTCAATCGTTGAGTCGACCCCCCCTCTACTTCACGGCCCCTGATTGCTACAGGCTGCATCCAGTGATTTGCGCTACTGGATGACCGCAGGAAATGTCCGTGATGCATCAAATCCCCAGGGCGCGGCAATACCCGGACGAAATTCGTAGGAAATTGGACCGCAACCCTGTATGGCGGGCAGTCCATGCCCGTCTGGACGCTGAAGATTCTGCTGGAGTGCTTCAGATACGGCAATGCAAAGTGCATCTTCCGCTTTTTGGTCCTTCAGGTCAGCTTCGGGGGGACCTAAACGGTGAGACTAAGGGAACACCGGCCGAGCCTCGGTCAGGCATTCTTGGCAGCGAGATCTGGCTCTTTGGAGACATGCCGGAGAGGGTCGCTCCCCTGTTCAAACTGCCTGCTAAGCGATGTGGCTCAGATTGAAATGCATTGTTCCAATAAGCATCTTGATGAAATGTGTTGACGACGTTGATTCGGCGGCAGGCCTTCGACGACGATGGGTCCAGCACTCTGTTTCCTTACGACGGCTTGGTTCGCAAACAGGCAGACACTGCACCGCACCCGGAGTTGTGATGGCCAGGGGTGGGGGGGATGGGGGGGTCTCAGCGCTGTTGTCAATAAATGCATTCGGTTTTATTAATACTCTCGCCGCACAGCGATACGGACTGTCGCAAAATAGCATGCCCTTATCGCACGACAGCTTGCAACACTCGCGAGAGTCCCTGAATTTCTACAAATTCACGGCCGTAGAAAACGCGGGAATTCTGCTGGTGGATGTGTCGAAAAAAAGTTCTCTAAAGTTGACTTCATGCCCCTCATGGACACATCCTCGTCACAGCTTGTACTGGAGAAATCCGGTTTTAGAACCCTAAACTGTTCGGGAGAGCAACCTCGCTAAAAGTTCACTTCACGTGCAGGAGTGGCGTGGCAAGACTAGTCTGATCGCGCTGGCCACGACGTGAACTGCCTTGGTCGCGGGCTTGGGCGGTGTCCAACCGTACCGCAATTTTATCCTTACCGGACTCTATATCCCAGAAGCGTGTGCAATCATGCTTCCGGGGACCTCCATTGGCAATGGAGGTGGACTAGAGGCAGAAATGGCTCTCAAACGCGCGAAGCTTGGGGAAGCTGCGGGGGCACGCGCGGCATCATGGAGCGGTACAAACAACGCCCAAGTAGCCTCGGGCCGTGTTCACTACGAATTCGTTTCAAGTTTTAAAAGTTTCTGCTGGAGTCGTGTGGTTGACATGTTGCAGTATCTGTTGACCTGTTGACTGGGTCTTACAGCGACCTTCTGCCTGATGTTCTTTTGCGTGCGGCGCCTGCAGGGTTCTCTTACATGGACAATGCGCGCAACAAGAGCCTTGACTCGCCAGATGATGAGTCCCCAAAACCACTGGCTACACCGACGAAGCGCAAAATCCCTGAGGAGGTTAGTACCTCACGAAATGGGGAGATCTTGACTTCACATGCCCACTCGCCCCTTGGGTCGTCGAGAGCGTGTTGTAGAATCGCAATGTTGCACGTAATTGCTCGCTTCAATGTTGCACCTTATTTCAGACTTCCCTGATTTAATTCATGGCTCATAGCGAGAGTATTGAATTGCACAAGGGAGTTGTGCGATGTCTCGTCTGACCCGTTGGGCTTTTACGTGCAGGACGATAGAATCGAGGCGATGGACACCACGATGGAAATGGAGGAGCCTGCTGCCACCAAACCTGCAAATGGGCAGGCGCCTGATACACCTCCGATGCCAGGGACCGCTGCTGCTGGTACATGGACACCGGGGAGCTCAGAGAGCCAGCCCGCGACGTCACCGTCTGTCCCAGACGGCAAGGCCGAGGACATGCCAGCGGACTCGATCCTGCCGGATGGCAGCGCACCTTTGCCTTGCGACTCTGCGACCGGCTCTATGTGCACTACTCTCGCGGGGCTTCATGCGCCAGAGGGAGGATGTGCCCAGAGACCTGTTGCTGGCCACGGACCGGTGTCTGGCACACAAACCGTAGCCGCTTCCGCGTCCGCGGCATCTGCAAACGGGCCATCTGCTCCCGGAAATGTGCCGTTGGCGCCTGAAATCAGCTCTCCGGTGGGCCAAGCGATGCTGGTTAGTTCAAGTGGCAAGGCCGTGGCGTTGGACGCGCAAACTCTGCAGCAGATTGCGGAAAATTCGCAATGGCACCCCTCTATGCTGCCTGCAGGCTTTCAGGCTCTTACCACCCCAAGCAAGGAACCCCAGTCAATTCCAGGAGCGACAGCCATTCCTGTTGCCATGACGACACCTACTTCGGTGTCACTAACGGCCACTCCGGCAACGCCGTTGCTCGTAACTCCCACACTGGCCATGGCAAGCGTGTCCCTGGCGACACCAACACCCAATACGCCTGCGCTGGGAAGCGGCAATTTGGGTCCACAGCTAAGCTCAGCAGACGAGCAGGCAATTGCTGCGCTCACGGCCCTTGGAAACGGCGACCACGGTACAGCAAGCGGGAGGGAGAAAGAGGGTGCGGCTCGGATGTCGTTGCCGATGCAGTCGTTGCTTGCTGGGGCGGCACAGGGGGGGCTTCAGCACCTACTTTTCTCGAATCACACGGGGCAGCCTGGCACACTTGTTCACGCGATGGCAATGGGCGATCAATTAAGCTGTGAATCTCCCGTGGGCGCGTGCACACCTGGAGGCAGCAACTCTGGGGTCAACTCACGGCATGGAGCTGCTCGCGGGAGGCAGGTCACGCGGTCATGCCCTGGCTGTGGCGAGCGGATATCAATAGCCTGCAAGCTCTGTTCTCTGTGTGGACACAAATTTCGCGGTGGTGCTGCGCGTGATGCGGCGGGTTCATCGGGTGGTGCGAGCACGGGAATGGGAGAGGTCAAGGAGGAGCCAGCGCCCGACACTCCCGTTGGGGCAGGAGGTACGGAGAATGGCGAAGGCATGGCAACGCCGCACAAAGGAGATGGAATGGATGATGGGGATGGATCGGGAGCTGCACGTCCTACTGTGACGCGCGTGACTCCAAATTCGCTGGAGCTGCACAAGATTAAAGAGCAGGAGCGGCGGGCGCGTGAGAAGAACCTTCTAGCGAAGTTGCAAGCACTTCTCTTTGACCATCGAGACAAGCTGCCATCGGCCTCTGAAGTGACGTACAATTTCGTTTTGGAAAGCGCAGTTGCAGCACTTCGGGACCGCGATCGCCGTCGGCAAGGTCTTGCGCCCCTGGGCACGGCAGGCATTCGCGCGGAGGGCGAAAGTACGGAGGCAGCGGCAGTGAGCGCCGGGGGGGTTGGAGGACGAGCCGATATGGAAAAGCACAAGATCAAGGAGCAGCAGCGACGAGCAAGAAAGCGCCTGCTTCTTTCTGTTCTCCAGGGCCTGGTGGTCGGGTGCGTGCCCGTTCTCCTAGGTTGCTTGAAGCCATTACTTCCCCTGGGTTTTCGGTTTGGTATCTTGTTCTGGTTCACACGAGCATGTACGGGCAAGGGAATCGGCCACTAACGCAGGTCAAGAAGTAGAGAGACTCGATGGTGAGGCGCATATGGCTAACTTGCCTCAGCGAAAACTCGATACTCTGGCCGCGAAGATGGTGCCCCTTCTCCGTCTCGATTTCTCGGGAGGGAGACGGGAACCTTCCTCTCGAGGGGTGCGCTCTGGTCGCGCCCCGTATCGAAGCTCTGGCCGAAGCCCGCGTGGGATCAGACCGCCAAGCGCACCTGGTTCGCGCGGCTGCTCGCCTTTCTCCCTCACAGCTCTCACTTCAACGACCCGCATCTGGCCTGATTCAGCTCTCGTGGATTTTGTCTACTTGTTTGGTGGGGTTTCATGTTGCTGATTGCACTGGCGGCAACACGGCTGTGCTGCCGAGTTCCATGCATGCACTAAGCAAGTATTCTGTTCGGTTCCATTTGTTGCGACTGAAGAGGGATCAAAGCGCGGGTGATGACTGCCATCCGACAGAGCGAAGCCGGCTGTAGAGACATCTTCTCTATGGTTCAGATGTGGACTGTTGGTTGCGCGGGAGGAATCACTTTTGCCGGTGGGAGAGGACTTGCATGTTGCCCAGGCGCACATGATGCCCGCAAGGGTATTATGGTCTTCTGGTGCTCAGCAAGAACCCGTCACTGGCGTATGCGCGATAATGGGAGTAGTCCGCGCCGGTGATTGATGACTGGAACTGCGAGGTTGCTGCGGCCCGTCACGTGGTTGGAAAAATCGCGGGCGGGTCTTCTAGTGCCTCGCCCCGCAGAGAGACCTTCTCTACGGGCGCAGTCTGCGAGTTTGCGGGACGAATCAGCCCCTCTTTTGAGGAGGAATTCCGGCCGGACTGACTGCCCTGGCCACCCCTCGGGCCTTCATGTTTCTACGCAGGTCAACGGAAACGGGCGCAAAGTCCCCCTGCATCACAGGTTTGGACCCCGCTTTGGGAGAAATCCTTGGACACAGAACCAACAGCGAAGCTACTGCCCTTTTAGCTAGCGCCAATTTTCCCCTGACCATGCGCGGATGGATTCTTCGCAGGCAACTACATCTTGGAACTGGTTGTGGATGAACTTCAGAAGGAGCGCGATGCTCTTGCGACTCCTGGGGCTGACAAGGGCGCTGCGACTACTTGAGCTTGCGCAGGCTAGGGAAAACGGAATGCGTGCTTGCGACTTGAAAGGCATCCCGAATGTGCTGTAATAAGAGTGGTGATATCTTCACGATTTGTTTATCCAAGTTGTGCCATCGCGAGTTTGTCTTTCAGATGCCCAAAGCAATCGATCTATCTGTGCAAGCTATCTTATCATAAGGCACGTACTAAACAGCGTCGTTTGTCGCGGGCCTGGTGTCCCCCGCATCCACCGATTCGGCAAGAAAAGGCTCGGAGGTGCGGCGTGACGATGAAGCGTTGCGAGAGCGGCGTGTGTCTTCCACCAGGCGTACTGCATTCGGAGCCTCGACAACAGGCTGCCCGCGCGCGTCTGTTGCGTCTTTGCGGCGGTCTCCGCCTTGTACCTTCTTGACGCCCTCAACAATTTTACCGATCGCCAGCGCGGGGACGGCGATGAGGTTGAGAGCAGCGCGACCAAAGTTCGCAGGGCGGTTAATGTAGGAGGGTATCTTCTTTCCCACTAGAGCAAGGCATAGCTCGTTGGCAAAGTGGTTGCAGTTACGCCTCACGAGGTCATATGAGTCGCCGGGGTATTCATCCGCGAGACGGGCGAGAAGGTGGTCCACTTCGTACCTCGACCGGTTAATGCGCCCCATGAAAACACCCTCCTTGAACGCGATTCGAGGCATGACACCTCCTGCACAGCCCACGGGAACTTCGAAGACCCCAGTCGAACCGTCATCTGAGTACCCGAAAGAGATCTCGCGACCGTACACCTCGATGCCGGAGTGGTAAATGCCAAAGCCCATCCCGGGCAGACCCGAATTGACCTTCTTTTTCTTCCCCCCTTCCTTTTCCTCGGCACCCCAAGAGAGGTCGTACACATTGCAAACTACTGGAACACCTTCCTCTGGACGAAGGTAATAATGCTCTGATGTTGGAGAAATGTCCTCGTCCTTGCACTCGGCGAGCCTGCGATCCGCTCGTGCGGTCAGCATGATATCAAGTGCAAAAACAGGCGAGCACAGGCAGTCCAAACATTGGGGGGGGGGGGGGGGGGGGGACTTGCTAACATTGCGGCAAATGCGGTGGGATCTGCAGCGCGTTCGCAATAAATTTCTACAGCCTTGGAAACGTCACCCTGCGTCTCCACAAGAATTGGCGCGAGAACTCCCGCCTTCACGCCATTTCCAAGCAGTGCTGCAAGATCTCTGTATGGTCGTCGAGGGCCAGCAGGTTCCGTGCCACGCCTATTGCGCATCCGTGGAGAGTCGGCAGTAGCTGGATTCGAAGACGAGCGAGTGAATCGTCCACTTCCTGCCCCGGCGTGAACAGGCTCTTCGACCAGCACAAAGCCGCCGTTCTCATCCCCAGTAGAGGGCTGAGGCCCATCTTCACCATCCAGATACATCTCGATCGCTACCTGCACATCTCCCCTCGCCCGCCGAAGCAAGCGTGCCACAGAATCATTGTCTAGGTCTGACCCCAGCACAATCCGAATGGCCTCCGCCTTTGGCGCGAATCTGCCATTCCGATATTGAGGTCAGGATCTCGGGCCCTAGTTCGCTCTTCAATGGTCGGCAAGTGATAGCTGCGAAGTGGACTCACCGCTCCGGGTCTTCAGGTGGACGGTGTGCAGGTGCCGTTCCTGGCCGGCGCCGCCCCCTTGTCGGCTGCGGCTGCCCGTTGAGCGGCGACGGAGGCACTGGACCCGCATCCCCGTTCTCGTACAATCCAGGGGCATCTCCTTCCGCTTCTAAGACGCGGTTACCCAGAACGGTCGGACCAGCTGCTAGCGATTCCGTGAGTCCTTCTTCAAGCTCTGAAGGTGGAGTGGCCGGAGAGCCACCATCAAAGTACATGGCGATGGCCATCTCGACATCACCTTCGGACAATCTGCGGAATCCATCACAAACGTCAGTTCAGGACGTGCAGATAGTGCAACTAAACAGTTTTTGAAGCATGCATCGGTGAACGTACGGAACTACACAAGTCAACACAAATTGCGTGATGCATCTTGAGAAGGGCAGTAAGAATTTCATGGAAAGACAGTGGATCGATGCATTCGGTACCAGACTCTGTGGAGAGTGGATTCTAGTCAAGCAAAATCACTCACGGGTCACTAGGGGGAAATCACCTGAGGAGGTTTACTGCTTGCTGCAGAGAGATTCCGTCGAGGATACTCCGAAGCGACGCCACTGTCTCATGGTCAAACCCGTGGACATCTTCAACTGCCCCGTTTCCACTCACTTCACCACCCGCATCATTCGAACCAGGGGATCTCGAAGGTAGCGACGAGCTACCACCTCCGTTGTCCGGCGATAATTCCTCGGAGACGGCCTCGACAGCTGCAGCCAGGCTGCCGTCGTCATCCCCCAACGCCATCAAATGTTTTTCCGGAGTGTGAGTTTCTTGCCTGGAAAAGGGGTTTAGGGTTTGGGCTGTGAGTTGGCTGAACAAATACTGGTTTATTAGCCAACTTCGTCTTCTCTCGCTGGAGGGTGGGAGCGCCCCGGCCAAGGCAGTCACAAGCTCAGGCGTGAGCCCCGTCACGGCAGCTCCATTCGTCTCGTGCAACTGCAAATATGGGAGGAGGTGGAGACCATCCGCCGCACCCCAAGTGGGTGTGGTCACCTTCTGGTGGCTGGCAGTGGCAGGATGTCTGGCAGCCGGTACACTGTCCACCAAACTACCCCATACCCTTTGTGTATGTCAGAGTTTCAGTGTCGATAAGCTCCACCGTGAATTAATTTGAAGTGGCTGGGCTTGATCGGCTTCAATCTTGCAGACGCTATCAGCTCTTATGTGCTCGCTTCTCGAGCCAGCCTCCTTGAGATACCCAGCTGCATTCCATCTCGCTGCCTGGGAAGCAATGTGTTTTGTACCATGGGAATTGAATTCGGGGGTGTTTCCGGAATCTCAGGGGTTGCAAGGAGCATACAACAAGAACTGGGTCCGGAACACGGGCATTGCGACATTGTTAATGGGCGGTGCGTTCGTGTACCTTTTCAACGTCTCCCGAAAGCTCGAGCAAAGGTCTTCAGCCCCCCCCCCCCCCCC
>ENA-UOXV01003931-UOXV01003931.1-marine-metagenome-genome-assembly--contig:-NODE-3931-length-17540-cov-6.461138_pt1 | contig 17540 bp, 16 predicted proteins | sample MGYA00238165_ERZ766961 | MGnify/ENA primary metagenome ERZ766961 (study PRJEB28924, sample SAMN03173240) | marine metagenome | biome: Marine; feature: Water; material: Subsurface seawater | place: North... | reverse complement strand
TTTGCTCTAGCAGATGCGTCAAATAATACTTCTTTCGCCATCTTAAATGTTCTCCTAAGATTTTTTTAATGTCTAAAAATTATTTCTTTTATTTTTTTGATTTTTTATTTGCAGGCTTGTCTATGATGCCTAGTATATCGGACTCTCGCAGAATCATGAGGTCATCACCATCAACTTTTATCTCTGTACCTCCATACTTTCCAAATAGTACGTGATCGCCCTTCTTAACGTCCAAGGGTTTAACTGAACCATCTTCTCCACGTAAACCATCTCCAACAGCAACTACCGTGCCTTCAGATGGTTTCTCTTGAGCTGTATCAGGCAAAATAATACCTCCAGCTGTTTTTGTTTCTTCCGCAAAGCGACTAACTACCACGCGGTCATGCAAAGGTTTAAAACCCATTTCTTTCTCCATTTAATCTTTGATTCTTTGTTTCAATGTTAATAGCTCAAAGAAGAGCTCTGCTTACCAAATCAAAATGCAAGTTAGCACTCTCGTCTGAGACTGCCAAAACATAGTTTGGAAATCACGTACGTCAAGTCTTAGTTTTTATTTTTTGAGTGTTCCAATGACCCTAACACTCAAAATAAACGCCGAGTCACAACACTAATTGTTTGAATATCTACGGAATAGAAATATTCCTAGTAACAGAGAAAGCAAAAACAGAAATATGCTTAGACCTATACGAATTTCAGCATCTACATTAAAACCACTACCAAGCATGGCAAAAATAATTGTTTGTGGAACATATCCTAGAGCAGAACCACTGAAAAAACTCAGACTTCGCGCTCCTGAAATACCAGCTAAAAAATTGGTAATGACATTACTACCAGCTGGCATTAATCTTATCATTAATGTCGTCGAGAAGGTATTCGCAATAAAAAAATTGTCTGCTCTCTCTAATCGGTCTGAGAACTTTATTTGAACCCATTCACGGCAAACAAATCGGGCAAAATTAAAGGAAATTATGCATCCAAAAATACATGCAAGTAATGCGATTAAAAAACCTAAGTTGAGACCAAATCCATAACCAGCAAGGAAAGAAATAATTTGTCTCGGAAATCCGATAGACGCCAACATGCTGGCAATACCAATAAAAAATAATTGGCCTTCAATACCATTTGGTCTAATATGCGCATCAATTATTTGCTCGTTTACATAGTTTTCAAGGTCTAATGCCTTCACTGCGTAACCCAATAATACTAGTAATCCGATCAAGATGGTGCTTCGAAGAAGTATTCTTAGAGTCATTATATTTCTTCAACTTCAACTTTAATTTTCCTGTGCTTCAGCCACATAACCCCAAAAATATCAATAATTCCGACCCATAATCGATCAAATAAACCATATTTAGATTTTCCATGCCCCCGAGATCTATGAACTACCTCAGTTGAAATTATCCTACCACCATCACGTAAGAGTAGTGCTGGCAAGAACCTATGCATATGGTCAAATATAGGCAAATCTAAAAAATCTTGTGCTTTAAAAAGTTTAATGCCACATCCTGTGTCTATTGTATTATCACCCAATAATTTAGATCGTATTGAGTTAGCTACTTTAGATGATAATACTTTAATAAAGTTATCTTGCCTTTTTAATCTATAACCACAAATCATAATTTTATTTTCATTACCAGATGATTTTACATACAAATTATACAAGTTGATTAAGTCCTCTGGATTATTCTGACCATCGCCATCCAACGTTGCCACTAGTGATCCCTTAGCGGCTCGCACACCTGTTACAATCGCCGCGCTTTGACCAAATCTTTTTTTATGAGAAAATACTCTTAAATATGGTTTTTGAGATTTAAGAACCTTTAACATTTCAAGTGTGCCGTCGTCACTCGAGTCATTTACGAACACAATTTCAAAATTAAGGCTTCCCAAAAGCGTTTTCTCTATCTCAGAGGTTAAATTTTCAATGTTACCAATTTCATTAAAAACTGGTATAACGACAGTTAAGTCGGGGCATTCTTCATTGTTCGTATATTCTTCAAAGACCATTTTTCGAATTATTCACCTGTATTACAAAACATTTATTTTGCTATAGCTTTCTACACCTCTATTAACAGCGATGAAAGTATCTAAATTAAATTTAAACTTATTTAAAAATTAATTAATATTTAATTCCTCATTTGCCCTCAGTTTATTCTTACTGTAAAAGAGCGTGAGGTAGCTGGAGAGATAATTTGTCAAAAAGCAGTATAAACGGTTATGCCGGCAATATAAATCCTATTGAAGCCTGGGAAATTCTAAAGACCAACAGTAAATCAATACTGCTAGATGTTCGAACATTGGCAGAATGGACTTTCGTTGGAGTAACTGATTTATCCTCTTTAAAAAAAGACGCCGTAAAAATAGAATGGAAGACATTTCCGAATATGAAAATGAATCCATTTTTTATTGACGAAGTGATCAACGCATGCCCAGATAAATCTGCGCCTTTATTATCATTATGCCGGTCTGGTCAACGATCAATAGATACCTCAAGAGCACTAACAGAACACGGTTTTCAGAAATGCTATAATGTTCTTGAAGGTTTTGAGGGAAATACTAATGGCGACAGCCAAAGAATTAGCAAAGAAGGGTGGAAACACCGTAACCTTCCCTGGAAACAAACCTAGATAATTTAGTATAAATTTTATATCTTTTTTAGAGCTAATCCCAAATCTCCCATGATATCTGCTGCATCTTCGAGGCCAACTGACAACCTTACCATACTATCCGTAATACCAACGTTCAAACGAGACTCCGGAGAGAGGCGTTGATGTGTTGTAGTTGCAGGATGAGTAATAAGACTTTTAGAATCACCTAAATTATTTGAAATATCAATCATATCGAGTTTATTTAAAAATTTAAAGGCCTCAGATATACCTCCAGCAATATCAAAACTCACCACAGTGCCAGGACCAGTCATTTGTTTTTTTGCTAACGCTCTTTGAGGATGACTATCTAAACCTGGAAATAGAACTCTCGTCACATTTAACTCATTTTCCAAAAACTCAGCAATCAATTGTGCTGACTTCGCATGCTGTTCAACCCTCAATTTCAGTGTTTCCATTCCTTTTAGGTGAACCCAAGCATTAAATGGGCTCATGGCTGGACCGGTGTGCCTCAGAAATTGATTAAGTTGGCCATCAGCCCAGTCGCTATCATTAGTAATTATACAACCCCCCATAGCCCTACCCTGCCCATCGATGTGTTTCGTCGAAGAATAAACAACTACATCAGCACCAAGTGTAAGAGGTTTTTGAAAAATTGGAGTTGCAATGATGTTATCGACAATTACTCGCGCACCAGATTCATGGGCAATTGCGGATACAGTAGGCAAATCGATAATGTCTAACTGTGGGTTAGAGGGCGTTTCTAAAAAAACGGCAGACGTTGGTTTGCTTAGTGCTACCTCCCACTCAGAAATGTCAGTGCCATCGACCATCACAGTCTCCACACCATGCCGGGGCAAAAGCTCTCGACAGACATAATCACAAGATCCAAATAAGGCTCTAGATGCAACCAATCTATCCCCAGCCTTTAGAGTTGCAGCTAAAGCTCCATAAACTGCCGCCATTCCAGTAGCAGTCGCTCGACAATTTTGAGCACCCTCAAGCAAAGCCATTCTATCCTCAAATATACCGATGGTTGGATTTGAGAATCTCGAATAGATAAATCTGTCTTCCTCGCCTTTGAAAGCACGCTGGGCCTGCTCTGCGGTTTCGTATACAAAACCTGACGACATACAAATACCCTCGCTAGTCTCAGCAAAGTTAGAGCGATTTAGGCCACCCCGGATCAGTTTAGTAGAGGTTTTCCAATTTGTTGACTGATTTTCATTCGTGAGAGTCTTATTAGACATGAGAATTGCTCCTATTTGAAATCTGGTCGGAGCTTTTTACACACCAACCTTTTAGCTATAATTATTTAAAGTGGCTGCAAGCTGGTTGTACAAATCACCACGATCTAAAAGTACAACAAAGCGCCAAGAAGTCAAGATTGATGCTTAAAACTATAATTTATTTTTTAATTTCTGGTATCTCTTGCGCTTGTTTGATAACACGAACTCACTTAATATCGAGAACGTAATTATTAGAGGAATAGACGATGACGGATATCATGACAACAGACGAAATATTCTTTGGTCGAACGGAATTAGATAAGACACGTCTAGAGACTATTATCACAGATGCACTCCATAACGCCGATGATGGAGAATTATACATGGAGTACAACCAATCTGAAGCCTTTGTTTTTGACGATGGACAACTAAAAAACGCGAGTTTTGATAGCATGCAAGGCTTCGGACTTAGGGCAGTCGTAGGCGAGACGATTGGTTATAGTCATGCCTCAGAGTTCTCCGAAGATGCAATAGAACGCGCCGCAAACACCGTAAAAGCCGTCCAATCTGGTTATGATGGGGCTATATTATTAAATCCTTCACGGTCAAATCAAAACCTATACGTTCCCGATAACCCTCTAAATATGGTCTCATCCGAGGCAAAAATTAAATTATTATCTGATATTGATACATATGCACGAAGCAAGGATAACCGGGTAAAGCAAGTATCAGCGTCACTTACCGGAGAATGGCAAGCCGTTCAAATACTAAGGTCAAATGGAATGAGAGTAGCGGATATCAGACCTTTGGTTAGATTAAATGTATCTGTGGTTGTGGGTAATGGAGATAGAATGGAATCTGGCAGTTTTGGTATGGGTGGAAGAGAAACCTATCAAAAATATCTAAATCCCGAAACATGGAGTAATGCTGTTGATGAAGCGCTGAGACAAGCCAATGTTAACATGGAGAGCGTAGCTACTCCTGCAGGTGAAATGCCAGTTGTGTTAGGGTCTGGTTGGCCAGCTATCTTATTACATGAAGCAATTGGGCACGGATTAGAGGGTGACTTTAATCGTAAAAAAACTTCTGCTTTTTCTGACTTAATGGGCAAACGCGTTGCTGCTCCCGGAGTAACCGTAGTGGATGATGGCACACTATTAAATCGTCGTGGATCAATATCGATTGATGATGAGGGGACTCCTAGTGAACGTACCGTTTTAATTGAAGATGGAATACTTACTGGTTTCATGCAAGATCGAATGAATGCTAATTTAATGAAAACCTCCAGCACAGGAAATGGTAGACGTCAAAGTTATGCCCACGCACCGATGCCCCGCATGACAAACACCATAATGGAAAATGGCAAGTATGATCCAGAAGAGATAATTAAATCTGTAGACAAGGGTCTTTACGCGGTAAATTTTGGTGGTGGCCAAGTAGATATTACAAGTGGTAAATTTGTATTTAGTTGCACTGAGGCTTATCAAATAGAGAATGGTAAGCTGGGTTCTCCGGTTAAAGGCGCTACTTTAATAGGGAGTGGGCCAGAGGCATTGAAGACCGTATCAATGATAGGAAACGATATGTCTTTAGATCCAGGTGTTGGCACCTGTGGCAAGGAAGGGCAGGGAGTGCCTGTCGGTGTAGGACAGCCCACAACCCTTCTTAATGAATTAACGGTTGGCGGAACGGAATTTTAAAGCTGCAGATATTATACTTTACTTTGGAACTTGCAGTTTGCCATCAACTCCATTTTTTTTTATAAGATTTGAAATTAATCCACTGGACTTTGCACTAGTTATAAAATCTACTAAAAATTCATGACCAAAAGAATTGGTTTTATGAGTGCCAATTGCTTGCTCAACCGTCATAAAGCTATCTTTTAAAATTCGCATACCCGACATTCGCTCCAGATTTTCCTCGAGCGCAGGCCGAAGGCCAGCTAACGCATCCAATTTTTCATCCAGAAATAATTGAGCTGTCTCTGGCAATCCCTGCCCCCTGCACAAAGAGGCTTCTTTTATCGTACGGGATAGATATAAGTCATATGCACTTGTCCCTGAAACCGCTATTCGATTTTGAAATTGATCCACATCGCTTATAATCTTTACTGGAGAGTTTTGCGGTACGATATAGGTTGCCTCTATTTCGACATAAGCATCGGTAAAACTTATAAATTCAGCTCGCGCCGGCTCATCAGCGATCAATACTATATCACAAATATTATTTTTTATTGTTTCCGCTGTTCCTCCAGGGGTCTCGCAAGAAATATATTTTATTTCAACACCCAATTCCAAAGCTATTTCGTTAGCTAAATTAGGCGAAACTCCTGATGGTTCCCCGTTGTCTTTTTCTCCCGTAACAAGAAGTATATTTGCTGTATTTATACCCGCCCTGAGGACGCCGCTTGGAGCCAATTCGTTGATGATCTTACTACGCATATTTGAAACTCCTAATTACAACGTGAATAACCCAAAATAACCAATAGCTTCTCGCGATTAATAAGAATACTCTTCAAATATCCGATCTATATTATGGCCCCATTCTCCAGAATATTTTTCAAGTATTTCCTGCGCGGGTGTAATACCAGTTTCAGCAATAGCTTTCAACGACTTCAAAAATACTGTCTCATCTCTGCCTTTTTCATCTAAATTTTTTCGTCTTTTAAGGCCCTGTTCCGAAATTTCTAGAATAGATTTTGCCAGATCTTTCAATGTGCCTTCACGAAAAGGCGTGTCGAGCGCAGAAACTGGGACCATATCTCTCATTCTTGAAACTTCCTCATAAGACCAATCATCAATAATTGAGAGACTTTGTTTTAAAGCCTCGTGATCATAAAGCAAGCCAACCCAAAAAGCTGGCAAAGCACACAAATTACGTGATGAACCCCCGTCCGAACCTCGCATCTCAATAAAGCGCTTCAAACGTACTTCAGGAAAAGCAGTGGTTAAATGATTTTCCCAATCTTTTATGGTAGGCAATTCTCCCGGCATAGCTGGGAGTTTACCTTTAATAAAATCTCGAAATGATTGGCCTGCAGAATTAATATATTTTTCATTACGGTGGACAAAATACATTGGCACATCAAGCATGTAATCAATATAACTCTCAAAACCAAAATTATCATCAAACACAAAAGGCATTATCCCACATCTGTCGGGATCCGTATCTGTCCAAATATGGCTTCGATAACTCAAAAAATGATTTCTTTTACCTTTACTAAACGGAGAATTTGCCCACAAAGCTGTTGCGAGTGGTTGCAATGCTAATGCTACTCGAAACATTTGCGTCATATGAGCCTCAGAACTAAAATCTAAATTTACTTGAACAGTGCAAGTGGCAAGCATCATATGGTGTCCCAATGAACCTTTTTTAGGCATATACTCACTCATTATTTTATAGCGTTGCTTAGGCATCCATTCAGCATCTTCTATCGACCATTTCGGTTGGTACCCCAAGCCAATAAAACCTACACCTAGCCTATCCGCAACTTTCTTAACTTCTTCCAAATGTCCATTTACCTCACCGCATGTTTGATGAACATTCTTAAGAGGCGCGCCAGATAACTCCACTTGCCCCCCTGGCTCTAGTGTTATTGAACTATTGTCCGGATTTATTAGAGCTATGATATTTTGATTTTCGACAACGGGCTTCCAACCATTCTCGGCTAGTCCCAATAACAAGTCGCGGATCCCGCTCGCGCCATTTTGGCCCTCATACGAAAGTGGTTTTAGAGTTTTGGTATTGAATGCAAACTTTTCGTGTTCTGTGCCAATTCTCCACTGAGACATAGGTTTACAACCAGAGTGGAAATACTCTAATAACTGCTCTTTATCAGTAATCTGCTTATTTTTATTTAATGAAGTTTGCATATATAATTCTCAAGTTTGGGTTCTCTATCTTGGTTCTCAATTAGACACACACTCACTCCATATTGCCAAGGCTGCAATCGCCGCAGTTTCTGAACGGAGTATTTGTTGACCTAATGATATTTTAGTAACAAAGGGTAGATTTTCCAAGAGGTCAAGCTCCGATGATGAAAACCCCCCTTCTGGACCAATAAGAATAGCATCCTTTATTAGTTTTCTTTTATCAAAATCTAATTTTGATAATGTCTTATGCTCTAGCTTGTTGTCAAAATCGAAAATGAAGGTTTCATCCATTACCAATAATCGTCTATCAGTATCCCAACAATTTAAAAGTTCGCTCATTTTTTTTACCGGTTTTATAACCGGAATACTTAATCGTCTACTTTGTTCTGCTGCTTCGATAGCGCTAAGAGTCAAACGGTTAATTTTTAAATTATCTGAATTTGTATATTCAGTAAAAATCGGTTGCAAACAAGAAACACCTAACTCGGTGGTTTTTTCAATTAATAGGTTTACTTTACTCTTTTTTAAAATTGGAAAAATTATCCAAATATCGTGGCTCGTATCTTGAATACGCGTTTTTTCCATAACATTTAAGGTAATTAGTTTTTTTGTAATATTCACAATACACGCTTTAAACTCTCCATTTATGCCGTCAAATATTAATATGGTATCCCCAATTGATACCCTCATTACATTGCGCAAATAATGTAATTGTCCTTCCGCAATATAAATTGCTTCTTGAGCATCTATTTGATGAGAAATATATAAACGAATAATCGATTTCATTTTTGCCTTTTATAGAAATTACACGCTGTCTTTTTAATGTGAAAACAACAATAAAAAATAAAAAAGTCCTCTAAACAAGTTATTGCTAATAATGATGTTATAAAAATGTTATATAAATTCTCTATAAAATAGAATTAAGTCTAGAGCCAGTTGATTTTAAGTATGAAAAATGAAAATAACCACGCATCTGATATACCTCGTAAAGATTGGGTAGAAAAACTACTCCCAAACCACATTCAACCTTACATTAGATTATCTCGTATCGATAGACCAACAGGGGCTTGGTTACTCCTTTTTCCTTGTTGGTGGTCCGTTGCTCTGGCAATAAAGGATTGGAATAATATAACAGAATTACTCAATTTGTTTATATTATTTTTATTTGGTGCTATTATTATGCGCGCGGCTGGTTGTTGTCTCAATGATATATTTGATCACAAATTAGATGCTCATGTTGCACGAACAAGCAACCGCCCAATCGCCGCTAAATTAATTACAGTTAAGCAGGCTAGCATCTTTATGATTAGCCTCTGCGGGCTAGGGTTAATCATTTTATTACAATTCAATAAATTAACAATTTACTTTGGCCTAGCCTCTATAATTCTAGTTATTATTTATCCATTAACTAAAAGATTCACTTACTGGCCGCAGCTTATTCTTGGCTTTACTTTTAATTGGGGAGCTTTGCTCGGATGGATCGCGACTGCGGGCGAATTGCAAGCGCCTGCAGTTGTGTTATATGCAGCGGGCATATTTTGGACTTTAGGTTATGACACAATTTATGCTCTACAGGACATAAATGACGATGTGAAGGTCGGTATAAAATCTTTAGCACTAAAATTCCAGAATAACATCCATCTATTCTTGTGCTTTGTGTTCACTATAACTATTATTTTGATGTTAATGGCAGGATATATGGTTAATTTACATTGGTTATTTTATTTTGGTATCAGTATAACTGCTATTCATGCAATTTGGCAGGTATGTACTATAAATATTAACGATCCATTGGATTGCTTAAAAAAATTCAAATCAAATCAAGTATTTAGCTGGTTATTTCTATTAAGTATTATTTTCGGCAAAATCTCTATTTAAGACTGAGCTAATCTAGCCTTTACAATTTCACTTGCCTTCCCAAAATCTATCTTACCCGCGTATTCTTGTCGGAGTGTGGACATTACAAGGCCCATTTCTTTCAAACTTGAAGCACCCATATCCTCAATAACGGAGTTGACGGCAGACGCTATTTCATCTTCAGTAAGTTGTTCAGGTAAAAAATTTCTTATTACTTCAATCTCCGCCTTTTCACGATTTACTAAATCATCCCTTCCCCCCTTACTATATGCCTCGATGGAGTCTCTACGTTGCTTGATCATAGATTGGAGTAATTGTAAAATATCATCATCACTAATTCCCTGATCGTCTCCACCAATTTTGACCCGATCGGCAATATCACGATCCTTAATTGCTGCGTTGATAAGGCGAAGTGTAAGAACTTTTATTTGTTCTTTAGATCTCATCGCTGATTTAAGTTCGTTATTAATACGCTCTCGTAGCATCGAATCATCCTCTATAATTGATTGAGTGGACACTAACCTATAGTAAAACCAAGAGTCAAATTGATTTCTTTTTGTAAGCAACTGTTATTATTGAATTTTTTAAATTATATTTACCTTGACCCGAGCCATTACATCGCCTAATAGCCTGTAGTCTCAAATTTTAATGGGATTGAGAAAAGTATTACTTTTTTGATAATTTGGGTTTTGAATAATAGAATTGGATACTCAAACTAGCAAGGATCCGCCCTAGAAATGACGGTCGCCAAAAATATTGCAGAGAAATATCAACGTCCCCCAAACAAGGATGCAGCACTTATTCTCGATGATGGTTCAGTATTCTGGGGAACGGGGGCAGGTGAAAAAAAATCAATAACTGGAGAATTATGCTTTAATACTTCACTAACTGGCTACCAAGAAGTTTTAACTGATCCCTCTTACGCTGGACAAATAATTACATTTACCTTTCCACATATTGGTAATGTAGGAACCAATGAGGATGACAATGAATCTCTCAAAACTGGTGCACTCGGCTGTATTTTAAGCGCTGATATTACAGAACCATCAAACTGGCGATCTGGGCTTGCATTAAAACAATGGTTGAAAAAAAATAACCTTGTTGCTGTAACCGGCATAGACACTCGTCAAGTTACCAAGAGAATTAGGAAACGGGGTTATGCGACTGCAACCATTTTATATGGTAAAATTGATATAGAGGCAGGATTGCGAGAAATTTCCCAATTTAGTGGTCTCGAGGGATTAGATTTAGCAAAAGAAGTCACTTGTAAAGAACCATATGATTGGACTCAAGGTGTGTGGTCCGGTAATGAAAGATACAGCAATCCCCAAGAACAAAGATATTTTGTTATCGCTCTAGATTTTGGGATAAAGCGCAATATAGCACGATCTCTAGCTTCAGCTGGCTGTCGCCTAAAAATTATGCCCGCAACTACATCAGCAAAGGAAATAATGGCATTAAATCCGGATGGTATTTTCCTCTCTAATGGTCCGGGTGATCCCGAGGCTACGGGTAAATATGCCGTTCCAATGATCCAAATGTTAATGCAAGAAGATATTCCTATTTTTGGAATTTGTTTAGGGCATCAAATGTTAGCTCTAGCCCTTGGTGCTAAAACAAAAAAAATGCACCATGGGCACCGTGGTTCAAATCATCCAGTTAAAAACCTGGAAAATTCTAAAATTGAAATAACTTCCCAAAATCATGGTTTTGTCGTTGAACGTAATAGCTTGCCACCTGGTGTAATTGAAACACATAAATCATTGTTTGATGACACTGTCGAAGGAATTCGCGTGGAAGGTAAGAAAATTTTTTCGGTTCAATACCATCCAGAAGCATCACCAGGCCCACAGGATAGTCAATATTTATTCACTAAATTTATCGAAGATATGAAAAAAAATGCCAAAACGAAATGATATAAAGTCGATCTTAATCATTGGGGCTGGTCCAATAGTAATAGGGCAAGCTTGCGAGTTCGATTATTCAGGAGCTCAAGCTTGCAAGGCACTCAGGGAAGAGGGATATAGGGTTGTGTTAGTCAATTCCAACCCAGCAACAATAATGACAGACCCCGAAACAGCAGATGCTACATATATTGAACCTATTACTCCGGAATTTATTGAACAAATAATAATAAAAGAGAAGCCAGACGCTATTTTACCCACAATGGGCGGACAAACTGGGCTTAATGCTGCAATGGCTCTATGGAACAAAGGAATACTAACCAAATACGGTGTAGAATTAATAGGAGCCAATGCAGAGAGTATAGAAAAAGCCGAGGATAGACTTAAATTTCGAAATGCTATGGATAAAATTGGGCTTGAAAGTCCCAAATCTTATTTAGTTACAAACTTAGAAGAGGCGGAAAAAGCTCGCAATGATATAGGGCTACCCATGATAATTCGACCTAGCTTTACGCTCGGAGGGGCAGGTGGAGGCGTTGCTTATAATAAAACCGAATATAGCCAAATTGTAGCTACCGGCCTTGCAGCATCCCCAGTGACCTCAGTCTTAGTTGAAGAGTCCATTATAGGATGGAAAGAATATGAAATGGAAGTCGTTAGAGACAGCGCAGATAATTGCATTATCATCTGTTCAATTGAAAACGTAGATCCTATGGGTATTCACACTGGCGACTCAATTACTGTTGCGCCGGCACTAACTTTAACCGATAAAGAATACCAAAATTTACGCAATGCATCCATCTCCGTTCTGAGAGAAATTGGGGTTGATACTGGTGGCTCCAATGTACAATTTGCTATAAATCCTGACAACGGTCGCCTAGTAATAATTGAGATGAACCCCCGCGTTTCAAGATCTTCCGCGTTAGCTTCGAAAGCTACCGGTTTCCCAATAGCAAAAGTTGCAGCAAAACTGGCAGTTGGATTTACGCTTGATGAGTTAAAAAATGATATTACCGGAATAACTCCAGCCGCGTTTGAACCAAGCATAGATTATATAGTGACAAAAATTCCCAGATTTACATTTGAAAAATTTCCACAGACCGAAGCTTTACTGTCAACAGCTATGAAATCAGTTGGCGAGGCGATGTCTATAGGTAGATCTTTTGCTGAGAGCTTGCAAAAGGGTCTGCGTTCTATGGAAATAGGCCTAACGGGCCTTAATGAGGTAGAAATAGTTGGTGCTCCAAATCACGATAGCATTGAAGCTGCATTATCTCAACATCACCCCAATCGCATTCTATATGTTGCCCAAGCAATAAGACATGGAATGAGCCTCAAAAAAATACAAAAATCTTCTGGTTTTGATCCCTGGTTTTTAGATCAGATTGAAATGATTGTTAAATTTGAGGAGGGTCTCCGAGAAAAGGGCTTACCATCCAATAAATCAGATTTTCTTACGGTGAAAAAGTTGGGCTTTTCCGATGCCAGGATTGGAGAACTAGTAAATTTAAATACCAACGCTGTCACACTAAAACGAAAAGAACTTGGTGTTAATCCTATTTACAAGCGGGTTGACACATGTGCAGCTGAATTTTCATCACAAACATCCTACATGTATTCCTCCTATGAAGGAGATGGATTAAACGAGCCTGAAAATGAAGTTAATCCCTCACTTGCTAAGAAAGTTATCATACTGGGTGGGGGACCAAATCGTATAGGTCAGGGTATTGAGTTTGATTATTGTTGCGTTCATGCGGCGTATGCGATGAAAGAGGCGGGATATGAGTCAATTATGGTTAATTGTAACCCCGAGACCGTATCTACGGACTATGACACATCCGACCGACTATATTTTGAGCCGCTCACTGGTGAAGATGTTATAGAGTTAATCGAAGCCGAAAAAATGAATGGTATTGTTCATGGTGTAATTGTGCAATTTGGTGGACAGACACCCCTAAAACTGGCGGCTGCGCTGGAAGATGCAAATATTCCTATTTTAGGAACGTCTCCAGATGCAATTGATCTCGCGGAGGATAGAGAAAGATTCCAAAAACTCCTTGAAGAGCTTAAATTAAAACAACCACCCAATGGAACGGCTAGGTCGGCTGAAGAAGCAGAACAAGTTGCAAAAAATATTGGATATCCTGTTGTAATACGGCCTTCATATGTTCTTGGAGGAAGAGCAATGGAAATAGTTCACAACGTTGAGCAATTACATCAGTATATTAAGACAGCTGTTGTTGTGTCGGGAGATAGCCCCATTCTAATTGACTGGTATCTAAGAGATGCCATTGAGGTGGATTTAGATGCTATTTGCGATGGATCAGAAGTTTTTATCGCTGGTATTATGGAACATATTGAGGAAGCTGGAATACATTCGGGCGATAGTGCATGCTCACTTCCTCCCCATTCTCTGAAACCCAATATTATCAAGGATCTAAGCGATCAAGCCGAATCTCTAGCATTATCTCTAGGTGTGGTAGGTCTCATGAATATTCAGTTTGCAATTCAAGAAGATAATATCTTTATCCTAGAGGTTAATCCACGCGCTAGCCGAACCGTTCCCTTTGTCGCTAAGGCTACTGGAATTCCAGTAGCTAAAATTGCTGCTCGAGTAATGGCTGGAGAAAAACTATCTAGTTTTAATCTAGATAATATTTCAAGTCCAAAGCATACGGCAGTTAAAGAGGCTGTTTTTCCATTCTCTCGTTTTCCTGGTGTTGATATTATTCTGGGGCCAGAAATGAAATCAACGGGAGAGGTGATGGGCATTGATAAAGATTTCCCGAGAGCTTTTGCCAAATCTCAATTAGCCTCGGGAACGTTGCTTCCATTAAACGGTACCATATTCATCTCTGTAAAAGATAGTGATAAAACAGCTGCCATTACAATAGCTTCGGACTTACAGAATATGGGTTTTGAGATTTTAGCAACAATGGGAACCTCCAAATTCCTTGAAACATCCGGTATAATAGCAACACCAATTAATAAAGTCCTCCAAGGTCGACCCCATTGCGTTGATTCAATTCTTTCTAACGAAGTGCAAATGGTCATTAATACTTCAGAGGGGGCACAGGCGGTTGCAGATAGTTCTTCTATAAGAAGTTCTGCATTAAAAATGAATATCCCTCAGTATACAACAATAGCCGGTGCATCAGCTGCCGTGGATGCTATTCGTATTCAACTCTCTAATAAAGATAAATTCAATATGGGGCTGGAAGTTGCTTCTCTGCAATCCTATTTTTGAGTTTAAAAAAAAATACTTTATGTTATAACAAAAAGTAGTAGTTATTAGTTATTTTATTAAAGTTTCGAGGCAATTAAAATGGAAAAAGTTCCTATGACGGCTGGTGGACTAGTCGCGTTAGAAGAAGAACTCCGACAACTTAAGTTTGTTGAGAGGCATGAAGTTATAAAAGCAATTGAGGTTGCTCGCGAACATGGAGATCTATCCGAAAATGCAGAATACCATGCTGCGCGCGAAAAACAAAGTTTTATCGAGGGTAGGGTTTTAGAACTTGAATCGGTAATTAGCCTTGCTGATGTTATTGATCCAGGAAAATTATCTGGCGAGATAGTGCGTTTCGGTGCCACAGTTAAACTGGTAGATGAAGATACTGATGATGAGTCAACTTTTCAAATAGTTGGAACCTATGAAGCAAATATTGAAAATGGCAAACTCTCAATTACATCTCCTACAGCAAGAGCTCTCATAGGAAAATCGTTAGGTGATAGTGTCGATGTAACCACCCCTGGCGGTTCAAAATCATATGAAATTATGGCTGTTGATTACAAATAAAACCTCAAGTCGGCTTTTCTTCCGAATAAATAAATTGCCACCTAGGTAGTATCCAAACTTATTAAAGGTCAATATTATCGTTACGCACCGGCACTCCTGGCAACACTTTCGATGAACGTATTGCCAGAGAAGATTTAACATGGCCTACATTCGGAGCGACTGTCAGTTTATTTATTACAAAACTTTGATAGGTTTCCCAATCTTCTGCAACAACCTTCAACAAAAAGTCAGTTTCTCCAGCTAGCATATAACATTCTCTTACCTCAGCCCATGATTGAACTAATTTCTCGAAAGCAACCAAGTCAGGCTCAGCTTGGGTCGTCAATCCAACTTGAGCGAAGACATTCACATTAAAGCCAAGTTCAGGCATTGATAAACTTGTATAATAACCTAAAATAACCCCAGCCTCTTCAAGAGCCCTAACGCGCCTTAAACAAGGTGGCGGTGAAACACCGACTTTCCCGGCTAAATCAACGTTTGTTATTCGGCCATCCAATTGAAGTTCGCGAAGAATATTTAAATCAATATCATCAAGTTTTACGCGGGGCATACAAATTCATCCTCTATTTTACGATAAATGTATTACGAACCTCCAAAATACGCAATAAGATTTCAATTTTAACAAATTTTATTTCAAAAATTAATCTAAAGGCGAGTTTTAAAGGTTTTATTTTTATTCATAGAAAAAATTTTTACGAGTAATTCATTTACAATGAGCGCATCGCGCCAAGTATACATACTTGAGTTGATAATAAATCAACGTTAGTATTTAAATATAATTTTTATCATATCACAAGCTAGCTCAACGATAATATTAGTATATGATGGTCCTAATTATTCAAGAACAACAACAGTCCCTTATTGGACAATATAGATCTGATTAAATCCTAATTATAACTAAACTTTCAAATTCAACATAAATTTAAAGCGAGAAATAATAGTTATGCCTAACAAACACAAAAAAGTATTAATACTCGGTTCAGGAGCAGCCGGACTTACAGCAGCAATTTACTCTGCACGAGCAAATTTAAAACCAATACTAATACACGGGATGCAACCTGGTGGACAAATGACTATTACGACTGACGTGGAGAATTATCCAGGATTTCCTGACGTAATTCAGGGCCCTTGGCTCATGGAACAGATGCAATCCCAAGCAGAAAATGTTGGCACAAAAATGATTACTGACACAGTAGTGAGTGCAAAATTGAATGTTCGCCCGTTCGAATTAGTTTGCGATTCGGGTGACACCTATACAACAGATGCCTTAATTATTTCGACTGGTGCTCAAGCTAAATGGTTGGGTATAGATAGTGAAAAAAAATACCAAGGTTTTGGCGTTTCCGCATGTGCCACTTGTGATGGTTTCTTTTATCGCGGGAAAGAGGTTGCGGTAATTGGTGGTGGCAATACTGCAGTGGAAGAAGCATTATATCTTACTAATCATGCTGAGAAAGTAAAACTTATCCATCGCCGAGATACTTTGCGAGCAGAAAAACTTCTTCAGGAGAGATTATTCTCTCACCCAAAAATTGAAATTATATGGAATACGGTAGTTGACGAAATTATGGGAAATACTGAAGGTCCAATGCCAGAAGTCACAGGAATTTCTCTTAAAAATATTAAAACTAATGAAATTACCCAACACAATCTGCAAGGAGTATTTGTTGCGATTGGCCACACACCAAACACTGAGATCTTTGGGAATCAACTTCATAAGGACACAGAGGGATACATTATAACGAAACCGGATAGCACTGCTACAAATATTCCAGGTGTCTTTGCTGCTGGAGATGTTCAAGACAATGTATATCGACAAGCCATTACTGCGGCTGGCACTGGGTGCATGGCAGCCCTAGAAGTTGAAAAATTCATTGCTGAACAATAATATTGTTCCAAAAATATTTTAATTTTTAAAATATAAAAAAATAGTTATACTTAAACTTTAAAACGTTTAAGATAATTTTATTATGGATTGGGATAAAATTAGAATTTTTCACGCAGTGGCTGAAGCAGGAAGCTTTACTCATGCAGGAGATACCTTAAACTTAAGTCAGTCAGCGGTAAGTAGACAGATTAGTACCCTTGAACAATCGCTAAATGTTCCTTTATTCCACAGACATGCAAGAGGTCTTATTCTCACCGAACAGGGGGAAGATTTATATGTAACAGCCCACGAAGTCTTTCATAAAGTTACTATGACCGAGGCAAGATTAACGGAAAGCAAGGAACGACCTGAAGGTCCTCTAAAAATTACAACTACAATAGGGTTT
>ENA-UOXV01003926-UOXV01003926.1-marine-metagenome-genome-assembly--contig:-NODE-3926-length-17551-cov-15.260117_pt1 | contig 17551 bp, 22 predicted proteins | sample MGYA00238165_ERZ766961 | MGnify/ENA primary metagenome ERZ766961 (study PRJEB28924, sample SAMN03173240) | marine metagenome | biome: Marine; feature: Water; material: Subsurface seawater | place: North... | reverse complement strand
ATTAAAAGATGAAATAAAACATAAAGAAACACTTGAAGATCAAATAATAAAACCTATTGTTATATTAGAAAATGAAATAGAACAATCTAAAGATGAAAATGATGATGATGAAATTGTAATGAATACTAACGAAGATATTAAAGTAATACGTATAAACAAATCGTTTTTTTAAGATATAAAACACTAAATGTATTATGTATATTCATTATGTATAGCTTTAATAATTTTTATAATTATTAGTAGCTTTGAAAAAAAACAAACAATTACTGTTAAAGATTTATTAACATTTATAATTTTATATATTATTATTACTTTTGCTGTTTATTATATATATTCTGCTATGGATAAAACAACTACACCAATTGAATCACAACCGTCGTATATTCCTGAAACTATACAAACTGGATTTAATATTGTTTCTTCTTAACTGTAATTTTACAAGCATTTTTACTATTTTTTATTATAATATTGGGATCATATTGTTCATCTTCTTCTTTTTCATCATCATAATTACTTAATTTTTCTTTTTCATCTTGTATTGATTGCATATCCCATAAAGCAGAATCGCATAATTTAAAATTTTTATTTGGATCTGCTTTATACCAAAAAACTTGATCTTCTAATCTTGATCCAGATGCTCTATTATCTATTACCATACAACCGTAATCTTGTGTAACTTGTTCTAATACTTGTTCAAATACTTGCAAACTAGGAAACATTCCAGCATAATGATCATATAGCCTTTCTTTATTTTTTTTAATATTTTCTTTAAAAATAAAAACATAATCAATATTTGTTCTTAAAGCAGGACTTATACCCATAGGGAATTGCATTGTTAATAAAAATAATATTTTATAATGTCTTCCATTCATAAATATTTTACGTATATTTGCATCATTTGTCCAAGTTTTATCATACATTGCGTCATCCATTACTAAAAAAGATCTAGGATCTATAGATGTATGTCCATAATTTTCCAATTCTTTTTTATATTTTCCTGATATTTTTTGTTGTCTTTGAACATATTTATTTATCAATTCAGGAGAATATTCATCGTGTATTAATAATTTTGGTATAAAATGTTGAAAATATGAATTGGCGTGTTCTGTTGGCGATATTACCATTCCAATAGGAATATTTGTATGATATGATAATATATCCTTAATACATACACTTTTACCTCTATTACGTGCGGCTATAGCAACAATAACAGAATCATCTTTTATTTTTTTTGGATCAAATTTTTTTAATTCTAATCTAAATGAAGGTTTATTACCTGATTTCATTTAATCTTATGTTATACATTTTTAACTTCATCCTTTCGCACTTAACCAAGGATCTTCTTTATCATTAATAACATCGCTTATTTGTTCAACAGATTGGTCTTCTTCTTTTATTGATTTTATGGCATCAGTTCTACGACTATCAAATACCATATCTTTATTATCTTTATTTTCTTTGTAATGTTTCATAAGTGTATTAAGTTCTGATTCTGAATATTCTTGATTTTCTACATTAGTTGCTATATGGCTTTCATAAGGCAACCAACAACCTACTTGTGCTACATAGATATGAAAATAAGGATCTGTTTTTTTTAATTTTTCGCATCTTGCTTTAGCTAATTCAACAGTATCATATACACCTCTTACTTTAATACCTCTTACTGATGTTTTAAAGTTATTTTCACTATGAAACTCTTTTTCAATTTCATCTGAATTAGTATTTTTAAAAAATGCTAATTGTTCATTCATATCATTATTATCAAAAATATATTTGTGATTATCTTTAATACCCATAATTATATCTTTGTTGTCTGGAAACTTATCAACTAAATTATCTAATAATTCGGTCATATCTTTCGAAAACTTTTCCGTAAATTTAGAAAAGTAATAAGCATCTTTGTTTTTAATTACGTCTTCGGGATTTAAAAAAGATACACATACAAAATTTTGATTTCTTAAAGGTTCATCTTCATCCAAATAATCTACTTTTGTTTCAGACATTTTAAATTGATTTTAAAATATATCTTTATATATAATAAAATGTATGACGTAGATATTAATGAACTGGTTTTAAAAGCCTTAAAATACCTGTTCCAAGGTCTTATGATAGCTATTGTAGCTTATTTACTTGATATGATTGGACCTAATAAACTTAATACTTGGGAAATTGCTATATTGTCAGCAACCGCTGCCTGTATATTTGCTATATTAGATATCTTAAGCCCTACTTATGCGCAATCAGCACAACAAGGTATTGGATTAGCAACTGGATTTAAACTTATGAGATTCCCTTATTAAAAAATTATATATAAACAAAAAATAAAATAACAAAAGCATAATGTTAAATAATTTAATTGAAAATGCTATAAGATCTAAAGGAGCACATTATGATTTAGCCGCTATTATTTATTATTTTTATAAAGATGAATATAAGGTGGTAAATGATAAGTGGTTTAAAAATGTTAATACTGAAACAAAATGGCAAGAAATGGAAGCACCTAATGATTTATATATTAATATTAGTCGTAAGATTTTTGATGTGTTAATGGAGGAATATGATAAACTATATCAACAAAGTAAAATAGCCGATACACTTGATTTGTCGGATTTATATAAAGAAAAAGCTAGAAAATTACAAAGAATTGCTAATAATTGTAAAATGGTTAATTATAAAAATAGCTTAATTCGTGAATGCAAACCTTTATTTACTGTTGATGAATTATAGTTTTTAATATTGTTTTAATATCAACATCTTCTGTATTAATTGTTAAATCAGCATTTAATTTATCAATATTACATTCAGATATATGTTCTAGTCTTTCAAGATGTTCGGGTGCTTTATCCTTATAAAGATCTTCAATTCTTTTTATCTGTTGATTTTTATGAATTACCAGTTTTATTATATAATAATTATTTTTCTTAAGATAATTATATTCATTTTCAAATCTTAAATCATCTATTACAATGTGGGTTTTATCTTTTATTTCTTTATCCAATTGTTTTATCCAAATATTATTATCTAGTTCTTTCATTTTTTCTGCAAAATCTTGAATTAGCTTACGATCTTTATATTCCATTTCAAATATTTCTTTAGCATATTTTTTAACATTATCTGCAAAACTATATTTTTCTAATTTTAGGTTATCTTTAAGTTTATTTGCTAATGTTGATTTACCTGAACATATTTTACCGGTTATTGCTATTTTCATTATTTACATAAAAATGATTTATGTTTAAGTTAAAACAAAATGATTAATAAAAATATCATAAATGATATAGCATTGTTAGATAATTTTGATAAACTTAATAACACTTATTATACTGCATATTTTAAAGATAATCTATTACTTAATTTGTTAAACAATGAAACAATAGTAAAAGAAATTAATTTAAAATCACTTAATTACGTTGATAATAAAGATTTTATCAATAATATTGAAAAATATGTAAAAAAATATACTCCATTAGATTTTAAACAAAATATTTTTAATATTGTTTATGATAATTCAATTAAAAATAAAACTGATATTGATATTGAAATATGCAAATATTATAAAAATATATCTAATGAATATATTATTAAAATTGCTTATTATACTTTAGCAACACATTATGTCATTAAAGATTATATTTAAAAATGAGTATTTATATATATGATCTTTAATGAATAATCAAATTATTATTGATATTAATGAATTAAATGAATATGAAAATATTAGTAAAACTATTTACAGTGCTTATTATGAAGAGAATAAATTAATTGGTTTAGTTACTAATAAAACAATATTAAATAAAATCAATGTAAAATCGCTTAATTATATTCATAATACAGATTTTATCAATAACATTGAGAATTACGTTAAAAAATATACAAGTTTTGATTTTAAACAAAGAATTATTAAAAATGCATATCAAATGGCTATCGATGATGGCATTAGTATTGATAATGCATTAAAACAATATTATGATAATATACAAGAAGAAGATATTATTAAAATTGCTTATTATACTTTGGTATCTTATTATATTAAAAATGATTTATGTTTAAGTTAAAATAAAATGATATAGCATTGTAGATAATTTTGATAAACTTAATAACACTTATTATACTGCATATTTTACACCATTGAAACTTTAAAACGCCCATTTTTTCAAAAAAATGATATAAATAAATGATTATTATCATATATAAAATGAGTGATGATGTTGATGACAATAAAAAAAGAAAAGATGTTTCTAAACGTTTAGAGACAAATAGGAACGTTTCATTCCATATCATAAAAATGAAACTTTCCAGGTTTTCTAAAAGTTCTTCATTTGATTTGATACTGAAGGACAACATCAAGAATATGAACAAGATGAGAACCTTAGCATATCATCTAATCAACTTTCATATTCTTAGATGTCTCAAAGATAATATTACACTACCTGATCTTCAGTCCTTAAACTTTTATTATCGATGTTTAGCTACTGTTTCTAAACTTAATAACAGAAGTTCTAAGGAAAGAGAGAATGATGAACTCCTTAAGACATACAACCCATATATGAACACTAAGGATATTGAAACACCTTATAGAGATTACTCTGGTAATCTAATAAACAATATGAGTTTAGAGATGAAGATTGCTGTTACAAACCATATTATTCTTAACTTTACTAAGAGACTTCAAAGATATACTATTCTTAAGTATGGTATTAAGAACATTGACAACCTATATGATACTACTCTATATTATGTTTCAAACAAGAATGAACAAGAAATTAAAGACTTTGTTAAGATAATACCAACAAAAAAGAATATAAAAGACAATCTAAATCATATAATTCAGTTAGAGTATGAAATACAGAAATACTTTGATAGCCTAGAACCTGATACTAAGGGTGTTAGGAACTTCTCTATTACACCTATCAAAGGATCTTATGTTGATGGATATGTTAAAGTATGTACTTCTTGCCTTAAAGATTTAACAAAAACAAACAAAGATCTTAAAGACCTAAATAAAGACACTCTATGGAGAACACTATTCAACCTTAATGAGGTTGAGACTTGTAATAGAAAGTTTCAGTATGAGATATTAACGGATGGTTACGGTGTTTCAATAACTACAAATAAATCTTTAGGTTTAGAACTATATCAAGTTGACGAAGATGATAAGATCAGTTGTAAGTGTGGTTGTAAAGTCAAAAAGAGTGGTTATAAGAAACATCTAGACAGTTCTACACATATTAAGAAGATGACTACTAAAAGAAAGTTAGATGATACAGAAGAACAATTTGATAGAATAGTAGGATTGGATCCAGGTGTTAATCAGATTTACTCTGCTGTTGATCAAGATAATAACTTTATGAATTGTTCATCTAAACAATATAGAACAAAAAGTAAGATAAAGCATTCTGTAGAATGGAATAAGAGACGATGTAAGGAGGTTCAAGAAACTCTAGATACTCTTAAATCATTCAAGACAGTTGATATAGATAGATATAAGAATGCCTTTGAACAATACTCTAAGACGTACAATGAATTAACTATCTTCTATAACTCTAAAGCATACAAGAAATGGAAATTCAAGACTTACTGTTTTAGGAAGAAGACTATATCTTCAATGTGTAAAGACATATGTAAAAACAAGAAAACATTAGTAGGATATGGAGACTGGTCAAAGAACCAAGGTATTATTAAGAAACATCCTTCTACTCCAAACAAAAAACTTAGAGAAGCTCTAATCCGTTACAAAGATTGCAAGGTTGTGTCTGTAAATGAATATAGGACGTCTAAAGAATGTTCTATATGTCATAACGTTGTTAAGAATGTATCTAAGATCCATCAGGTAGTCCGTTGCACGAACAACGAGTGTTCTATGTGTTGGCAAAGAGACATTAACGCATCAAGGAATATAATACAAAAACTTTATTCTGAAAATCTAGGTCTAAACCCTCCTCAAGTAGTGGCGCAGCCGAGGCTGCATGCTACCGCTTCAAGAGGTGATAGAGACCTATTGCCTGTATAGCTTGTTTGTACAGGTATTATATCATTGAAACTCTAAGATGGTGTTCCTAAAGGAACTGGGTGTTTTAAAGTTTCAATGGTGTAAAAATGATAACTATTTTATATAAACAAACATATGAATATTGATACTATTGATACTATTGTAAGTTATTTAGATTTCAATGATATTAAAAAACTTATATTTATTTCAAAAAATATTTACAATAGTATTAAATTAAATAATAATTTATGGTTATCCATATGTAATAAATACTTCAAATTACCCGGTAATTATTTTCAATTTAGGAGTATTTTTAATTCTACTATATATTTACAATGTATTACTACTGCTACTAAATATAAAGAATATTATAAATCTACGTATATTATTGAAAAAAATAAGAAAATAACTATTGGTAGATCAAGAACGAATGATATATGTATATTATATGATGATAATGTATCAAGACATCATTGTGTCTTTAAATTTATTGATCCTACTAAAATATTTATCAAAGATCTTAATAGTTGTAATAATACATTGGTTAATGGTAAAAAAATTAAAATTGAACAATTATATGTTGGTGATGAAATTACTATAGGTGGTAATGTTATTCTTAAAGTTGTTTTAGTATAAAAAAATGATATATTTATTTTATTATTAAATAAAATGGTTTTTGCCTATCAAAAGTTTAAAATTGTTAATGATATATTAAACAAATCAATTTTTGATCAAAATGTTATTTCAATTATATTAAAACATTATTGGAATAATTTAGAAGATAAAAGAAAAATATTACTTAAATGGGTTGATATTAGTAAATTAGATTGGTCACGTTTATCACTTAATCGTAATGCTATTAATTTACTAGAAGAAAACTTAGATAAAGTTGATTGGGATTATATGTCTTTAAATCCTAATGCTATTAATTTACTTAAACATAGTGAGGATAAAATTGATTGGTATTTTTTATCTGCTAACAAAAATGCTATAAGTTTATTACAAAATAATATGTCTAAAGTTAATTTTGCACAATTATGTGATAATCCTAATGCTATTGAGATTATTCAAAATAAGCAAGAAGAAATATGGCAAATGCCTTTAAATCGTAATAAAAATGCTATTCAAATGTTAGAAGCAAATAAGGATTACATTATTTGGTATGAATTATCTAAAAATAAAAATGCTATAAGTTTATTAAAAAATAATTTAAATAAAGTATCTTGGAAACATTTATCTTTAAATAAAAATGCTATTGATATTTTAACTGAAAATCAAGATAAAATTAATTGGTCTTATTTGTCTGCTAATAAAAATGCTATAGATTTATTACAAAATAACTTGGATAAAGTAGATTGGTTTATGTTATCTTGTAATAAAAATGCTATTAAGATATTGGAAAATAATCTAGACAAAGTAGATTGGTATTCGTTATCTTCTAATAAAAATGCTATTAAGATAATTGAAAATAATCTGGATAAAGTAGATTGGTGTAATTTATCTGGAAATCCTTCAATATTTGAAGATGAACCTATGCCAAATATTATATAGTATTATTAAATAATTCTATTAGTTCTTTAACTGTTTTATTATTACGTATAAACTTATAACCATTATAATAATAATGTTCTTCTGGATTATATATAATATTTTTGCGTTTATAATATGGCATTTCAATTGATTCTATTTCATCATCAATATTTATATATTCTAATGAATTATTTATAATTATAAAACAATTATCATCTTTAGGTGATTTTATTGATTCTAATTTATATTTCATTCTATAAGATAATTCTGGAGTATTATCTAATGATCTTGAATGTAATAATGTTTTTAATATATTTTGCGTTATATTATGGTCGGTTGATATAAAATACTTATTTTTTTGTAGATCTTTTAGATCTTCTAAAATATATAATTTTAAAGGATTTTCGCAATAATATCTATTTGTTTTTTCAATTAATGAACCTTCATTTGGATAAAGTTGTTGTAAGAGATTATTATATTTTATTTTACTATCAATTTTTATTTCTTTTTGAAAAATTATATTATCTAAATGTATATTATCATTGTAATTTATTGGATGAACTATTAATAATATATTACAATCTTTATATTTTTCATATTCTATATATTCTGTATAGATCTTTGGAAAATATTTATTTTTAGGTTCTAATGATTTTATATCTTCTACAGTTTTGTCTATAATATTATTAATATCTATTAATTTTTTATGTTCATTATGATGATATATATATAATTTAGCAAGATCATAATGATAATTGGTTATTTTATTTATTGTAAAAGTATTATTTAATTTTTTAAGATCAATAATAATATTTTGAAGATTATAAAATATTGTTTCCATATTATTTTATTTGAATTAAATAAAAATATGGATGGTCTAGGTCCATTGAGAGGTAGTTCTAGAGATGAAGCTACATCGGGATCTAGATCTGGAGATAGATGTAGATCTGAATCTGGATTTGGATGTGTATCTAATGATACTGTCCCCGACCAATATAAAACTTTTCATACGAAAGATGAAATTGATAAGCTTTTACAAAAAGAAATGAATGAGGCTTTATCAGACGCATTAATTAAACAAATTGAATTACAACGAGATGAGGCTAAAAAAGCCCAAAAAACGATAGATGAAGAAGCAGAGTATTTTACTAAAGTATTTAAAGACTATAAAGGCTATGTTGCGGGACAAACAAGCGAGACTGATTTTTCAACTAAACTTCAGTTATTAGAGTATGCTTTTACCAATGATCTGCCTCTTCTTCCACTAGAAGATCTAGAAGATGAAGAAGAAGCATTGGCACCAATTACAAAAAAACGAACTTTATCAACTTCTGGACATAGTGATACCAGGGAAAGGGATGAGCGTAGATCTGGACCATCTAATTCAGCAAACACAGAAGCTATATTTAAAGACGCTATAAATAGATATAAACGGTATTTACTCAATACGTTTGTTTATGGTGGGTATACAATTACTACTCCATGGGGTTTTAATTGTGGTGCAATTAAGAGAAACATTGAAGATGCATTTAGAAGTCTATATCCCAATGGTTGTAATATATTTGATAGCATACCTTGTATTAGAATAAAATCCATATCTATAGAAGGACAAAAATGTGAATTATTTTTAACTATTACAAAGGACAAAATTGAATTAATATGTAATTTAAAAGATCCACGCAATCCTGTGTATCAGTGTGCATTCTATAGAAATGGAGATGGTAAAAGTTTATTGTTTATAGCAAAAATTACAGGGAAGCATGGGTTTAGAAATGCCCATATAACACTAGTTTTACCAATAAGACGGGAACGTCGTATAAATAATGCTAATCCACATATGACATTTACACATAATCCCCCTGAAGTAAGAATTTATTTTAAATGTAGTGAGCAATATTTTAATCTACCTACAATGTTGAAAAAATTCGGTGAGTATATTGCTAAACCACGCGAGACAACGATAGAAATGTTAAGATCAATGAATGCTGAACATATAAAACAGTTAGAAAATGTGCTGGACAAGGAGATGGAAAAGAGAGAAGAAAAGCGCATTAAAAATGGAGGATCTACAAACAAAATACTTAAAATTAAAGAACAAATTAAAATTATTAGAGGTAAATATAAAACTACGAAATTAGATAAATATTTAATACAAATTGATAAATTAAAAGAAAAGATAGAACAATTAAAATTAAAAGAGAAGAAAAATAAAATTAAAGAACAAATTAAAGAAGTAAAAGCCTTACATAAATTAAATCCTAAAAAAGCATATGTCAATAAAATGATAAAACTTAAAGAAAAATTAAATAATATGTAATAAATCATTTTTATTTTTTATAATAATCTAGTAAGATCTCAACAATGAGTAAATTATTTAAACTTCCTGAAAATTATTCGTGGAATCAATTAAAAGAAAGTTATAAAAAACTAGCTATTCAAAATCACCCTGATAAAGGTGGTGATCCTGATTTTTTTAATTTTATTACTGAACAATTCCAAAAACTTGCTATTGAAATTAAAAATAGAGATTCTAATAAATCACATTTTGATCTTAAACAAAATCATAAAGAATCTACTAGTCTTTCAAATCGTTTTGGTATATCTCAAGTTGCTAATGATACTTTTAGTAATAAGTTTAATAAAACATTTGATGAAAATAGATTTGTTGATGAAGATGTAGAGTTTGGTTATGGTGGTATGATGGATCCTTCTAGTAAAGTTCGTGAAGATATTAATATCACTAATGTTTTTGGTAAATCTTCTGTTAGTTCCGCAAAGTTTAATAAAACATTTGATACTAAAGTTAGACCTTCAACTAATGTTATTAAATATAAAGAACCAGAAGCTTTACCATCTTGTTCTAAAATCATTCATTCTGAAATTGGTAATAAAACAACTGATTATTCAGGTAAAACTTCTAGTAATAGTTTAAGTTATACAGATTTTAAAGTTGCTTTTACTGAAGAAAGAACACCTAATGATATTAATAGAAAGCAATTTAAAAATGTAAAAGAATATCAACAGTATAGTGATCGTAAATTAAAGAAAAGTATGACAGATAAAGAAATACTTTTTAAGAAAAAAGAAGAAATGTTAGAAGATAAAAGAGAAAAAGAAAGACTTTCACGTATTGAAGAACGTGATAAAAAATTAGCAGAATATTATGAAAAAATATCTAGATTAGGTTTGGGGAGCCAATAGTGGGGTTATTAGATCTTCAGAATAATCTGATCTGATTGATATTATTGATTCTTCAGATATATCTGAATCATATAATATATCAGATTCGTCAGAAGATTCAGTATAGTTAAATATATTATCTATAGCTGTTTTGTAGTTATTATCTCCTCCTTGTATTCCTAATAGCGTTTTATACTTCGCTTTATCCTTAATATTTTCAAATAAGGTTGGAAATTCCTTATAAAGTGCTTTTATATATTTTTCGGTTAAGCTTAGTTTATCAATAGCATCAATTGTTATTCCATCTAATACTTCATTAGTAAAAACTAAGGTTTCAAAATATATGTTATATTCATCACATAGTGTTTCATCCGTATAATTTGTATCTTTTATGTCTTTTGCAGTGTCTGTTAAATATATTATTAATCTATTTACAGCATCGCATATATGTTCGTATTCTTTATATTTTAATTTTAATATATCTTTTTCAATTTCTTTAATAATTTTTTCAGTATCTTGAGTATTTTTGTTTTTAAAGTAGAAATAATATGCATATATTGTGGGTATTTCGTTTTCGTTTAATAATTTTATTATGTTTTCAGCTAATTCTTTTGGATTTGATGGTTGTTGTTGTTTTGATTTACCACCTCCACCAATCTTATAAGAATTAATTACATTTTCTATTTCATTAAGTAGGTAGTATTTTTTCTTAAATCTACAATATTCAATTCCATTATCTGTATATATTCTATAAGAATTAGAATTAAGAATTAATTTAAATTTGGTTTTTTTCATATTTACATTTAAAGACACATAAAGATTATTAAGAAAACATAACATATGACGAATTTATACCAAGTGTTAGGATTAGAAAAATCAGCATCTGCAGATGATATTAAAAGAGCATATAAAAAACTAGCAGTTCAAAATCATCCTGATAAAGGTGGTGATGAAAAGAAGTTTCAAGAAATATCGAATGCCTATGATGTTTTAAGTGATCCTAAGAAAAAACAGGAATATGATAGTGGAGGATCTAATGGAAATAGATTTAATGGAAATCACGATGATATATTTGCACATTTCTTTGGTAGAAGAGGAGGAGGACCACAACCACCACAAAAATGCAATGATATTTTAAAACCATATAAAATAACACTACGTGATGCTTTTACTGGTGTTAAAAAAACATTGAAAATTAAATTAAAAGCATTTAATTTAGATAAATTAAAAAGTTGTGATGATTGTAATGGTATGGGTAGAATAAAAAACATACGTAATATGGGTGTATTCCAACAAGTTTTTGAAATGCAATGTAATAGTTGTAGCGGAACAGGATCTAAAAACTTAGAAGAATCTGCGTATGAAATTGAAAAAACCTTAGAATTAAATATACCGAGAGGAATACATAATAATAATAAGATTTGTATAGATGGTTGTGGGGAACAACCAAAAGTAAAAAATAAAAAACCAGGTAATTTAGTATTTAATATTGAAATAATGAACAATGATGCTTTTACACGTGATAAAGATGATTTACATTCGTCGATAAAAATAGATTTCATATCTTCATTATGTGGAGCAAATATTCAATTTAATATTATGGACGAGGATAAAATAACATTTAATACATCACAATTTAACATAGTGCATCCAAATAAGAAATATGAATTTAAAGAAAAAGGAATGCCAATCCAGGGAACAAATAAAAGAGGTAATTTATACATTCAGTTTGATGTAGAATATCCTACATTAACTGAGGAACAAAAAAAAGGTATTAAAGAAATATTGAAAAAATGATAACATATTATAATTTTACATTATTATAATGACAAACAACAATACTTTGATACATAAATACTATATTACTCTTATTCAAAATATAGATTTTAATGATTGTAGTGATATTAGAAAAGTTTTAAGCAAATTGCTTACTATTGCTAGAAAAACAGTGAAACAACAGAAAGAAATTGGTGATACTTCAACTATTAATATTAAAAATATGAAAGGTGCTACTATCAGTATCAAAACAGATACTAACAAACCTAAAGATACTAAAGACATTAAGCTTACTAAGGATACTAAGCTTATTAAGAATACTAAACTTACTGATGATACTAAAGATACTGAGAATAGTAATGATACTAAGCTCACTAAAGATATTAATGATAGTTATACTGAAAACATATTACAAGAACATTATTCTGCATTCAGAACTTATGTTATTGCAATTAATAAAATAAACGAAAAACTAAATTTAAGTAAAAAAATAAGAGCTTGTAATTTCCCAGAAGGTTTAAGTGAAAATATTGTAAAATTTATAATTCACAATAAATTAAATGATAAAACAACAATATGGGATTGTAAATCAGGTGATTTATATTCACAAATAGAAAAAAAACTAGAAGTAAAATGTTTTGCTAGTGATGCACCTATTTCATTTTCTCCAAATTCTAACTGGACTGTTATATATTTTCTTGATGCTAGAAAATTGTTTGATAATTATATTGTGCTTTATAGATGTTCTTTGATTCCTACAAGTGATAAATGGAAACAAATAAAATTAAATAAAAATGAAACATTTGAAGATCAAATAAAATTACATAGAAGACCTCGTATAATTTGGAAATCTTTATACAAAACTATATGCACTGATTGTGATATAATATATGAAGGAACAATTGAAAATATATTTACATATAATCCTATAACTAGTTTAACAACGGAATAAGTTTATTTGCTATAAGTTTAACTACAGGCACTGATACTGCATTTCCAGCAAGTTTATATAAACTTGCATCACTTAAATCTGGTAATTTATATGATGATGGAAAACCTTGAAGATTAAAACACTCTCTTGGTGTTAATTTACGAATACCTTTTGAATCAAGAATAATAGGAACGTTATGACCACCACTACCCATATTAGCTGTTAAAGTAGGACATTCACTACTTTTATTTTCTCTTACATATACTCTTCTATATTGATAGACAGTATCTGTTTTAATAACATTTTCTTTTAAAAGTTTCCAAATTTTTGATTTATCTGTATAATAATACTTCAAAGGAATATTATTTTCAAGAAAATCAGTTATTTTTTTCTTTTGAACTGTAGGAAAATCTAAGTTAAACTTATCAAATATTTCTTTTGATTTAATACATACAATATAGATTCTTTCTCTATGTTGTGGAATATCAGTAATAGATGATGTATTTAAAACTTTATAACATATATTATAACCTCTTTTTTCAAGATTATTTTTAATCGTGTTAAATGTTTTTTGTTTGTCGTGTGATAAAATATTTTTAACATTTTCTAATATAACACACTTTGGATTATGATAATCAATTATTGATAATATTTTCCAAAAAACATTTGATCTTTGATCTTTAAATCCTTCTTGTAGTCCTGCAATACTAAATGGTTGGCAAGGAAATCCTCCTGTTAATATGTCGTGTGATGGTATATCTTTATTTTCAATTTTATTAATATCCTGCAATGTTAATTTATGATCAAAGTTTTCATCGTATATTTTTTTAGAGTATGTTAACATATCATTTGCAAAAATTACATTAACTTTTTTTTCAAATGCTAATGAAAAAGCGCCTGTTCCTGCAAATAAATCAATCATATTAAGTTTAAAATATTTATCGTTTATAGTTTTATTAATTAAATTAATTAGTTCTGTTTTATTTTTTGAATTATGTGTTGTAATACCTAATTCTTTACATTTTTCTAATAATTCTTTCTTTGTATTCTTATTATCATATTCTTGCATTTTTTTGACTCTATTTTATTTAATATAAGTTATTAAAACTATATAATCATTTTTATATAAATATATATAAAATGCATATAACATCTTTAGTAGCAGGAGAAGAGTTTGCGAATACCTATATTGATTTTACTAAACTTGGTAAATTAGTAATTGATGTAGGTGGTCAAGATGTAAATGGATCTTTAAGAGAATATTATGAAAACAAAGGGTTAAAATATATTTGTGTTGATATCGCAGAAGATAAATCAGTTGATGTAGTAATAAAATTAGGTGATAAACTACCTTTTAGAGATTCTAGTGTTGATTACATAATATCTAATTCAGCATTTGAACACGATCCTTGTTTTTGGATGACTTTTAAAGAAATGACAAGAATTATAAAAGAAGATGGATTTATATATGTAAATTCACCATCAAGTGGTCCTTATCATCCATATGTTACTGATAATTATCGTTTTTATGCTGATGCCGGACAAGCACTTGCTTATTGGTCGGGTATTCAAGTTGTTAATGAACCTGTGTTTCCTGTAAAAGTAGTAGAAACATTTAATATTTTAGGAACAGAATGGAAAGACTTTTGTTGTATTTGGAAAAGAGTAGAAAATAAAGAAACTTCTCATATTTTACCTGAGGATATAGTAAAAACAAAAGGAAAATTAGAAAAAGCAATAAATGAGCGTGGATATGAAACTGTTAAAAAGAAATAATTATTCTTCATAAGCAGGATCAAATACACTGATATCACTAGTTTCCATATAACGAACTAATCCAGGTGTTCCGTAATAATATGTGTTAAGTTCATCAATAAAATCAAATTGTTCTGAACAAGAGCATGCTAATTTGCGTTTTTTATCCGCATATTTATTGATATCAAAATATTTAATATCAAAGCTATTTTTTATATCACCTTCTTTACAAGCACATTTAATGTCTGCTCTACGTTTTTTAAGATCATATTTAATTTTATACATTGAGTTTTCATATTTGTCTTTAGCAACTAAACTAATTCTATCTTTTGTTGTGCTAGGTCTATAACAACGTGAAGATTTAACTGCTTTATTATAGTTAATATGCCATATTAAAGTCATAATAGTTAATACAACAAATAATGAAACTATTAATGTAAAAAATAATTCATAATAATCCATATTTATCTAATTATAACATATAATAACAATTTCATTTGATTTTTTGGATTTATTCATTCCATAATTCCAATAAGTTTCAATAATTTTATAATTTTTATAAAGATCTTTAATATAATTGCAATTATTATAGGTCATTATCCAATTATTTTTATTTGATAAGCATTTATGTAATTTAATATGATCAAAATGTTCGTGTAGATCACCATTATTTCCATATAAATTTGATTTAGATTCAAGATAATATGGAGGATCTAAGAATATTAAGGAATTCTTATTTTGTAAGAATTCTTCAAAATCCATATTTGTTATAGTAAGACGATCTAAGTGTAATTTAGATATTCTTTCAATAGATGTTATTGTAAATCTTTTAATAGATGATTCTAATGAAAAACCACCTGATAATGTAGCACCACTAAAAGAACATCTATTTATTATGAAAAACATTATGGATTGTTTTAATGGGTCGGTTTCTGTTAATATTTTATTACGTAGATCTTGAAACGTATTTTTAGTAATAGTATTGATATATGGATAAAGTTCTTTACATAGTTTATCGTTATTATCTTTGCAAGTGTTCCAAAAATTGTATAAGGGTGTAAATTTATCATTAGCAATAATATGTAAATTAGGAAAGTTATTTTGTAAATGAAATTCAAAAGATCCTCCACCAAAAAAAGGTGATATAATTGTTGTAAATTTACTTAAATCAAAATATGTTGTTATGATATCGTAGAGTTTATTACAAGCTTTTGTTTTACCACCAGGATATCTTAATGGTGATATGTTATTTATAAAATTATGTTGTTTAGAATAAATAAGTTCTAATAATTTAGTTTTATTACAGTTTGAATAACCTGAAATATTGTGTTTTTTACAAAAGGTTATTAATTTATTTTTAGTCCAATTTATAGTAGGTTTATCATTCTTAATTTGAAGATCTTCAAGTTGTTTAGTAAGTTCTTCTATCATTATGTATATTTAATGTAATATAATTCATTTTTATATTACTTATCCTAAGCTACTATATGTGGCTGTGCATACATTTTTAAATAGTTTATTTTTAATACCAGTTGTAAAATTGGTATCTTCATCTGCTAGATAGTTTTGCATTTGTGCATTAGTACATTGTTTGATTAAAGCCTCTCGTTTTAATTCTGTCATTTGTTCGTGTGATAACCCATATTGTTTTCTTGAAATATTATTTTCATTATCATTTTGTTCTAATTTCTTTTTAGTATCACCACAGATATCTTCTAAGCTAAACTTAGCATCTTTAAGAATAGATGCTTTAATCTGTTCATACATATCTTTAGGGACTGAATATTTTACAGTGGATTCTAAAATAATATTAACAACAATACCAGATACAACTTTACCGCTAAATATTAATTTATCAAAGAAAGCAAATATACCTAATTGTTTTAAGTTTCCTATTGGATAAAAAGAGAAGGCTTTGTATAATTCGCAACCAATTGGCCATATTTTAGATATAGGAACAAGTATAAATCTATAATAAATATAAATAAATATTATAAAACAAGTAATACTCACAAATATAATAACAGATGCAATTAAAACATAAACATTTTGTAAAATACTATCAAGTATCTTTAAAACTGCTTTATAAATAATACGTTCTCTAATTCTTCTATTTAATTCAATTGATGTTGATAACCAAACTTTTAAAAACTTATGAATAAAATATGCTAAAATATACAAAATGGATAAAATATAAATAGTTACTATCATTTTATATTGTATAAGGATTTATATATCATATAAGGGATCTATATACCATAAAAGTTAGTATATGGTAAAATAAAGAATTATAAGAAACTATATGTTATCTGTAAGGATCTATATGGTATATAACGATCTATATGTTATCTGTAAGGATCTATATGGTATATAAAGATCTATATGTTATC
>ENA-UOXV01003925-UOXV01003925.1-marine-metagenome-genome-assembly--contig:-NODE-3925-length-17553-cov-6.502515_pt1 | contig 17553 bp, 19 predicted proteins | sample MGYA00238165_ERZ766961 | MGnify/ENA primary metagenome ERZ766961 (study PRJEB28924, sample SAMN03173240) | marine metagenome | biome: Marine; feature: Water; material: Subsurface seawater | place: North... | reverse complement strand
CGTCCCTCACCCCGTACTAATTGGACACGCCGCGTCCCTCTCGCAGGTGCACGCGACGCACTACTACGCACAGGGGACGCTGGAGGAGCGCCTCGAGGCGCTGCGCCTCCGCGATGCCAGGAGCGGCGGCGGCGACGCGGGCGGCGCGAGCGGCGGCGGGCAGACGGCGGCGGTGCCGGACGGGGAAGAGGCGCTTTTAGAGGACCGAGGGGGCACCGACGCGCTCGCGGTGCTCGACCACGCCACAGGGAAGGGCGCTTTTTCGCGCTCTGCGCTCGCGCGCCTCCGCTTCCTGCTCGGCATTGCCGACGAGGATGCCCCGCACGTGCGCCGCTAGCGCCTGCGTGGTGGATTCGGGCGCAGGAATGTGGGAGCTAAGTAGGCTACACGCCCTGCGTGAGTCGATAAAGTTCAGCTGTTGCTCTGTCGCTGCGCCCTGCCACAAACGTCCCGCGAGCACAGTCTGTCTGCGCTGCCCCATCCACATCGTGTATTTTGTACAGAAGGGGTCAGTTAGGCCAGTCGCGATCGTGCTGGCTGCCCGAAATTAGGCTCTCACGCCCAGAGAAGCGGCGCCCATGATCATTTAAGCGGTCAGCTTCCGCTATGGAGCCACGTTTCGACTCCAGACCCAGCCGCTCTGCCAAGCGAGCCGCACGCGAGTGAGCGCTGGCACGGGTGCAGGCTGGGGCGCGCGTGTGCGACCCCCATTATCATGGGGGTCGCTGGTGCTAGGCGCGGACCGGCGGTGCGGACGGACATCGAGCGACCGCCTTCGAGGGATGATGTGAAGGACCGTCCGTTGATGTGAGCCGAGGTCGCTGTGACGATGGTGCCGACTGACGGCTGGCGACCGAAGGCGCGGCGCGACTGCTCACGGTAGAGAGCAGACCCACCCGACGTCACACGTGGAGACCCTGGGGGCGTCCTGTCCCCTACGGGCCACACGCGCGCGTTCGTGGTGTTGATCCGAGCCCAGGAACGTGTGGAGAAGGTGACGAACATCGAGAGCGACAGAACGCAGCCCACACAGACGAGGCAGAGAAAGGCTACCGCATCGCTGTGAAGAGGGTATGTGATGAAGGCGGACGAGACAACCGTACCGGCGAGGCAGATAATCGAGAGAATCAAGAGAGTAGTTGGCCAGCCGAAGAGCGTGTTGCCATATAGTTCGAAGAACCACATTACGTCCGCTTCGTATGCCATCATGTTGAGCTGCATCGACATCATCGTCGCCGTCAGCAAAGCGAAGAGTCCCAGCGTCATGCCAAGCGCTGAGAACCAAAAGTATGTCCGTAAAGCACTCTCGACGCCGGGCTCGTCATTCCAGCTATCCGTATCAAGACCACTTCGTCCGACTGGCGTCGGTGGGTGCAAAAAGGCGAGAAACTCAATGGCGAAGACGATCGACGCCGCGGTGCCTGAGTTGCGCCATGAGGTCAGAGCTTTGGTCCGTGCCTCCCTCCTGCGGTGGATTGGAACACACAGCGTTACCACACACAAGCGTTCCCACATCGCACGCCCGGTCTTCCTCAGGTTTGATCGCAAATTTGTTCCATGGGAGCTCACCCGCCGACCAATTGCCCGATCTTTCGCCACCCCCAGAGATCCTCCACCAGCATGCTGCGCATTGCCGACGGTGTATCCTGCGCGCCACTACTCACCGGCAAGGCCGATTCAGTCCTATCTTGCAGGAACGAGGGCGATTTCAGCATGGCGGGCAGCAGCAGCGTTGTTCAAGGTGAGGAGAGCTCACCCGTGGCACCCGTGGGCCACACGTCCTTGCGACTCAGCTGTGTTCATACTACGCTCGCTGCTCATCGCGGGAAGGCTCCGCAGCTCCCCCGCACCCGACGTAAACAAGACACGGGTTTCCGCCGGGAAAGGCTTTCCATCGGTTGCGAGGATGACCTCGTCGGGCGGGATCATCGACAGGTCGTCGATTCGGGCCCCGTGCTGGGAGTAGAGCACAACGTTATCATACAGGAAGCGCGATGCCACTTGTCGCTTCAGGGACTCGATCGAATCAGCCATCCCGAAAACGACAGTGGTGCCCCCTATGCTCTCGGAGTCCTGCACCGAAACGCGGAGACCAGAGTCGACCCGCGTTCCGGTCGACCCAATCTCCACTTCCAGATCGCGGTGATCGGGAAGCGCACGACGCTGCCAACTTGTAAGTGGCACGAGCGCACCTACCTGCCTCACTCGGCTGGAGTCGGAGTCCATTCCCGTCATTTCAGCACACTGCCGCCGGAGCAGGAACCAGGTCCTCAGTCCGAAGGGAGTAGGAGATCCGCTGACTACGCGCCCTCCGCACCCCTCCTGAAATCTCTTGTCACGAAAGAAGATGAGACGCTCTGCTCGAAACAGTTGGTGGAGGCTGTTGGCACTCCCGGCCTCTACTAGCTCTCGGGCAGGCGCACCCTGCACCGGTTGGAAGATTCTAAGTTGACCGAGACCAAAAGTCACACCCACAAGTCGACACCATTCCGTGTCGCATCGTTCGAGTCGACCCGAGCTGAGGGGGGCCTGCTGCCTGCGTCGCGTTTACCGCACGTAGTGGGCGCATCTCGGCCAACGTGCTCTGGAGGACTTTTGACTCCGTTCGTATTCGCACACACCGGCCAGGCTCGTCAGGGCGCGCGAGAGCGAGGACGGCCGCCCGTGTCCTGTCGTAGCCGTACGCGGAGGTGCGGAATCCCGGCGATGCCGACACAACCCCGAACCAAACTCCCGGCTCCAAAGCTTCATTGGACTATGTTGCTATTCCATATAGTGGTTTTGTTGCCAGCGTGCCGTACAGACATTTGTGCCGTGTGGTGCTGCTTTGCGCAGCACGGATGCACCGCCATGTAAGGTGCTGGTGGGGCGCTTCTCGCGGGGCACCCCGCTGTGGGCCAGCTGCCGCCTTCTTCCGCGTACTAGGGGAAACATGTCCTGAATGTATCACAAGGGCGTGCTGACGCCACGCAGTCGCCATCCCTGGCTGGCACGCAAGCTCAGCTATACCGACCCGCCGGCTGCTCAAATTGCATGTCACTCGCAGGCTGCCACCATGTTTTGGAGGCTAGGATATGCGCACACGTCGCCAATTGAGACTATTCTTGACGGCAATGACTACACCCTCCAGCAGGTGCGCCCGATGCGACGCTCCAAAAGCCCATTCTGCCAATCGTACGCAGCGGGATGCTCGCACTTTGTTGTTGCCAGGCATCTGACGCGGGTGCGTGGCACGCCTGACCAGCTGCTCGACGAGGAAGATCTAGTACAAGAATGCAAACAGATGAACAGGAGGCTGGTCGACTATCTCGGACTGCCCGAGCAGGTGGAAGCACTAGTTGGTTACCTGGTCACCGAGACAGCGCCTGACGCAGACGAAAAGGTTAAGTTTGTGTATCCGTACAAGGCAAGCGAGGTGCTGAGTCAGGACCTCACACCCGTGTACGACACACTTTTCGCATCGGAGGTAGCAGCTCAGCCCCGGCCCTCATGCGTACCGCGATCGGCTCCGCGCGCTTTTTGCCCTGCCCCTGACCCAAGAACGAGCAGCGTCTTACAGCCGTCTGCACCACGCGCCGCAGGAGCTAGTTGCAAGACTCCTCGGCTTCCTGGAAAGCCAAGATGTCTCTCAGCCTAATCCGCTTCTCACTGGCTACTTCTGCAAAGTTTGCATATCCATGCTTTCGCGGCGTCCCGCGGAGACTCTTGAGGCCATCCGCATGGCCGGAACTGTCGATCTCCTCATGAAGCACCTTGGGTCCTTCTCGGTTCTTGAGCTTCTTCTCAAGATAATTGGTGAAGCCGAAGAGGGTCACGGTACTACGGACTGGGCTGAATGGCTCGACCATCTGAACGTCGTCGGCGAGCTGGTAAGCAAGTTCGACTCGTCTCTGAGTGACGATGTGCACGAAAACGCCTCAGGAGCACTTGTCGCACTGCTGTGTCAGCAAGGATTCGGCACTCCGTGGGTGTCGCATCCCTCGCCATCAAAGCATCGTGTGAGCAAGAACTTGCTAAAGATGGAGACTGTCGAGATCCTGCTGGACAAGACATTCTTCGGTTCAGACTCTACAATGGAGCATGGTCTCAGCGTGGTGGCAGAGCTCGTGCGGCACTGCTCCATGGAGCCGGCTGAAGAACAGGAGGAAGAAGTGGCGCCTTGTACGCCGCCCGCCGACGGTTTCGGGCGCTCATCATCCTCCTCGGAACACATACATTCGACAGCGTCAGCGACTTCGGTGCAAGCGGACTGCTCAGAGGGCCTCCCTCCAGTTCTGGAGGTGGTTGCGCGGCGGCTTGGGTCGTTTGTCCGGATACTGAAGGACCCCCCGAAAAGCCTGACTGGTGTAACCAACCAGGCGGGTGTACTGGACCCGCCTCTCGGGGCGGCGCGGCTCAAGGTGCTCGAGGTGCTTAGTGTCATGGTCATGCTCGGAAACAAAGACCTGGAGGAGCAGATCGTGAAACTTCGTGTGCTACCCGCGGTCCTCGACATATTCTTCGAGTACCCGTGGCACAACCTGATGCACAACCTCGTCTGGCGCATGTTTGAGCAGATTCTCAAGGTGGACGAGGGCCCGATTCTCCTCCGCCAGTCGCTCATCGAGGATGGGCAGCTGATGCAGCGGGTCGCTGACGCATTTGTCGCAAATGACGCGCATGTCGAGGCGGGTGGCGCGCGCAAAGGCAACATGGGCCACCTTCGCTCGATTGCAAATGCGGTGATGTGTTTGGCGCTGGACGTCGAGGAGGTGGCGGAACGCTGCAAGGAATCCTTCTGGGTGTCCTTCAAAGACACTTACCTCGACGAGATGAATTCGGTGATCGAGAAGAATACGTCGATGAATGCGGGCGGCTCGTCCGCACTCGACACGACACCCGACGAGGCGTGCCTACCGGGTATGTTCTCACTTAGCATGCCATCGGACTTCGCTCACGAGGAGGATGATGTCGATGAGTTGCCCGAAGACGGGAACGTGGTGATGGACGAGGACGACGATGACGAGATTTGCGCGGTGGCGGTGGACTCAGCTGGTGGCGATGACGACGACGAGGACGTGATTGAGGCGAAGCCCGCTGAGCCGGAGTTCCGCAGAATGCTCAGCGCTGAGGAGGCTGAGTCGGCGCTCAACGCCGCGCTCACGGGGCTCGCGCTCGCCGACCGGGTGGGTGCTCCCTCGCTCTCTAGCGAGAAGTCTCCTGTCTAGGTCGGGGCGCGTTTAGTGCAATCCACCGAAGTATGCGCGCTTGACCTGACGTGCACTGCATGGTGGTAGGGTGTGAAGGTGCCTGAGGAGCGATCGCCGGAGAAAACGAAGGGAAACGCCCCCAAAACTCTCGCTGTGAAGCGCGCGTCGCCTGAAAAGATCGCTGCTGCTGCTGCTGCTGCTGCTGCTGTGGGTGGCGTGGGCACTGGGGCGCGCACCGGAGCGGGCGGACAAGTGACGGCGGACGTCCGAGTCAACCTCGAGCTTGGCCCCTCGGGGCTTCCAGTGGCTCGAGTCACTGTCAGTGCGGTGTGCGTTTGACCACCGCTGAGAAGCTGCTGCTCGAGCTGTTCAGTTTCAGTTGTGGCCGCGGTTGGCATGTTCCTTCGTCCAGAAAGGACAAATGATGCAGCAGTGGCAGCTGGGAGCTCGACTGTGGTTAGGTGGTGCAAACAGTGGAGAGCGTTTGTGGGGGGGTAGAGAGCTGTCGGCGCCTTCCCTGGGAGGGGAGGGCAGTGCCGACGTGAAGGGGGGGGCCTATCTCTGTAAAGAAGAATGGCTCGACGGGGCTGTTTGATTGTCCCACTCGTAGATACACACATGCGATCACGTTCGCATCCAACTGCAGTAACGCTGGATTAAGGAATAAGGTCTTAAGGCCAGTCCTTACACTGGCTGTTCCGCGGAGCACGCAAGAAGTCTCGCTCTACCGAGTACCAGCACGATCAAGATAGACGCGTGTAACACACGTGCGGGTAGCGCGATCAAAAATGACTCTTCACAGTGGAAGCAATGCACACAAGAAGGCATGTGTTTGGGTATCAGTTCTTCCAACACCCCTCGAGCCCCTTGAGGTCACGCATGCGGAATCATCGTTTTACGGTCGCGCCCCACATCACGCTTGTGCCTGTTTAGCAGAAGGACAGGTTCCAGCCCTTCATCGGAGACTGCCACGAGAACAGCAATACAAAACAGTCAGCGCCTTGTCCACGGAGGGGCGCTGATGATTGCGGCAACAGCAGCTGACGGTTGCAGCAGTGCCGAGGCAGGCCACAACAGGAGTGCAGGTCGCAACCATCAGTTCTTGCACTAGCAGAAACTTGAGCACATGGGTACACCAACAAATTGTACAGCCCAGCTCAGAGCTGGGCTGTAGTCGCTGCGAGAGTGAGCGAAAGGACCAGCCAAAGCTCCTAGCACCGCATTTGGCGGAGACAGGGGTGGGGCACTCACGCAGCCCTTGACAGCCTTGTGGCCGGTCTTCTTGACCTCCAGCTTGGTCATGGCGAGCTGAGTCTTGTTCTGGAATGCCTGGCCGATCTGCAGAACGATCACACACCGCGCCGTCAGCGCCGTGCCGGCCGGCCAGCTGCGCCCAACACCCAACGTCCGCGGAAGCACCCTTCGTGGCCCAGGACAGTGTTCGACACGACAAGGAACCAGTGCATAAAACAACACAGGATATTCACGTTGAAATGTGAGCGCCGTTGGCGCAATAGCGGGCTTGCACGCCAGCGCACAGCGCGACTAGTGGAGCGGTGACACACCATCGTTGTCCAAGTGAGAGCCGGCTCTTCGTTGGGTTGACAAAACTTAAGTCACTCCACTTTTGGCGATGAGAAGGGGTGTCGCGATCACGTCCAACACGTTGACTGATCTCTGGTTGAAGTTGCATTGATCGCTTCAACGGCGAATCAAGCTACCCGCGCGCAGGCTCGGGTCACGCTCCGGGGCGCTGCATCGTCAAGCACAGAGACATGCCTCTCGTGCCTCCTTCTCTAGCGTCAAAGCGTCACGACGCGGGAGGGTTTGAGGAGGGGATCCGTCGCAGCCTTTATGCTGAAAGGCACGGCTTCCCAAATTTGCACTACGGGAATCCGCTCAGGCAACCGGCTGCCGGCGGGGATGGCGAGAACAGGGGAAGCCATGGTGGATACAGCGGATCTATCGCAGCACGCACTCGCGGCTCACAGGATACGGCGCCGCATCCCCGCCGCATTGTCGCCAACTCGTCAAACCCGCTGTCTCTGAACCTCGCAGGGCTCCCGCACCCGCCCCCTCTCAAGGTCCCCCACCCGCCTCGCAAGAGCTCGGGCGGGGAAGGAAAAGGCGGTCACACAACTCGTGGATCACCGGCGACCAACATCATTCCGGATCGTAACAAGGCGGAGCCGGCATACCCACTTTCGGCGCGTGCCACCAACCTGCGCCTCGGAGATGCTTCGAAGCTGAAGAGTTGGGCCTCAGAGGCCCTCAATGCTCCTGCACAACCGCTGACTGCCCGTGCACCTCCAAGATCTATTGCTGCACTTAACCAGGAGGAGGCTGGTTCCCAGGTAAAATACCAGCCCCCGCCATCCGCATGAACACCAGCACTTGGGTACTCCCTTATGCTGGTGCTTCCAGTTTTGCGAATCAGAACAAAATAGCGGCTGTTTGCAGCGAAAGTGCACCATATTAGAATTCAGTGACCACCTTTAATGTGTAAGTAGATTGCCTTGCGGACATCTGCAAAGGATGCCAGTCGAGGGGACTTCGCGACCCCCAGCGGGGGCTTGCTTTCAGCATCCGCTTGAATGCCAGCTTTTGGATCAGAGTTGGTGGGATCACAGACGGCTAAGGTTCGCTGGAGGGGTTGCTGTGCATTGTTAGACTGTGTCGGCTAGGGATAACGATCCCAAGAACTATTGGGTTTGCCTTGGGCGAAGGAACGGCAGAGGAATGCAGCCTCTTTTCTGAGCCACTGAATGTCGCAGACTCGTGCACTCGCGGCGGAGAAGGAAAAGCTGCGCCTCATGCAGAACGCGGCAGACGCGCGACAGAACGCGCGACAGCCGCCGGAGGACCGGCCGCCGAACGCGGGACCTGCCCCGGGTTCTCGCGCATCGCAACACTCAGTGCCCGAGGGGGCACTGAGCGCCTCGCCTAGTGCTGAGCAGCAGCAGTTGCCCTTGACTCCTGCTCAAGCGCTCAGAATGTATAAGGGATCGATGAGTATGTACGAACAGGGGGAGGTTCTCGACTTCCCAGAGGTTTACTTCGTTGGACAGAACGCGACAAAGGTGCGCGCGAGTGCAAACGCGGGTGAGAACAACGGTTTTGACGACGAGCGCGGCGATTACATTTGGTCGACGCACGATCACATCGCGTTTCGCTACGAAATCTTGGGTGTCCTTGGGAAGGGCTCGTTCGGTGTCGTGACGAAGTGCTATGATTGGAAGACTAAGCAAATTGTGGCGCTGAAGATTATCCGTAATAAGAAGCGCTTCCACCAGCAGGCGCTGGTTGAGGTGAAGCTGCTCGAGCACCTCAAGCGTAAGGATGTTGACGGGACGGCGTCGGTAATCCACATCACGTCGCACTTCTACTTCCGCAACCACATGTGCATCACCTTTGAGCTGCTCTCAATCAACTTGTATGAGCTCATCAAGGCCAATAAGTTCCAGGGCCTCTCGCTCGTGCAAGTTCGCCGACTCGCGGTGCAGCTTCTTCTCACGCTCCGCTTTCTTCGCAAGCTACGCGTCATCCACTGCGATCTCAAGCCGGAGAACATCCTGCTCAAGGCGCCCAACAAGTCATCGATTAAGGTGATCGACTTCGGCTCCTCGTGCTTCGAGGACGAGCGCGTCTACACGTACATTCAGTCGCGCTTCTACCGCGCGCCGGAAGTCATCCTCGGCCTGCCTTACGATACAGCTATCGACATGTGGTCGTTTGGTTGCATCCTCGCGGAGCTCTACACAGGCTATCCAATCTTCCCTGGAGAGAACGAAGTGGAGCAAATGGCGTGCATACAGGAGGTAATCGGCCTCCCGCCTCGTGGGATGGTTGATGCTGCCTCGCGTCGCAAGATGTTCTTCGACTCCGCAGGCAACCCACGCATCGTGGCCAATTCGCGCGGAAAGAAGCGGCGCCCCGGAGCCAAAAACATTGCGCTTGCAGTACGCTGCTCCGACCCTGGATTCACATCGTTCCTCGCGGGCTGCCTCGCTTGGGACAAGCGCGACCGCCTCACCCCCGAGGCTGCGCTCCAGCATCCGTGGATCACCGAGGCCACTTCGGGCGCCGCAGTGAGCAGCCGCGCCGGGGCCAGTGTAGCTGCTGCAGGGTCGCAGTCGGCGCGCTCTGCGGCAGAACCCCCGGCACAGCGCAGGGTGCCCCTCGGGGCAGGCTTGCACAGCGCGCGGCTGCCTCCTGGGGGCTTCCGTGACCGGAAATTGTTCCCGCCTATCGACTCAGGGGGGCTCGGGTTCGGAACGGTGGCCAGACAGCCGCAGCCTCCGGTGGGATACGGTCCGCGGGGGGTGGTGCGCGCAAGCCCGCGGTAAGCAGGCGGCGCGGACTTTTATGGTCGTTCATTCTTTTATTAGAGGCCGCATGCCGGCAGGTGAATAAAATTAATCAGTGCAAGCGCATTGTGCGAGAAGACCGGGTGACCGGCTGATTTTCAGAAACTGCAGGGCCTCGACTGTGGCGTTAAGGCCGGCACAGGTCGCGATACACTAGCCCCAGCCACTTGGTTCACGCGCACTCAGGTGTTTACCCTGCCACTAAATGCACGACACTAATCCGTCGCCACCCAAACCTGACGCCCCCGCGCCCTCAGCCGCAAGCGAGGTGGGCGAGGCAGCTGGCGAGTGTCGATGGATGAGCCAGTTGGGCGACGGCGCCCCGGCAAGCGGTGGCGTGTGCGACGACCCAAGGGCTTTGTCGCTGTCGAATGCCAGCGCGACGACCGAAGGGCTCTGCCGCCAAGACCCGCCGGCGCGCCAGGACCCGCCCGCATCTGACACGCTGTCAGCCCCTGGCGACGGCGACGGCAGCGGCGCTGCATGCACGGCAGTGCTCAATCGCCGGTCGGGGGACGCGTGCGCGCGGGCTTCCCAGGCAGGGCTGAAGACGCCCGGCCGGGTCCGGCCGCGCGGCGCCAGCGCGCCCGCACTCGCGAGGTAGCGCGTCTTTGGGTTGAGCTGCGCCGCGCGGCTCGCGTTGAGCATGGGGCGGTCCCGCGCCGCTGACATGGTGAGGGCAAAGGGAGCGTCGGGCCCGCCAGGCGCCGCGCCGAGGAGCCAGCCCTCGTCTGTCAGCGCCCGCCCGGGGCAATCTGGGGGCAGGACGGTCGGCGTCACGCAGAGCGAGCCGCGCTGCGAGGCAGGGATCTTCCCTCTGCGAATTCCGCTGACCAGCGTCACCGTGAGCCGCCCCCCGGCTGCGCCCGGCCCATTCCTCGTTAGTCCGTGTGGCTTGAGTGGGGCTCGGGCGGGGGCGCGGCACGCGGGGATGAGGCACACTGGCAGTGGCGAGGAGGCGAAAGTCATCCGCCTCGGCACGCCGCGTGCGGTGGGCCTCAGCACTCCGCAGCTTGTTCCCGAAGCTCGGCCCGAGGGCGCGATCGAACCACTGCCGGTACCTGGCACCCTCGCCCTAAGCGGGCAGCCCAGCGCGGGCCCTGTGGATCGCAGGCAGCGGGCGTAGGGCACACTTGAATTTTCGCTCCTCCTCCTTGGACGCAAAGCCCGCGCCTAGCATCGCCTCCACTTCCCTGCCGTCCCAAGGGTCTGGCTCGAGCGACACGCACTGGGCGCGCAAGCCAAACTTGCTCATCTTGAGCTTCATCTCCGGGGGGATGTACGGCTGCGGCTTCGAGGGCGAGTCGACGGACGGGTCGAAGCCACGCGTCAAGCTTGCGGGTAGTGTTGCTGTGCCAAGTCGCTGTTGCTCAGACGTTCTCGAGAGCTCGAGCCTCGAGATGCTATCCGGCCGCGCAGACGAAGCGTTCACCCCCACCACTGCTTCGCCGTTGTCATCGTCCAGCCTGATTGATTCTCTGAGGGCGTCGCCCAGTCCCACATCTGTGTTGTAGCTTGTTGGCATTGGGGGGTCGAGAAAAGATGCCGGCAGAGGCTCTGCTCCAGCAGGGAGCGGGAAGGAGTCCAGCGCTTCGACCGCGCTGCCAATCATAAGCTCCTGCGCTGGCTGCCGCCACTCCTGGAGAGTTTCGCCCCGCGACCTTGCTGCTGTCTCGCGAACAAATCCACTACCGTGCGGCTTTGGCATCTTGCCACTGTACACACTGCCTGCCGCCTCTTTGCCGTGCTGCCGGGCGATCGGCGCAGGCTCCTCCCCTTTGCTGCGCGCTTCATCACGGCGATACTTTGCAGCTGACCTGGCACCAGCAGCGCCGCCCCGCCTCAGAGCTGTGTTGAACTCTCCCCCGTCGGTTTCTGCCGCTGACCCCATCTCAGGTTGGCTCTGCTGCGCCATTCCAAGGCGCAGCGCACTCAATGGCGACTCGAACATCGAGGGGTTCTCCCAAGCGTCAGGTGCCGGTGAGGACGCGGTATTGGCGGAGAGGGCACCGCCCGTGTGTAGATTCGACATCCCCTTTGGCCGCCTTCCTGCTAGATTCACCATCGCCTGCCCCGCCGGCAGCTGCCTGGAAAGGGGCCCTCCGCCCCCAAGCTGGTGACAGACAAACGGTCGGGTTTCGCAGGGCACGAAGCTTTCAACCACTTCGCCACTCTCGATCAGTGCCGGAAGACGAGATTGAGATTGAGGGGGGCCGAGATCCTCAACCCGGTTCCCTGCAGGCGGGATCCGAGGTCGGTCGGCTTCGAAGCGACGTGACGATGTTTCGAAGTCTTCTTCTGGCGGTCTTGGTGGTGGCCTCGGCGTTGGGGTGCTGCCCGGGTGGTCTGGTCGCACAAAAGCATGGTCTCCATACGGGATCGCGGCGGCGGGGTGGCACAGCGGCGTGGTGCTCCCCTTTAGCAGGACTTGTTGGGGTTGGACTCATTCCGATTCGACCAGCGGTCGGAGACCTTGCGTTTTGCCGCTGGCCGGGGCGGCTTCTGTTCGGGGACCGCGGACGCAGGTCAGTTGGCCTGCGGGCTCCCGGGGCAGCGAGTTCGTGGCGGGCGGCGAGTAGGGACAGGGCCGAGGTGCGAACGTCCCGTCCACCAACGGAAATCTACCGCATTATGCGGTTCTAAAAAATATGCCCTCGCTCCTGTCCCCCTTTCCGCCGCTCTGAGCTGCTTCGTCTGAGCTGCGAAGCAGCTCGGAGTCTTCATCCGTTCGATATCCTCGGTGCTCAGTGTCGATTCCGGTGGCAGAAGGATCGAGTTGCCGAGGAGCAGCTGGCGCTCGCACAGGAGCTGCCAAAGATATTCGACGTGCGCTTTGACGGGTACTGCCCGGTCGAATTGTCCCTGAGTGCTGCGGCCTCAACTTGCAACTACGTCCGTTTTGCTCGACACTAAATCTTAACTACACGAGCAGGTCGCAGCAGCGCCAGGTGGTTTGGGACGGGAAATCACGCAAATTCGTCGGGTACGCTATCCTCGCTTCCCAGCAGCATGTTCGGCACAGTGCGGCCTAATACAGACGGCATGGGCCCATGCGGCAGGCGCTCGGAAACAGTCTTGCAAGCGAGCGGGAGCGGGACCGCGACGCTCATTGTTCAAAATGAGTACACGCCTGTGGAGGACACCATCAGTTCGCCACTACGACGGGTGCATTCCAGTCCGCGTTGCAGATGTGGCAACGCAGCGGCGGGCTGCCTCGCGACTGACGAGAGGCGCTGAGCAGACAATCAACAAGGTCGGAGAGCGGCTACGCGTCGCCTTTCTTCCGTGGGGGGTGACAAACGACTACTACGCCTTCACCCTCTGGTATTGGGCCGCTGAATTCTGCGCGCGGTGGAGAATATTGCCGCGCGTCTGTGGCGCAGTAAGGATCTGATGAGTTGAATCACGTGCACTTGGCAGGCGCATTGCCCAGCGCATTGTGTCCTCAACCGTTTCGGTGTTTGGAACGCAGTCACTGCTGCTCGCGCTGGGTGTTAAAACAAACAAAGCGGGTGCTGCTGCCGCGGCTGGATGGATTTGGGCGAATGCTTTCGGCAAGTTTGGCAAGATGGCGTTTGCCGCCAAGTGTGGCAGCATCCCAGCCTCCCTTTCGGGCAACGTGTGCACGGGACTAGATGCATCGGCGCCTCCTCTTGGGCATTCGCCTGACGGCTATGTCCTACACAGGTGGGGTCGTAAGTTTGATTCGGACGCAAAGCGGTGGCGCTTCCGCTCGGCGCTCATGTGGGTGTTTGCTAACGGAATGGAGATCACGACTTTTGTCGCTCAGGGCTTTTTCCCTGTCGGATTCATCTTCATCGTCGCTCTCTCTGTCAGTCTCAAGCAGGCGAGTCTCGCGCCTGCGCTCGACCCTGTGCAGCGCCGGTGTTGGCAGTTGCAGTCCTGGCGCCTCCAGTGCGAGCGGGCCCGTGTCTAAGAAGTGGGCCGTTGTATAGGCGGATTAAGATAGGCTTCTTATAAATCTGAGCACGTTGTGCGGAGGGCGCGCGCAGATCTCGATTCTCACCTCGTCGGCGACGCGGGGAACCTTCTACAAGCAGTTTGCCGGCAACAACGAGAACCTCGGCGACATTACGGCAAAGGGCGACGCCCAAGTGGCGGTTGCGGACCTCATTGGGATGGTGATTGGGATCGAGCTTGCGAGGCTCGCGGGGACGAACGCGCTCGCAGTCTGGGGCTGCTACGGGGTCCTCTCCTCCCTCGACTTCTGGTTCATTCTCAAGTCGCTCGACATGATCGTCTTCCGCTTTCTCAACCTCGAACGCTCCTTCATGTGCGCCTACCACTACGTCAACGACCCCGAGCGCGCAGTGCCCACTCCTGAGGAGCTCTCCAAGCAGGAGCCAGTCGTGAATCGCCCGAAGCGCGCAGGTGTTTCACCCACTCATCCCGAGGCGCTCCATGCGCCGCTACTTTCCGCAACGCACCGGTCTTCTGGGCGAGCGGGTTGCGCTGACAGCGGTAATTCCCGGTGCGCAGTGCGCCAGAGCTACTGGTCCGACCTCACGAAGGGCTACTGGTCGGGCACGTTCCGCGGCATCTCGCAGACGCCCCTTACGCCCTCGCGGCTCGCGGGCCTTCTCGAGGTATCTGCGCACAGGCCCAGTTGCAGCCGCCTCCGTGCATACCCGCTGCCGGCGTGCGTAGTCGGAGCGCTGGTCTTGGAGCCCTTTTTGGCGGACGCGCTCCTCTCACCGAACGGGACACCCCAGGTCTTTTCGGGCGACCAGTACATTATTGTGCCGCGACGCAAGAAGTGCGCTGTGCTGGTTCTTCGCCAGGTGCGTCCCCGTGTGGGCCGCCTGCTGCCTGCGCCGCATGCACCGCGCTCGCTGCCCGGTGGCGCCGGGCGCGTGCCGCTGACGAGCGCCGCTGGTCTGCAGAGCGCGAGCGACGTCCACGTGCTTGAGGCGCTCCTTGCCCTAGAGCGGTCCGTGCCCCCGTGACCCTCTTCGAATGGCGCCAGCTCCGCGTCCCTCCGCCTGCTCACCTCTGCGGCCGTACACAGGTTCGAGACGCAAGTGCCGCGCACAAAGCCACGGAGGACCAGCGGGCAGGTTGGCCTTGACCAAGTTGAGGGGCGGGGGCGCTCGCCGAGACGCTGGCGGGCCGCGGGTGTTGCAGCGGCGGGCGCCATAATTCAGGGGCAGCTGGGGCTTTTGTAAAGTGACTCACATGGTGCCTCCGGACCTCGTGCAGGGAACTCCGATGGAGCTGGAGGAAGCCAAGGCGCTGGAGCTGGTGCGCGAGGCGCGTGACTGGGCAGCAGCTCAAAAACCGGACTTTATAAAGGTCTCTCCCCGCAAGCTCGGTCAGACGCGCGGCGCTTGTGTTCTGCGCTGACTCCTGGCTGGTTGCGGTTCCAGAAAGCGCAGGCGGCCAAGTGGGCCTTCAAAGACGCGAGCGAGCCAGTGCTGAACTACGGGTACATCGCGCAGCGCGCCATCTGGTGAACCTAGAGTGCAGTGGGAGGTGACAATGACGACTGTCATTGTGGGAGTTGATAGCTCCGTAGAGTACTGCGAGCAACAGCGAATCTTTGAGGTGCAGCCGTGACGCAGTGGGATATACTGTGAGATGCGTCTGAGCGCATTCTCAGCGAGTGCTCCCGGACGTTCCGAGTGCAGTTTTCGAACGAGACATATTTCATAAATTGCTTGGAAAATTTCCGAGGCTGATTTGGCCGACAGAAGACAGTAATTCTTGCGCAGCACATCTCCGCACACCCTTTTTTGCATAGGGCATGCACCCTATCAAGGGAAATTATTGATGAGACTGTCGATCGATTTCCGCGGCATGCCCCTGCTGAACATTCCATGCCATACCAAGTTCCCCTGCTCATCAAGTAGTTGTCCTGGGCCATCCATCCGACCTGAGAGGACTCACCCGAAATTAGGATGCCTCATGCGCCACGCCTCATGAGGCCGATCCTGTCAGGAAAGCTGATTTTAGTGATTCGTCCGATTCACAAACCTTCGACGAAGGTTCCATTGTACGCGATGTTCCCATTCCGATAAAACAACAACCTTCGAGTCCAAACAAGTCGTTGTGAGGGCTCCAAAATTGGGTTTGTTAGACCCAAGCGGCACGCTGCATTTCAAATCAACTACGCAGGACCGTCCCTGAGACAGCGGCCTGGACGCCCGTGCACCGAAGGTTGAATCATGCGTGATGGGAGACGAACCCCTGACCGTCAAAACGGAGCTTGCGAAAGGTGCCCCAGTATAGAAGATCAGTTGAAAATGGGTACCTACTCGAATTCTCGTGAGACAGAGCTCCGGGCTGTCTTGACATTCATCAAAAAATGTGATTAACGGAAGAAGAATTTCCGATAGGCTCAGCCTCCACAAAATGAGAGAAGGTCGGACCTCATGATATCTTGATAGCGCGCGGGCTGGCTGTTGAAATTGGACAACTGTCTTTCGAGAATTCGAACGCTCCTGTTGTTTTCGATTGTGTGTCTCAGACTCCCCATCCATCCAGAAGACCGAACCATTATGGCGTTTGGATGGGAGTCTTACGTGCACTGGGGATCATTACGCATGTATTCACTTGCACAGCCACTTGCAGAACGGCTTGCCAGAGGGCCAACCTGGGGGAAGTGGGATTCGAGACTCTCGTCAGATCGCCATGAAGCCTACAGGATGCAAGGTTGGTAGCACCGGACGACGCTCTTCGCGGGGCTGGGCAAGTACTTCCGTAACGATGTGTGCATCATCAGCCCACTTGAGCAGCTTTTTCAGCTTTGCTAATGAGTGTTTATCCACGCTGAGGAAAGAAGATTTTCTTTCAGGTTCACGGCAAGCTGCACGTCGCAGAGTTTTGAAAACATGTAGTATCCTTAAGATCATAGTCTGAGGAGCGGGTTGACGCACCGCCTGAAAGCAAGGTCTGGAACTTGGTTGCGAAGCATCTTGAGCAGAGTCCACTTTGGTCTCGAACTACATCAGGCATCACAACGTTAGGGCAGGTTCTCACGTTTGAGGAGTTCAGAGGTCTCAAAAACGTACTGATTGCTCGACAACTCTAACAGTCTCGCACGTGTGCATTGAATGACCTAAAGAGCACGCCCTGTGCATCCTCATCTTGCAATCGGCTTCGCATCAGCTCCGTGGCAACCCCAACCTGTTGATATGGACCACGTCACCATGCAAGCTTCCGTGGCTGCCTGTGACGAAATCTCGCACGTGCACAGCCACACCCACCTAGAATGCACTATTACCGGAAGAATCAGAGCTTCTTTCGGCGCAGACTTTCCCGCATCTTTCAACTTCCTTTGCCGCGGGTCCCTGCCTGTCCCCGTCCATTTCCAGCCCTTTCGAATTCGCATTCCGGCACCGGGCATGACAGTGCGCTGCGGCCCGTCTCGCCTCGGATGAGTCTTAAGAATAGGAGCACGTTGATTCAACCAGATTGTGATCGAGTTTTTCGATGTATCAAGGTGTCCAAGCATGCTGCAAAGAAGGAGAATCGTCACTAGCTGTGTGACGTGTCGACATCGCGAGTCCTTCGAGGGAGCATTATCGCAGAATAGTCTCTTCTCTGGGAGGGGAAAGCACCGAGCCTGCTTGACAGCCTCGGCATATTGCCCTTCGGCGCGAAGCAGCATTGTGGAAAACGCACAGCTAAACACCACAGCGATCACCAACACCCCGAGGCATCGAGGGCCCATCCTGAAGTTCGACCAAGCCGCCGCCAACCATGTTCTCGCGCGCGATCTTGCACCCCCATCCGTTGAGTACCGCGCCCAGCTGGCGGGCTCGCCATCTGACTTGCTCCCTAACTCCATGCCCGTTCTCGAGGAACTCCGCCCTACCCAAGCCAGCCCCACCCCGGCACGGTGGGGCTGTCCGTAGACACAAGCATTCACAAACGGCCCGCCTCAGAGCTTTTCGATTCTCGACGAAAATCTCAATAGTTTTGCTACAAGGCTCACTGGGAAGTATTGGGCTGCGCCCTATGCCTCCTCACTGCTA
>ENA-UOXV01003923-UOXV01003923.1-marine-metagenome-genome-assembly--contig:-NODE-3923-length-17555-cov-4.675486_pt1 | contig 17555 bp, 17 predicted proteins | sample MGYA00238165_ERZ766961 | MGnify/ENA primary metagenome ERZ766961 (study PRJEB28924, sample SAMN03173240) | marine metagenome | biome: Marine; feature: Water; material: Subsurface seawater | place: North... | reverse complement strand
TAGGAGCGGCATCTCTGCAAGAAGATATGGCTCGTATAGAATCAGCTCTCAAAAATGCTGGCAATGGGAATTTATGCGTAGATGCAAACGGCCGTTTCGATCTCGAATCTGCATTGACGTATGCCAAACAAATAAAACAATACGACCTATTTTGGTTCGAGGAGGCCGGTGACCCTCTTGATTTTGAGCTTCAGTCTCAATTGGCTACAGAGTATGAGTTACCTCTAGCAACTGGAGAAAACCTTTTCTCTCACCAGGACGCCCGAAACCTAATTAGATACGGAGGCCTGAGAAAGGATCGTGATTGGCTGCAATTCGATTGTGCGCTTAGTTATGGATTAGTTGAGTATCTTAGAACACTTAAAATGCTCGACTACTATGGCTGGTCAAGACGCAGAGTGGTTCCTCATGGGGGACATCAAATGTCACTCAACATGGCTGCTGGCTTAGGCCTAGGAGGAAATGAGTCTTATCCACATGTTTTTAAACCATTTTGCGGATTTGCCGATGGAATCACAGTCCAAGCTGGTTATGTCCAGTTGCCCGAGATACCCGGAATTGGTTTCGAATCCAAATCAGAGTTGTTTTCAGTTATGCAGCAACTGATAGATTAGAATGAGCACTCTGAAACGAACCGACTGGGCCAATAACCAAAATTTAATCCCTTTTTTATTTTCTTAAAATACTGAAATTGCAAAAGTTATCTTCAAGCTAACTCCATTGAGTTTTGTCTATGTGATCAGATGCTGTCAGTAATGTAGTTGTATAAACAGTTGTCCAATCACATAAATCATAACGGCGGTTAAGTTTTCTGCGAACATTAAGTTCTACGGAACCGCTTGGAATTTTTGATCGCTCCCACATGGCTAAATTCGGCCGTCGCGTTAATAATAGTGTTGTAACATTATTACCATTATTCTCAATTTTCCATAGGCCAATTATTTGGGAGTCATAACTACTTTCAAAACCGGGCCATGCATCTGTACAGAGATTTAAAAATTCATCAAAACTCTCCACCGGAGTTTGAAACCACCGAAAAGCGTAATTCCCCTGTTTTTCTGGCCTATGGATAACTTTAGGCCTGACTGTCGGAGCCATGATATGACTTTCAACCGTCTTTACCATCTTCATCTCAAAACCAATTTGAGCCGACATTTTTTTTGCTATTTCCGCATCCGGCCAAACCGAAATAATTGTAAGAGTATCTCTGGGAAGACCTATTTGGCTTCGCCATATCCCATAGAGTGCTGTTTCGTTATCGGCCAAAGAAAAATAGTTTAAATTAATAACTTGGTTAGCTACATCTAACCACCTTCTTGGTTCACAATTTAAGCGATGATGAACATAAATCGATGACATTAGTCACGCTCCCTGATAAAGATTGAAAATCTAAATATTCAGTTGGTTTAATCTTCTAGCAAACAAAATGTTTGTACAATTTAGCAACACCGTTTCAGTAATTTAGTGGCAGATATAATGTATGATTTCTTCTCAGACACAAAAACTAAACCATCTATGGAGATGCGAAAAACAGTTTTAAATTGCCCAGTGGGTGACGAACAAAAATCGGAAGATCCCACAACCACAGAATTGTGTGAGAAAACCGCGCAATTACTTGGAAAAGAATCAGCGGTCTTCCTACCGTCAGGGACAATGTGTAATGAAATAGCAATAAAAATCCACACCCAACCAGGTGAAGAAATAATATGTGAATACAGTTCACATATCATTAATTTTGAGACTGGGGGTCCATCAGCACTCAGTGGCGTGATGATCCGAGCATTACATGGGAGTCATGGTATATTCGAAAGTTCTCAAGTTGCTGAGGCTATTCGACCATCATCACGTTATGCGCCCAAAAGTTCTCTCTTATGTGTGGAACAAACGGCGAATATGAGTGGTGGAACCATTTGGCCATTGGACAAGATGCAGGCTGTTACAACTACAGCACACCAATCAGGGCTTAAAACTCACATGGACGGAGCGCGACTGATGAACGCTGTTGTTAAAACAGGTGTTTCTGCTGAGCAGTATGGCAATTGCTTTGACTCGGTATGGATCGATTTTACAAAAGGTCTCGGTGCACCAATCGGGGCTGTACTAGCCGGTTCTAAAGACTTTATCGATCATGCCTGGCGGATCAAGCAACAATGGGGAGGAGCGATGCGTCAATCAGGTATAGCAGCCGCCATGTGTATGTATGCTTTAGATAATAATATAGACCGACTAGCCGATGATCATCACCTCGCGGATATAATAGGTCAAAAAATTATAAAATTCAAAGGGGTTAAAACTGTTCTTCCGATAGAGACAAATATTATTATTTTTGATTTAGAACCTAGCGCGCCGACAGCTAACGAACTTGTAAAAACCTTAGCAAAAAAGAAAATTTTAATAGGCGCTTTTGGTGAGCGCCGAATTAGAATAGTTACACATCTTGATGTAGATCCCAGCGCAAGTAAAATTCTTATAGAAGAACTCGCAAAGTATTTAGATTATTAAAGTACTAGCAATACGCCCATAGTTCTATTTTCGCACCTAACATTGCGATAGATCTTACGTATTCATCTTGCTTGAGGATTAAATAAGGCTAATTAATACCCATGACAACAAAATCAATTTCAATTCATTGGTTCCGACAGGATTTACGTATTGAAGACAATCCAGCGCTAAATGCGAGTGCAAGAACAGGCGATGTAATCCCAATATATATCTTTGACACGGGGCGCGGTGCGGAACGCACAGTTGGTGGAGCCGGAAAAGTATGGCTGCATCACTCATTAAAAGCTTTGAATAAAAGTTTGAACGGAGCACTTCGTTGCTTCACAGGCAATCCTATAGATATCCTTCAAAAACTTACCAAAGATACAGAGGCTAAGACTGTAACCTGGAATAGGTTATATGAACCGTCTTCTATAGAGCGCGATAAGATCATAAAATCGAAACTAGTTAACACGGGGACTGCGGTATTGAGTTTTGGGGGCTCATTACTATGGGAGCCATGGGAAACGCTCAAAGCAGATGGAACCCCCTACAAAGTCTTTACACCATTTTTCCGCAGGGGATGTCTTAATGCATCCCCACCTCGTATACCTGAGGTTGCGTGTGACATTGAATTAGTTATCAACGTCACAGATGCGGAGGAACAAATCAATCAACTTAAGTTGCTTGATGGGAAGTTATGGGAAAATTCTATAACTGAAGAATGGCATATTGGAGAATTAGGCGCAAAACAACGGCTAACAACATTCATAAACAATGGTATTGATAATTATAAAGATGGCAGAAACTTTCCAATGAAGACTAATGTTTCTCGCCTTTCGCCATACCTGCACTGGGGGGAGATATCACCCAATACTGCTTGGTACGCGGCAAAAAATAAATTGAAAACTAACCCTAGCATCGAAAGCGACGTGAGTCATTTTCTTTCTGAGCTAGGCTGGAGAGAGTTTTCGAATTCACTATTATTTCACTTTCCAGAACTACCCAGAACTAATCTCCAAAAAAAGTTTGATTCATTTCCTTGGGCGGAGGATGAAAATTTGCTGAGGGCCTGGCAAACTGGAAAGACGGGTTACCCTATTGTTGACGCAGGGATGCGACAACTTTGGGAAACGGGATATATGCACAACCGTTTACGAATGATTGTAGGGTCGTTTTTAGTAAAAAATCTTCTTTTACATTGGCATTTTGGTGAGTCTTGGTTCTGGGATTGCCTTTTTGATGCTGACTTAGCCAATAACAGTGCCGGTTGGCAATGGATTGCGGGTTGTGGTGCAGACGCCGCTCCATATTTTCGTATATTCAACCCAGTCACACAGGGAATAAAGTTTGATCCCACGGGCGAGTTTGTTCGGCGCTTTGTGCCAGAACTAGCAAATTTACCAAACTCTGTTTTATTCAATCCTTGGGAAGCGCCGGCAGAAACTTTGTCTAAATCTGGAGTAAAACTTGGGGAAACATATCCAAAACCGATTGTCAGTTTAAAAGATTCCCGACAGAAGGCACTTGAGGCATTTTCGAGCCTGAAAGCGCTTCAGCAACCTAATCCTTGAAACATTATTTATAATTCGGCCACGTATCGCTCAATCTATAACCCTCGGGACATGGGTCATTTGGATCCGAGAGGTATTGGTGTGTTCCAGTTATCCAACCTCGACCACTCACTTCAGGAATTATCGCAGGTTTACCACCGACTTGTGCATCATCTATTATAGTTCCTTTGAATTCAGAACCAATAATCGAAGAAACGGTTAACACATCACCCACATCCATAATTCCTAATGCTCGTAAAATTGCCATGCGGGCACAAACAGCAGTTCCAGTAGGAGACCGGTCAATTTTGCCTGGTTGTATCGCCACAATTGACTTTGCCCATAATTTGCCATCTTTGTCGCTCAGAGGCCCTGCAAACAGACAAAACGAAAAGTTATTCCAGTCCTTGTTCTCCGGATGGGTAAAACTAAGCTGCTGGTTAGCAGAATTTGTTATATTCACACCAAGTTCGGCCAATCTGCGAGCTTCAATTTCGATTAAGTCGAGCCCAATCTGGTCTGCATTTACGATAATAAATGTATCACCGCCGTAGGCTGTATCAACCTTTATCTTACCTAATCCAGGGACATCCAGATCTACCCCCATTTGACCAACAAAAGCTGGCACATTTTGGACTCTTATCCGCTCTGCTTTACCATCTTTACATTCCGCCGTTACGTGAACTAAACCACCCGGCGCTTCTAAAGTAATTTTTGTAATAGGTTCTTGCATCTCAATAATACCGCTATCAAGAAGAACTGTTGCGACACAGATAGAATTTGACCCTGACATCGGAGGGGTCGCTTCAGGCTCCATTATAATCCACCCCATTTGAGCAATTGGATTTTTTGGAGGAACAAGTAGATTCACGTGACGAAAAACGCCACCTCGTGGTTCGTTCAGCATAAAATTACGGAGTGACTGGTCTTTTTCTATCCAGGTTCTTTGTTCCCAAAGTGTAGAACCCGGTGGCGGGGCAACTCCACCGACAATTACATCACCAACCTCGCCTTCCGCATGACAGGATATAACATGAATTGTTTTATTACTTCGCATTTGAATCTCCAAAAGTATTAACCCCAAGAAAGTTTATAAGGCTAATACCGTAATAGTATTTAAAATTAATCGCATTCAGACAATGTCTAATTCATAAGTTAATTGGTAATAGAAAAATTGTATTAACTTAAATTTTTTCAAAAAGCAGTGTGGATTTAATTAGTCACAAGCGTTAGATATAATACCCAAGAATGGAGCAAAAATGTCAAATGGTTCACCACTGCCAGCCTACTTAATACAACGTTATAATGGCTGGAAAGCTACAAAATATGTTGAAAATAAAGTTTGGTACAAGCATTTAGCCGAAGACGGTCAACATCCCCGCGCAATGGTTATCTCGTGTTGCGATAGTCGCGTCCATGTGACGGCTATTTTTGGCTCTGATACAGGGGAATTTTTTATTCATCGTAACATCGCAAACTTAGTGCCACCATATAGTCCGGATGGTGATCATCATGGAACTTCAGCAGCTGTTGAATACGCGGTAACTTCTCTTCACGTTGCGCATATAATAGTTTTGGGGCATTCAAACTGCGGTGGTGTGAGTGCTTGTCATAAAATGTGCTCTGGCAACGCACCTGAGTTAGAGGAGAAGTCCAGTTTTGTTGGAAGATGGATGGATATTCTCCGACCAGGTTTCGAACGTGTTCAGCACATTAAAAATACCCAAAGTCAAATTGATGCTTTAGAACGAGAAGGAGTAATAATATCACTAGAGAATCTTATGGGTTTCCCTTTTGTAAAGGCGGCCGTGGAATCTGATACTTTATCATTACATGGACTATGGAATGACATAGGTGAAGGCAGTTTGTTTTTCTATAACGGTTCGGGTTTTCAGCCAGTTTTATAAAAAGGGTCAATATCAAATAACATTTGAAACAGGGCTTGGTAACTTGTGATGATACAACTAAGCGAACATGAAAAAGCAATATTAGTGAAAAGTATTGGAACACCGGGTGATCAGATGGCCATGGAACTTGTGGTCGATGCAGCTCGGATACTTGGTGCTAAACATTTAATTCCGATTGAATCCAGCCACATTGATGGTTGTCTTTACCACGGTGACTCCGGGGTTCTTTATTGTGAGAAGCTAGCCGCATATGGAACACAGGTTAAGGTACCCACGACGACTAATGTTGGTGCACTTAATTTAACGAATTTCAATCAGACAAATTTATCAAAAGTAAAACGTGATATGGCTTATCGCCTGATGCTAGCACATCAAAAAATGGGCTGCCTGCCTACTTGGACTTGCGCGCCTTACCAAGCAGGCGCTCGCCCCAGTTATGGCCAACAAGTAGCTTGGGGTGAGTCAAATGCCGTTGCTTTCACTAATAGTATATTGGGAGCTAGAACTAATAGATATGGTGATTTTCTTGATATTGCCTGTGCAATTTCGGGCCGGGCGCCATACTACGGTTTACACGTTCCTGAAAATAGAATTGCTAGTTTGGTATTGGATGTGTCCAGACTTCCAAAAAGCCTATTGCAGGAAGATGCATTCTTCCCTGTATTGGGCTCAATGATTGGTAAATTAAGCGGCGAGGCTATCGCCGTAGTGCACGGGTTACTTACAAATGTTACCGAAGATCAAATGAAAGCCCTATGTGCTGGAGCGGCAAGCACTGGTTCAGTAGGACTAGTTCATCTGAGTGGATTAACCCCTGAGGCCCCTGACACCCAAACAGCGTTGGGTGCCGAGCAACCAAAAGAAATTATACACATTACCAAAGAAATGGTGATAAATGCCCGTAATAAACTAAGCATTCTAGATATAGAACAGATCGATTGCATAGCAGTTGGCAGCCCTCATTTCTCAGATAGTGAGTGCCGTACTTTATTGTCATTAGCCGGTAAGGAGCGGTTCAAGATACCCGTTTATATTTGCACGGGACGTCATACCATGGCTCAACTTGAGAGAGATGGTACTGATCAAGATCTAAAGGATTTAGGCGTTATTTTTGTTATCGACACCTGCATTGTTGTAACACCTATCTTGCCAAAGGACTCTGGAGTTCTAATGACTAATTCTGCCAAATTTGCACATTACGCAGCAGGGAATACCGGGTATGCACCAGTTTTTGGTTCGCTAACCGATTGCATAAAAAGCGCACAAGCAGGTAAATTAATTTGGGATAGTTCAGTTTGGGGATAAAAACTAAATCAACAGTTCTTATTAGCGGAAATGCGACTGGTGAAATACTATATTTCGATGCGCCGATAAGTTTTTGGGGAGGAATTAACGTTGTTAATTCCAAAGTAATTCAAGCGGGACATCCACAGCACGGCAAAGTAACCTCTGAGAAGATCCTAGTTATTCCTAATTTAATCGGATCTAGTTCTTCATCTGCAGTTATACTAGAGTTAATATATTCCGGCATAGCGCCCAAAGCACTGATTTTAGGCATGCATGATGCTATTTTGCCAATTGGTAACATTGCAGCCAGACAGATGGGGTGGGGTACCATTCCAATGGTAGCACTTAAAAACCCACACTTTAAGAGCGGGGACTGGGTAGAAATTTGTTCAGATGGAATAATTAAAAATATAAATCGTCAATAACTTATCTTACCTTTAAGCGTAAATATTTTATTATTTATGTTAAGGTAATTAGGTTTTTTACTAAGTCTGTACCCTAACACTTGCCTTACTAACGTGCTGTATTAGTTAAGTTTATGATACTCAGGAATAGCTTAATTCATCGATTTCTGGACGTTTTTCAGAACTCGGTGTAAATTTACCGAGAATGAATAAAAGGAGAACCCTATGTTGGTTGTTGTATCACCGGCAAAAAAACTGAATATGCAGTCTCAAAATAGCTTCGTTGCGACTAATCCTGCATTCGCCAATGACGCAAAAGAACTTGCTTCAATTGCTAAAAATTTGAGTGTTCCTGATCTACAAAATCTTATGGGGATAAGTAAAAATTTGGCAGCATTAAACGCAGAACGTTTCGAGTCGTTTGGACATCAAGATAAAAAATCAGCTGCTTTTGCATTCGCCGGTGACACTTATCAGGGACTTGAAGCAGCATCACTTTCTTCAAAGGATATAGTATGGGCTCAAGATCACCTCAGAATTCTCTCTGGCCTCTATGGAATGTTGAGGCCCCTGGATGCAATAGAGCCATACCGATTAGAAATGGGTAGTAAGTTAAAAACCAAAGTTGGGGACTCTTTGTATGATTACTGGCGAAATAAATTGGCTGATGGTCTAAACGATGAAGCTAAAAAAGCAGGAACCAATATCCTCGTCAACTGTGCATCTCAAGAATACTTTGGAGCGATTGATATCTCCTCTCTAGAACCAAAGGTTATAACCCCCATTTTTAAGGAAAATAAATCTGGGAAGACCAAAATTATAAGCTTTTACGCAAAAAAAGCACGTGGCATGATGGCTCGATTCATTATTCAAAAACGTGCGAAAAAGGTTTCAGATTTGTATGATTTTAAGAATGGTAATTATCAATATGTTCCAGAAGAATCAAATCAAGAGGAACTCGTATTTCTACGTGACCACCAAAGCTGAAGAATTAATCCCATATGCTAAGTAGAATCTTTGGCCAAATTATTTATTTAAAATGTCGAAGGGAATAACATCTTCAAGTTGATCCCGGCTAGGCAAACTATAGGGACTTCTCATGCTTTTTCTTATCGAACACAATCATTTTTTTTATCGGCGATAGATTGACTTCATCAACAACAGTACCTCTTCTCATCATAAGTATATCTATTGCAGATGCAGCAACATCTAATGCCTCAATAGCATTTTCATGATTTTCTCCTGGATAGAAATCCAATTTATCAAAAAACGAAGAACGGACCATACCAGGGTTAATTAAACAAACTCTAATATCATTCGAACTCACCTCATCCCGCAGGGCTTGAGCAAAACCACGTAGACCAAATTTTGCTGCAGAGTATAAGGTGGATTTTTTCTTACCCACAACACCCGCTTCAGATCCCATTATTATTATGTCACCACCAGTTTTATTTTTTAAATGCCTTATTACAGCTTGGCATACTAAAATATGCGAAAGTAAATTTAAGTCTAAAAATTCCTTAATTTGTTTCACAGAAAAGTTCTCTAAAGACTGGAATTTTCCATAACCCGCGTTGCTTATTAATACGTTAATATCTTTATGATCAACAATAATTTTTTTTAAAAAAGAGGACGTTTCATCTAAATCAGCTAAATCTATTTGATAAGGAAAGTAGAGCTTATTATTAGGAGCAAATTTTGAGTGTTCTCTTGCAAGACCAATGACCTTACATCCATGCGACAGTAATTTTTCACAAATAGCCCTCCCTATTCCACTAGAACTACCCGTCACAACAGCAGTTTTTTGATGTAGAAGCATTTACTTTTTACCTCAATCCTGGGTAACGCACTGAAAAAGTTTATCATCGTCAACATAGTTTTTCAGGGCTTTAAACAGAAATTCTGCCATCTGGCTCTCTATATCAACCCCGTAATGTACATACCCATTACTTTCTGACATGGGTATCGAAAAAAGAAGTTCTTCTGGATAAAGCTTTGTGATTTCGTTATACATTTTTTTAGGGTATCTAAGCGGTCCATGCGAAATAGAGTGGATAGCCTCACTCGGCACCGAACTCTTAATTTCATTCAACAGCCCCCCATACAACTGTTTCCAGTTTTCTGAATAAATCAATGGGTCAAAGCGCAGACCGATAGGCCATCCAATTTCTGCTAATCTCTTTATATTATCAATTCTTCGTCTTACACTCGGCGCTTTATTATCCAATTTTTCTGCTAGTTCCCCAGGCATCAAACTGAAAGCAACAATGCAATTAGAGGCAACGTATTTTGAAGTCAATGAATCTGATTGAATACTTTTAGTCCTGAGTTCTAATTCTACTTCTGGATATTTTTTAAATAATGGGATCGCGTTTTTTGCAAAACCCGTTATCTTCTCGAAAGCCAACGAATCACAATCATAGCCGGAAAAAAAAGTGATGTCCTTCCCATGATATAAATCGATAGTTCGTTCAATCTCGTCAAAAAAATCTTCATAGTTAACAAAAAGTACATAGTTAGCAGAAGAATACATTCCCTGCAGGAAACAATATCTACAGTCATAAATACAATTGTACATATGTGAAAAATAAAAGTTATTTTTTGATGCAAGACCGAAACCTGCTGGAGCGGGAAGAATAAAATTGTCATGCTTTTTCCCCAAAATCAAAGCCGGATTGAGTTTTTGAATTCTAAAATTTTGAGATCGTTTGTTGAATATTTCCTGATAACGATCGATTTCAATTATGTGTGATTTTGGAAATTTAGATTTAATTAATTGCGTTCTTGGATGATTTAAAATCTCTCCTTCTATAAAAATGGTATCAATCAATTTTTGCAATCCAATTAAATTTGAGATCAGTTAAATGCTTATCTAAGTATTTGAGAACATCTTTCGCAGTTTTACACTCATCAATCAAATCATTGACAGTTTTAGTTGGGAAAACAACCCTCCATTTTTTAAATTTTCTTATCAACTGATTTTGACGACTAACAGAAAAATGAAATTGACCAAGAATTTCTTCAACCTCTACTGGAACCTGTAGCCGCTGTTTCTCTAATTGAGTTAATATCTCAATTTCAAGCAACAAAGCTTGAATAATATGTAAATTAACTTCAATCAAGGACCCTGCAAGTTCTTTATTTATGACGGTCATATCTGTCTCTGTAATATCTGAGACAACCTTGAAACAGAATATCAACTCATTACAGGAAAAACGCGTCGCCACGTCTACAAAAGCACTAACCTCCATATCATGCAAAACGCCATTCTTTGCGCTCGGACACGGTCGATCTACCGTTTGGATTTCCATTAATTCTAATATTTTGGCGAACCGGTAACCTGGAAAGAATATTTTGTTCTTATCGGGACTTCTCACTTTAATACCCTGATATATTTTCCCTATCTCACCGTCCGCTGAACCCGCTATTCCCAAGTTTATCCAAGCAGCCCACGGAGGGGCGTTGGTTCTGCTCGCCAAAAAAGCGGTTGCTGCAGCTGCATTCACCTGCCCCACCCCTGATATAACTAATGCATAACGAAGCTTATCGTTCTTATATATTGGAAAAATATTATTTCCTGATTGAAGGTCGAGTTTAAAAAAAGAAATTAACGGTTTAGCTTCTGACTTTAGAGCAACCACCCAACATATATTTGGCCCTTGGTTAGAGGACAATACTCTTGGGCTAACAGTCACTAACGTCTCTCTTTATCTTCAACCAATAGTCTCGTTTTATTTCAAACTCTTGAGTCATTTCTATTTTTTTTCTCTTCTCTGCACCAAGCAAAAGAATATTTATTTTACTCATTAATATATCGAGTGCTTGTAAGCTTTGCTTTGTAGAAAGGTTATTAGAATTAATCAATTTTTCTAAGGCATGAACCCTAAATCGGTCCATACCCCAAAAAGCTCTTGATAATTGATCATCGTGGCCACCATACTTAATAGTCAACGGTTCTTCCAAGAAAAGCACCTCTTCAAAAGCACATAATCTCAGCCACATATCATAATCTTCACAGGCCGGTAGTGTTTCATCAAAGAACCCATAATCTTCAAATAATGTTCGGTGTAACAATACAGAGCTTGGAGATATACAACACAGTGGAAGACATCTTTCAAAAATATAACCACCACTTTTTTGATGTTTTTTCTTTGGATTAATTTGTTGACCATTTCTTATCCACACTTCTTCTGTGTGACTTATTCTGTGTTTCCAATTTTGCTCCTTCAATGCTAAGAGCTGTCTTTCCAACTTGTTTTCAATCCAGGCATCGTCAGAGTCTAATAATGCTATGTATTCATTACTTGCTTTAGTTATACCTAAATTTCGAGCGGCACTCACACCTTTATTTTCTTGATAAAAATATTGAATAGTTACACCCAACCCTGATCCTTTAATCATTCCGTTTTCTATAAGAATTTCGTATGTTTTATCAGTCGACCCATCATCTACAATTATTATCTCTGCCACTGGGTTGGTTTGGGAAAGAATAGAATTTATAGCCCGAGGAAGACAATGACTACGATTAAACGTCGGAACGATTACTGATATATTCTTATGTTTCGGATTAAGAACTGGTTTTGACAACAACATAAATACAAAGCACTTCCATGATCAAATCCACGACAAATAACCCTCTAGGTCGTTATTATCCATGGCAACCTAAAGATGAACAAATGGGTATCTTAGATTAAACATTCAAAACTGCACATCATCTTTATTAAAGAATTATAGTCTAAGCACATTGGCAACTATCTAGCCATTGGCGTTAATAAGACCACAGTGAACTAGGTGCAAGTAGCACCCCTATCTTGCGTTAAAATATTATCTATTTACCAGGGCCTAGATTACTGCCCATCAAACATAGAAAAGTCGGCAAATGCTGAGCATGTCGGTGAAGCAATAATTTCACCGTTAGAAACACGACATCTACCATAGACAATCCATGGGTCATCAACAGTACCAATTCGTGTATCAATGCGGAGCACGTCTTTATATTGCTCGGCAATCTCCACTGTCGTCAAGCCACTGTCATATCTTCCTTCCAAAAGACCTTCAGCTACATGCATTATCGAATTGACCGGCACAAACTCCTTCCATTTGTTTAGATCAGCATATTTTCTTGTCGCAGGTTGTAGAGCAATACTTTTTGGTATTTTCACGTCTCTCCGTGTCAATATGCCTAGTTCTTTACTTGGTGAAATGAAAGTATCAACAATATGAATGTCGTATTCAAAATGTGCTTTGGCCACCACATCAGCGCAGTCAGGATGGACCGCTACTTGAACCATGTGATCAGCCTCACCATCCGCTATCATAGAAAGTCCCAATTGAAAATTATTGATTAAGTGGACGCTAGCAGTCTGGATACCACGGTACTTGAGATAGTTATGCGTCACAAATTCATGATTAGTGCCAGAGGGTCCCAGAGTAATAAAAGTCAACTCTTCGGTCTTTTTCAGTGTATTCATTACACATCATCCATCTCTCATAAATAAGCTAATTGATTTATGTGACACAATTGAACTCTGGAATATCTATACAAACGGAAGTTGATTTGTTTTTTCACCAAATATAAAAACCTCCATACTAATAGAAATTCAAACCAGAACAAAATAAATTTTGATTTTCCTTACTAAGAAGCGACTTAATTTTCTCATTATCTTAAAATTTACAATCGCTACTTTTTGGTGAGTATCAATATTTTCGATTTTGAAAAATATATTAGTACAGCACCAAATATTATAGCAGCAATCGCATGTTGCAGTTCTGCTGATAAATATATGAGCGTTGTTCCAGTCACTAGAGGCCCGATAGCCGCCCCCAAGTCTCTCCAAGTTTGCATTCTTGCTAAATTACTCATTAAGTCTTGTTGTCCTAAACTTGTTTGGGCAATAATCGCCGGCCCTAATGACGCCAACGCTCCTCTAAAAATCATTAGGACAACAGCTCCTATAACCACATAGCTCAGAGAGATTAACAGTAATCCCATAGTCGTAAAAATCGCAGCAATAAAAAATATTTTCCCAGCCCCAAAAGGGTCAGCTATCATTCCAAATAAAGGCGCTCCAGTTGCCTCACCAAGATGACGGAGAGCCAATAATGCACCACCACCAAGTACTGCAGTACTTAAATTTGTGGTCTCAGCCAACATCAATGTAACCGAAATTGCAAAAAGCCCATCTACCGCATAGCCTTGCATAAAATATAAGATATCTAGCGGGGTAGGCTTAGCCCATTTTAATTGATTTCTATTAGGTAATTGGGCGATTGGTTCCTGTTTTGGCAGAGACAGAGCAATAAATATTCCAAGAGTAGTAGGAACCGCCATCAGCAAAAAAACTATATTTGGTCCTACAAGCCCTACTAACCAAGCTCCTAGAAGCAATGCAGTTATTGGCCCAAGGCGCTGAATAGCTTGACTGACCCCAACCCTTGTTCCTGCCTTTTCCTTATACTCAACTGCGTACGCCAAGGTCGATAAAACAAGTATTGCATAGGCTACTCCCCATATTATACGAGCAAATAATAAAGGGAAAAACCCAGTACTAATTCCATATAACCCAGTACTAGCTGTCGCCATTATTGCTGCAATAATACATAAGAGGCGCTTTCCATGAGCAGAAACTAGGTCACTGATCAGCCCATACGCGAATACACGCACTAGCCTATTAGCTGATAAGAGAACACCAACCATAGGCATTGTAATACCAAAACTCTCTGAATAAATGGGTAGAATGGCATAAATAAGCGCATCGCCTAGGAGAGCAAACGACATTATTACCGATGAGCTAACAATCACTTGCCAGCCATTTCTCGTGTCTCTAGCCATTACCGTATGTTTCATTTATTAATTATAGAGAATAAAGGATCCATTATCAGTAATCTGACCTGACCCCACTGAATGTAGTTACATATAATATGCTCTCTAAACCGAAAGCCTCGTAAATTTAGACCCCCTATAAATATATGGGATCAACGGTCTCATAACAGTCCCCATAATTGGTACAGCAACCCAGCCAGAAAAGCGCCAGAGAGCGATGCTGTTATATAAAGGGCAAACACCTGTGGCCGAGCGAGAACCCAGACTGCCATAGCCGCTGGAATAGAGGTGACACCGCCTGCGATGAGGAATGCCATAGCCGCCCCCGGCGCCATGCCTTGCGCAATTAACCCACCAACTAAAGGCAGCGCAGCATAACCATTCATATAAGCGGGTATACCCACCAACGTAGCTATAACAATCGCCATATAGTCCTGACCTCCAATTAAAGAACTAACGCTCTCTGCAGGCACCCACTCAACAATTAAACTTTCTAGGATAAACGCCAATGTCAGCCACTTGAGCAGAAATAGAGTTGTTGTCACACTCGTTTTACTAAAATCCTTACGACGTTTGGGATCGACCCAGAAAGCCCAAACTACAGGCTTTGGCTCTCGCACACTAGAGCCACCACACCCATTACCAGTAACCCCATCACGTAACGGATTAGTAAAGGCTCCAACCTTCATTAGCAGGTGCACAGCAATGCCTCCAAAACCTCCTAACCCAATAGCGGCAATAGTTTTAGCTATTGCAAAGTCAACGTTCAGTACACCAGCTGTAAGCGCGAACATGGAAGGGTCCATAATTGGCGATGCTAGCCAAAATGCCATAACTGCCGGAAGTGGCACCCCCATAGTCAGAAGCGCTGCAATCAAGGGAATAACACCACACGAGCAAAAAGGTGAGATAGCGCCTGCCAGTGCCCCCAAGCATATCATGACAAATGGCGAGCCGGTGAAGGCTCTGGCGATTAGATTATCAGCCCCAGTTGCCACAGACCAGGCCGCAATACCAATCGACAGAATAAGGAATGGTGCTGTACTTATTAGAGCTTCACCTGTGAACAATGCGCTATCGATTGCTTGTGTAGGATCAAATACTAACAGTGAAAAAAGTAATGCTAGCGACACGAGCCAAACTCGCTGTGCAACCAAAATTCTATGCAACGTCACCCTTAAGGTAGGAATTTTAAGAATAGCATCAGTCATCACCAAATCGCTCCAAACTTTGCGGTATCAGTATAAAAGAGAATTTTTATCAATATCATCCATCTTTTTCCTCTTTAGTTGTTTTGACACCAACACAGCACTCAGATGTCAGAAAGCTAATTAAGCCCTCCATGACAGGATAATCTACACGATTAAATACCTCCCGCCCCTGCTTTTCCTGAAGAATAAGACCAGAAGTAACTAATGCTGATAAATGATGAGCTAGCGTTGATGGAGCGATTTCGAGATGTTTGCCAATATCACTAATACGCAAACCAGCATTACCAGCTTTGACGAGCAATCGAAAGATCGACAATCGAGCATCATGACCAAGGGAGGAAAAAGCTCGAGCATTATAACTATCCAGTGACATATAAACAATATAACTATAAAACTAGTTTTGTCAATGTTTTAAATGATAGAAAACTCCATTTGGATTATCCCGCTTACGTGACGTATTAACAATACCACTTATATGAACTGGACACATCTTTCCTAGCTGTTACCAACTAAATATAAATTGTCACAGTACAAACAGGCCAATTTATCCAAAAAACACAAAATGTTCATGACAGGTTTCAACGTAATTATCAGGGAAATCAGAGATTGTATGCATGGCCATGTCCAGCTAGAACTGCAAAGATAATACTTCTAAGTTGCAACCTTTTATAGCTCAACAACCTCTAAGATAACCATAAAATTACACGAGGACGATACAATGGAACATATGGAAGAGGTCTATAAAGGACTTACTCGAGACGAAATCGAAGAGCAATATATGTTGCGTAATACTCGTCCCAACTATGAAACAACAGATATCCCGCGTTGGAAAAAATTATCGGCTAATTTCCGCGCTAAGACCTCCGGTAATCGTGATATTGTATACGGATCACGCCCTAGAAATAAATTGGACTTATTTTACCCTAATAATACCCCAAAAGGCTTCATTTTGTATATCCATGGTGGGTATTGGCAACGAGGTGATAAAAGCGTTTATAGTTTTATCGCAGAACCTTTTATCAATCGCGGACATGCGGTGGCGGTAATAAACTATCAGATGTGCCCAGACGTCAAATTAACAGAGATAGCACCGCAAATTCGCACCGCTATATTATATCTTTGGAATAATGCGGACCGCTTAGGCATTCCAAAAAGTAACTTTAACTTGTTGGGTCATTCAGCTGGCGCACACCTAACAGCAGAGATGTTATTCACAAACTGGCAAGTCGAAGATAAGAAAGTTCCCAAGAATCTAATACATGCAGTAGTTGCTATTTCCGGCATCTATGATTTTGAACCTATTCTTTATTGTTCTGAAAATGAAGGAATTAGGATGGATGAAGTAGAGGCAAAGGCAGCGAGTGTTATTCATCGAAAACCAGCGTCAGATATTCCAAATATAATTGCATTTGGATTAAACGAACCTTCAGAAGTGCAAAGACAGTCTATTGATTTTGCCAAAGTATTATACTCTAGCTCTGATAATACAGAACTAATAAAAATAAATAATGCAGACCATTTTGAAACTGTGGATACGATCACAGATGAAAGTAGCAGGTTGTTTATCCAGACCTGTAAATTATTTGATCTAATCTAGAGAAATCAAACCGTGTTTTTTATTAATGATGAAACACCTATTCTTGGACTTATTTTGGATCTCCCATAAATTGCCACAGGGTTTGACACAGTTGCTTCGATGGATAATTTAAACTGCCAAAATTTTCGTTACAGTTAAAAAATATAAAAAAATTATTTCGAGTCAGTTTATCATATAATATGTTGTTTTGTGAGGTAAAAGTTGGTAGCGGAGGAGGGACTTGAACCCCCGACACGTGGATTATGATAAAACTGCTTAAACTTTTCCTATTTAAATTCAGCTGTTTACAAGC
>ENA-UOXV01003921-UOXV01003921.1-marine-metagenome-genome-assembly--contig:-NODE-3921-length-17558-cov-5.133520_pt1 | contig 17558 bp, 17 predicted proteins | sample MGYA00238165_ERZ766961 | MGnify/ENA primary metagenome ERZ766961 (study PRJEB28924, sample SAMN03173240) | marine metagenome | biome: Marine; feature: Water; material: Subsurface seawater | place: North... | reverse complement strand
AGATGGAACCATCCTCTTTCTTTACTGTTGCCATGTTTTTGTTCTGTTCCTTCAGGACCTTACTGCTGCGACTTGCGAAGATACTATTTGTGTGAGTAGCCTTACATCATTCGAGAGTGAGGCAAATTCGAAACCACTAGAATACATTTCCTTTATGTAGCTGGGTTCCATGCAATGCAAACCAGCACGAATCCCTGCCTTTTTAGCCATTGCTAAAACGTGTTGAATAGCATCATACACTTTACCTGGTTTGCGATCCAATCCTGGCCCTTCTCCCATTGAAATGGCTAAGTCACTTGGCCCTACGTATATTCCTGTGAGACCGGGCGTAGCACATATTTCTTCAGCATTAGAAACTGCTTCTTTAGTCTCAATCATAGCCATACTAATAATTTGGTCATTAGCTTGATTATGGTAATCAGGATAGATTAGGTTAGCACGGACTGGTCCAGAACTTCGATATCCATCTGGTGAGTAACGTGTGGCCCCAACGAACTCCTCGGCTTCCTTTCGCGAATTAATCATAGGGCAAATTATTCCCATAGCTCCAGCATCAAGAAGTTTCATTATTATGCCGGCCTCCAACCATGGAACGCGGCATAACATGGTAGCATCACTTGCTGACATAGCTTGCATCATCGGTACCGCTATTGAATAGTCTGTTAATCCATGTTGTAAGTCGATCGTTATAGAGTCGAAATCCTGTTTCGACATTATTTCGGCAGAGAATGTACTTGGAATGCCAAGCCACCCATTAAGTGCCGGTTTACCAGAACTCCAGGTTTCTCTCAGTCTATTCTTCATTTTATTCTCCTAGTCACTTTTTTTAGCTGCCTTTTAAAACTTTATTATTCACGACACAATCTGGATCTATATTATCATCAAACACCCGCAGTACGTTGTCCACTGTTTGGGTCGCCATTCGTCGGGTTGACTCGACAGTTACACCGGCGATATGTGGGCTTAATATAATATTATTCAGTTTAAATAACGGATGATCGGCCGTTGATGGTTCATTGAGTAAAACATCCAAACCAGCTCCGCTTATTTCCTTCGTCATTAGTGCTTCATAAAGCGCATCTTCATCTACTATGCCCCCGCGGGCACAATTTATTAAGAAAGCGCGAGGTTTCATTGTTCTAAATTGGACAGTAGAAAACATATTCGTTGTTTCTGCCGTTTTCATACAATGGATCGTGACAGCATCCATGTCGCCAAGAACAGCATTATAATCGGAAACGGGTTCAACGCCTGCATCTATCATTATTTGATTATCAATATATGGATCGTAACCATAGACGTTCATGTCAAACCCTAAGGCTCGTTTTGCTACTTTACTCCCTATCCTGCCAAACCCAACAATAAGGAGGCTTTTTCCTTCAATATCAATTGCCCGCGTTGGAAAGCGGTCAGTCCATTCATCCTTACGTGTAACGCCGTCATAATAAAATAGATCTTTTGCCAGTCCTAGAAGTAAGGCCATAGCCTGTTCTGCTACTGAAATCATGTTTGAGTGCACCGCTATACATAATGGGATCTTACGCTGATTGAGAGTGTCTAAATCCACGGCGTCGTAACCAACACCGTGTCGGGAGACAACCATTAAATCTGGTGCCGCATCCATTATGCGTTTAGTTATTTTAGCAGCTCTTACTGTCATTGCATGCACGCCTTTTGCTGCTTCTGCTATAACGCCTTCATCCAATGAGTCGCACTGAATCACCTCAATATCATTCCTATTTTGCAGCATTTCCATGCCAGCAGAGTGTAGTGGTTGAATCACTAGGACACGTTTTTTATTTGTATTATTAGCCATTTTTAAACCTCAATGTATTTCAGCGGAGTCTGCCATCGCTTTTTTTAATATTTCAACATTGAAATCGGGTGATCTGGCAACGTCTAATATTACTGCTTCTCGCCGTGTGAGAAGATCGATTGCGTCTGGTAACTCTTTCACGCATTGATTAGGGACAACTACGGCACCATGCCTATCGGCATGAATTATATCATTAGGCTTAACCGCCATACCAAAAATATTGACTTCGCACTCAATCGCTACGAGATGAACCCAGGCATGGCTTGGGGCCACTTTCCCTCCCAGTAATTGAAATCCTGGGGCACAGGCATCTATATCTCTAAAAGATCCGTTTGTAACAACTCCTAAACATCCAAGACCTTTATGAATTGCTGTGTTTACTTCACCCCAAAATGCTCCAAAACCTGGCGTTGGGTCCAAGTCTTGAATAACACTTATGGACGGAGTGGGGTCGGAAGCTATCGTTTCATAATATTTTGCGCGCATCTCTCTGATTTCAATCGGATTAGCTTCAGGTGGGCTCATTGAGCGGATCATTGCTGTCCTCGCATAACCAACGATTGGAGCTAAATTGGGGTCAAAACATTGCATTTGTTCAACTGTAAAACTCTTTACTCTATATTCAGCACTAAGGTGTTCCAATCCGTTACAAATCGTAGGCGTATCCCACTCTGCTAATTTTTTCAAATCTGGTGCTGTTAATTTATCAGTTCCCATTATGGGTGCTCCCAATCTTCCTGGTTGAATATTATCTTAGCAAGGCAGTGCCAATAAAGTTAGACTGCTTTTAATTAATCTTTGGTAAATCATAGCTAGGATGATGAGTAAGTAAATCACAAGAGGAAATAATAATGACTTCTGCGAAGATAGACATCGTTTGTATGGGAGAAGCGATGGTAGAATTCACGAGGGTGAATAGCTCAAAGGGCGAAGTATTGTATATTCGTAGTCTTGGTGGCGATACGTCAAATTGTGCTATTTCTGCTGCCCGTCAAGGAGTTAATGTCGCATACCTGTCTGCAGTTGGAGATGATCAATTTGGAAAAATAGCCATAGATACATGGTTAGCCGAGGGTATCGATGTGTCACAGGTACTTGTGGATCCCAATTCACCCACCGGGATTTATTTTATAGACCCAGCACCCGAAGGCAGAAACTTCACATACTATCGGGCAGGATCTGCTGCGAGTAGAATGAGTTCCATTAGCTCATCTCGAGCTTTACTATCCAGAACGGCTATTCTGCACCTTTCTGCTATTACTCAAGCAATTAGTATCGCATCGACTGAACCCAGTTTTGAGGCTATTGGTATCGTAAAGAAAAATGGAGGTAGGGTTTCTTATGATACAAACTTGCGCTTGAATCTCTGGGACCTGGAAGAGGCAAGAAGAGTAATTAATGAAACTTTAACACAAGTTGATATCCTTCTTCCAAGTCTTGACGAAGCCCAAATATTAACTGGATTGGATAATACGGAAGACATACTTAATTTTTATTTGCAATTTGAGCCAGAAATTTTGGCTCTAAAATGTGGTATTGAAGGGGCTATAGTCATCTGTGAGGGGAGGAAAGAATACATTCCAGCCTCAAATGTGAATGCTATAGACACAAGTGGGGCGGGTGATACATTTGCAGGTGCCTTTTTAGCCCAACTTATTCAAGGTGAAAGTCCCTTTGAGGCCGCTCGTTTTGCTGTTGTTGCTTCTGGGATTTCAGTTCAAGGTTATGGAGCTATGGCTCCGATACCTAATAGAAAACAGGTCTTACGGGCTATGGAGAGGTAATGCTCTTTTTGCATTAAGTATGCAAAAATAACTGCATATGCCAATAATAGCTGTGACAAGAAACGTTGTGTTGTATGTATTGGTAATTGTGTAGGCGCTTGCAAAGATAACTGGACCTAGAAAAACACCTGAGAATGTAATAAAGAAACTAGCTCCAGTTGTTCTTCCTACTTCCCCTGGAGGAGAGAGCCTCGCAATCTCGCTGGCGTACACACCGTTCCACCCCATGCCGACTAGACCAAAACAGAAACAAAGGCAGTAGACTGCTAGTTGTGGCCAGCTGGGTGATAAGAATATTGTGAATAGAGCGCATAACGTTGAAGCCATTGCTATTATTATCAGGGCAGTTAGACCATTTTCTATCCGATCAGCAAACCATCCCCATCCTACGCGACCAAATACGCTGGCCAGCTGGATAGCCGATAGACCAATACCAGCAGCTATTAGATTATATTTTACATCTTCAACGAGCATTGTAACGGTGTAAGTGGTTAGAGTCGTTTGGATGGCGCCCATGCATAACCCGGATAAAGCAACCCATTTTAAGGCAGTTAATTTCCAAACTAATTTAATATCGGCTATTGGATTCCTAATAATTTTAGATGTCTTAGATCTATCATTATCCCACTTTTTTCTGAAGGGCTGCATGCTTACGGCGACTACTATCGATATCAAAATAGTAACGAGCATGCTCTCACGCCAGCCATATTCAAGGGCAATAGGGGGAGCTAGTAATCCAGCTAGTATACCTCCGAGGGGAACTCCCGTGAACCGTATGGAAAAAACTAAATTCCTATTTTTGGGGGTCACTATTTTTGATAGTAAATGAGATGCTGGTGGGGTTAGAAGGCCGTAAGCACTACCAAGAATTATCGATCCTAACATCAAGAATATTAAGGACCCATTCATAAACATGAGATGGGATATGCCAATCAATATGAGTGCGGCTTGAGAGGATCTCCAGGCTCCAAACCGTGTTACAAACCCTCCGGCCATCAAACTGGATATCATAGCGAAAATGTAAAGAATTAGCACAGGGTATGCGATTAATGACGGACTAAGCCCCAAGCTTTGCCCAACTTCTGGCGCTATAGCAGGCAACCAAAAACCAGCTAATGCGCCAGTTCCTTGTACTAAAATTAAAAATCCGACGACAATGACAGTGTCGGTTTTTGATACGGTCATCTATTATTTTCTAACTGGAATGCATCGCCTCAGTCGCGCCCAATACCGCTTGTCTGAACTGATTTTTTATATAAACGCCATCGCGGGACGGTAAAACCAGGTTAGGTTTGGAAGCGGTGACTTTCACTACAGCCACCATAGGTAAAAGACTTGAAGAAAGAGCTGTGGTTAATCCTTTTAGCGTTTTTTCATCGTTAACGGTCATAGTCTTTGGTATCCCCGCACCTGCTGCGATTGCCGCAATATCGGTTCCGTATGACGTGTGCGTTCGTTGCATGCCAGTTTCGCCGTAATGTTCGTTATCGAGCACTATGATAGCAAGATTGGTAGGCCTTTGAGCAGCAACTGTTGCAAGAGAACCGAGACCCATCAATGCCTCTCCATCTCCAGTAATTACCCAAACTTTCTTATCTGATTGAGCAAGAGCACATCCTAAACCCATTGAGATAGCACAACCCATTCCCCCCCAACTATAAAAATTTTCGGGCCGATGGTCGGAAGCAGCTAGATCCCAGACAGGAGAACCAAGGCCTGTTATAACTAAAGCATTGTTTCTAACATCCATGATTCTTTTCATGACGTCACTGCGGTTCAATTTTAAATCAGACATGCGTTACCTCTTCTGCTACATCGGCGATAAATGATTTGGCCCCGATTAATTTTTGTCCGATCAGAACTGCAACAGCGGCATTTGAAACAAAAGCCATTTTCAAGCCAGCTTCGATAGCCTCTGTGGCCTCTTGATCCGTTTGTACCTCATAAACTTGAACGCCCAGGCTTTTCAAAACTGGAGCAACAGCTTGTCCCATGGGGATCTGCCAGGGGTTGGACTCTCCAAATTGTCCGCGCATTGTAACGATCATGAACAACGGGAATTGGCAAGAAGCGATAATAGATGCGATAGCATTTACGGTATTTCCGACGCCGCTGCTTTGCATTAAAACGGCTGACTTATCCCCACCTAACCAAGCTCCAGCTGACAAGCCTATACCTTCTTCTTCTGTTGTCATTACAACAGCGTTGATATCATTATCCGCCTCGCATGAGTTGATAAGGTCAGTAAGGCCAGCATCAGGAACATAACCTACCGTTTTTATATTGAATTTTTTAAAGAGGCGATGTGCCTCTGTCGTCCATGGATCGGGCATTGTCTGATACTCCTGGCAAACGTAGACATTTGTCTAATTAATTTATGTCATTTTGGTCGCTGTTGTTTCACTTTTGCCCGTCAGTGTATGGCATTGTCAGAAATGTCAGTCAACTGACCTGTAAATAATTCTGTGGTTGTGTTTTATAATAGGTAGTTCAATTTAAAAAATTCTTCTTTTTATACTAAAGGTGGCGTTGTTAATGTGACAGTATAAAAAGTATAATGGGCAAAAAGATCGATTTCGGAGAAATTTATGTCAACAGATAATGAGCGGACCCAACACTTTCCGACCGCGACGCAGTGGGGCACTTACGATGCAGAGGTGGAGGGCGGACGCCTGAAGCAATTGAATGATTATGCCGCAGATCCGGCTCCATCGATAATAGGAGCAGGTTTAATAGATGCAATTGACGATAAAGTCCGAGTAAGAAGACCAATGGTCCGCAAAAGTTTTTTGGAAAAAGGCTTACGCTCAAATAAAAGTGATAGAGGCTCTGAGCCCTTTGTGGCTGTTTCGTGGGATAAGGCATTAGACTTGGCTGCAAATGAAATAGATCGTGTAAGGAAGCGTCACGGTAATAAATCAATTTTTGCAAGTTCTTATGGATGGGCTAGTTCGGGAAGGTTTCACCATGCTCAAAGCCAAATTCATCGTTTCATGAATTTGGCTGGTGGTTATGTACGGCATAAAAATAGTTACAGCCATGCAGCTGCAGAGGTGACGTTAAAACACATCGTTGCTGACATGAAAGATATTATTCATGAACAAGCAACAGATTGGCCCTCTATTGCCTCAGATTGTGAGTTATTTATAGCATTTGGAGGTCTGCCTAGCAAAAATGCACAGGTTAATTTAGGAGGGGTTGGACGGCATACCCTGCATGAAGGAATGCAGGCTTGTTATGATGCGGGTGTGGAGTTTGTGAATATTAGTCCTTTAAAAACTGATATAGCAGAAATATTTGAGCCTGAGTGGTTAACCGTACGCCCAAATACTGATGCGGCGATGATGTTGGCACTTGCCTACACACTTGTTACCGAAAAACTCTATGATAAAAACTTCATCTCAACTCATACTGTAGGATTAGACGAATTCCTGCCTTATTTGAATGGTGATAGTGATGGCCAGCCTAAAAGTGCAGAATGGGCGGCTCGAATTACTGGGGTGCCTGCAAAGTCAATAATAGATTTAGCGCGCAGAATGGCTGATAGCAGAACAATGATATCTACTGCCTGGAGCCTTCAGCGTAGTGACCATGGAGAACAACCCATTTGGCTGACAGTTATCCTTGCATCACTGTTAGGTCAGATAGGTCTTCCTGGTGGTGGATTTGGGATTGGTTATGGATGTGAGAATGGTATAGGAAACCCAGTAAAAATTTTCAAATGGCCAGCTTTGTCACAAGGTACAAATATCGTAAAGGAATTTATTCCTGTGGCTCGGATTGCTGACATGCTATTATCCCCTGGCGGCCAATTCGATTACGACGGGTTGGCACTGACCTATCCCGATATTCGGTTAGTTTATTGGGCCGGAGGTAATCCTTTTCATCATCATCAAGATCTAAATCGTCTTGTAGAAGCATTTAGGCAGCCAGAGTGTGTAATAGTCAATGAGATCTGGTGGACCGCAACGGCACGTCACGCAGATATTGTATTCCCAATTACGACTGTACTCGAGAGGAATGACCTTATGGTGACAAAATGGGAGCCAATGGCTACCCCGATGCATAAGGCCATAGAGCCCATTGGAGAAAGCAGAAATGACTATGATGTGTTCTCCGAATTAGCTACACGACTTGGTTTTCGCGAGGCATTTACAGAGGGGCGGAGCGAAGAAGAATGGCTTCGACATTTGTGGAACCAAGCACGTCAGCGGGCTGGCGAGGCAAATTTTGAACTTCCAGACTTTGATGTTTTTTGGAAAGAGGGACCAAAAGACGTATTAAAAGCACAAGATAAAAAAATATTACTTGAGACATTTAGAAATGATCCTCAGAAGAACCCGCTTTCATCTCCATCTGGAAAAATTGAGATCTTTTCTGATGTTATTGCAGGGTTTAGGTACGACGATTGCCCTGGTCACCCGGTTTGGATGGAACCGTTTGAGTGGTTGGGTAGCAAAGCGGCAAAAAACTTTCCTTTGCATATAATCTCTAACCAACCTAGCACGCGACTGCACAGTCAACTCGATAGTGGGGCTGTGAGTAAAGGGAGCAAAATAAACGATCGTGAACCCATGACAATGAATCCTGAAGATGCCGCATCTCGAGGAATACGGACCGGGGATATCGTTAAGATCTTTAATGATCGCGGCAGTTGTCTTGCTGGGGTAAATCTAAGTGAAAATATTATGCCTGGCGTAATTCAATTGGCTACGGGTGCATGGTTCGATCCAGCCGTACCTGGAGAAATTGGTGCTTTATGTAAACATGGAAACCCTAATGTTTTGACAATGGACAAGGGAACGTCAAGGCTTGCCCAAGGGCCTACCGCTCTTTCGACTTTAGTTGAAGTCGAAATTTTTGATGGTGACATCCCGACCATAACAGCTCATTTACCTCCCACTATATCTAGTTGGAAGGAAGATTAATGGACCAGTTTGATTTTTCGGGGAAAGGTGTTCTCATAACAGGAGGCGCTAGTGGTATTGGGAGAGCAACGGCTGATTTATTTGTTGAGTGCGGCGCAAGAGTAGCTATTTCTGATATAGATGAAAGTAAGACAAAAGATACGGTTTTAGAACTTGGAAATAAGCATGTTGCGGCGCCTGGGGATGTTGCGAACCAAGATTCCGTCTCCAAAATATTTAGTGTTGCTAAAACAGGACTTGGAACGATAGACATTTTAATTAATTGTGCTGGTGTTTCCGATAGTGTGTTACCTACCCTTGAACAAGACATCGACCAATGGCAAAAAATTATTGATATAAATCTGACAGGGACATACCTGACCTGCAGATCCGTTGCTCCTGATATGTTGAAAAAAGGTGCTGGTGCTATTGTTAACATAAGCTCTATTGCAGGATTAGTGGGGCTGCCGTATCGCAATGCATATACAGCGTCAAAGCATGGTGTTGCAGGAATTACAAAAACCTTGGCAGGTGAATGGGGGCAGCATGGGATACGAGTTAATGCTGTTTCACCAGGTTATGTGTTAACGCCGATGGTTCAGAAATTGATTGATGCAGGAAAACTTGATCCAAAGGTGCTTCAACGACGAACGCCATTAGGAAGGTTGGCCGCTCCTCAAGAAATTGGAAATGCGATGATGTTTTTAGCTTCACCACTAGCGTCTTATATCAATGGTGCGATCATACCAATAGACGGTGGATATACTGCTTATGGTGCAGCAGCGCCTGCGGTTGAAATAGAATAAACGAGTGAGTTTTTCACAAAAAAATTGGTGGCACGAGCGAAACGGAGAGTTAGGCGTTTCTATTTTGCTCGATGCAAAAACCTTGCATAAGGAAAAAAGCGAATTCCAGGATATAGAAATATTAAAACATGACCACTTTGGAACACTACTTGTATTAGACGGCTATATTCAAGCCTGCCAAGCAGATGAGTTTATCTATCACGAAATGGCAGTGCATGTGCCTCTTTTGGGTTACGTGCACGACAAAGCTTCTGTTCTTATTGTTGGTGGCGGTGATGGAGGAATTCTTCGAGAAGTATTAGTACATGATTTTGTGGATACGGTGACGATGGTGGAAATTGATCACCGGGTGATCGAGTTATCAAATAAATTTCTTGGTATACAAGGAAATTATGACGACCCACGCGTATCTCTCAGAATAGAGGATGCTGCGGCTTTTGTTAAAGGAGCCATTTCTGCGGGAAAGAAGTTTGATCTAATAGTCTTGGACCTTACTGAACCAGTTGGCCCTTCGGCTAATTTATTTACTGAAAAATTTATTTCCAGTCTTTCAACGATTGTTACAGAAAAAGGTGTAATATTAGATTCAGATAGTATCTTTATATCAAAAATAGGAAGCCGTTTTCTGCAGGAAGAGAGTGCTGGCGTTGAAAATTTAATTAACGTGATGCGCCGAAAAAAATTTCTTCCAAAAATTGATATTTACAGGACTAATATCCCATTTTTTCCTGGTGCAGATTTTGGGTTTTTTATCTACAGTCAAAATAATATCTCCCTTCGTGAACCCAAAGTGACTTATGTTGGAAGACATTATGATCCCGATATTCATAAAGCTGCTTTTATCTTGCCGAAATGGCAGCAGTACCTTTTAGAATAGCAATATATTATATTGGTTAGGTGGTTGTATGAATGAAAAAGGTGATCAATACATCAATAGTTGTTAGTCAGCAGGACGTTTTTTTTGGGATATTATAAATGGCTTTGAACACTCTTCCGGAACTGTTTGGTAATGCTGCTAAAGTGGCTGGTGATGTTCAAATTTATTTCAAAGATGAGGCTATAACCTATTCTGAATTAGAATTAGAGACCCGCAGAGTTGCTTTAGGTCTATCTAAATTAGGGGTAGGGCCTGGAGATCGTGTTGGGTTCTGGTTGCCAAATTTAAAAGCATATTTGGGATTGCTTGGGGCATGTGGCCAATTAGGTGCGATCGCTGTTGCAATGAATACGAGGTTTCGTAGAACCGAAATTGAAGATGTTTTGAGAAGAGTGCAACCTAAGGTCGTTGCTTTTGTCACAGAATTAGGAAGAAGTAGTCATAGTGAAATTTTAGATGCCATAGAACCTAGTTTGCTATCTGGTGTTAAAGCGCTGATCCAATGTGATAAACAGGAGCTTTATAATAATATAAATGCAGAGACGATACATTACGAATCACTCACTTCACATGGTGTTTTGGAGAATCCTCTTTGTGATGCTGAAAGTGGGTGTGTAATCTTCAATACTTCCGGAACGACAAGTCTTCCCAAATTTGTATTGCATAATCAAAAACGTGTGGTTGAGCATGCTGGGGATGTCGCGCGTATTTTAGAGATGTCTAATCCCAATACAGTTGTTCTACAGTCATTACCATTTTGCGGAGTATTTGGTTTTATTTTTCTTGCTGCAGCTATTCGGGCAGCAGCTGAATGTGTTATGCCAGTCATTTTTGAGGCAGCAGAGAGTGCCCAATTGATGATCGATTATAAAGTTACCCATGCGGCCGGCGGTGATGATATGTTTTCTCGGCTTTTGGAAGAAGGGATCCGTATAACTGATGATGTACCAATACCATTTCCCAATCTTCAATTTTGTCCCTATGCATCTTTTAATTCAGCACTAGCAGATTTTCCTAAAACGGCTTTTAAACGTGGTATCCCACTTGTAGCTCCATTTGGTATGAGCGAGGTTTTTTCATTCTTTTCTTTAAGGAAAATGACAGACGACCAAAATATTCGTACTATTGGTGGTGGCTTTCCTGTAAATGGGAATTCAAAAGTCAGAGTAAGGGACCCGGATACTCACAAGTTACTCGGTTTTGAACAAGAAGGTGAGCTTGAAATGTGGAGCCCAAACATCTTTGTCGAATATTACGGTAATAATGGAGCATACACTGCTACTTTTACAGAAGATGGGTTTTTAAAGACCGGAGATTTAGGAACCGTATCCAAAAATGGGTCATTTACTTATTTAGGTAGAATGGGCGACGTGTTGCGGCTTGGTGGTTTTCTGGTTAACCCATTAGAAATCGAAATACAACTATGTAGCCATCAAATGGTAGAAGACGCGCAAGTTGTTGCAGTAGCGACGGATAGAGGTAATAAAGCCGTCGCCTTTATAATACCACAAGAAACGGTAGAGTTTAGTGAAGCTACTCTCATAGGATACTGCAAACAAACATTAGCTGGCTTCAAAGTCCCTATTAAAGTTATCTCTATTGACGCTTTTCCATCAACACCTAGCCCTAATGGGACAAAAATCCAGAAAGGCGCCCTAAGAGACTTAGCCATGGCTAGCATTTAACATTTATTCCAATAAGGCTTTTCTCAAACTAAAGCTAGCTGTTAATTTTAATCAGTTAAAAACTCAAGATTTTGACAATTTCGTGTGGATCCATCTCTAAGCCTTTGGGCTACTGTAGCAACCGCTTTTGATCGTAAGTCATGGAGCCCTGGCGGACTATAAAAGGCTGCATGCGGTGTGATCATCAACCGACCCTGTAACCAATCTTCTTTATTCATGTAAGCCTTTATAAGCGGATGGTTTGTATCAGCTGGCTCAGTTGGTAATACGTCTAATGCGGCTCCAGCTGGTGTTCCTTCTTTAAGCGCATCATAAACGGCGTCTAAATCAACTATTGGTCCGCGCGCCGTATTGATTATAACTCCCTTGGGCTTCATCCGACTAAGAAGATTTTTATTAATGAAACCGCGAGTTTCGTCCGTATGAGGAGAATGGATACTGACTGTATCGGCTGTTTCAAATAATTCTTCGGGGCTTTGCATTCTCTTATACCCGGTTGATAAATCAACCCCATCGGGAAGATGAGGGTCGTAAAAAATAACATTCATATCGAACCCTGCTGCTCGTCTTGCTGCCGCAAGGCCTATTCTTCCCAGTCCAAAAACGCCGAAGGTACGTCCCCGTAATCTATCAATACACGGGCTTTCAATATATCTCCACAATCCATTGGGGTCTCTTCGCATCAAGTCTTCGTATTGATCCAGACCTCTTCGAAGACTCAGCATTAAAGCAATTGCATGATCGGCAACCTCAGTGGTTCCGTAATCGGGCACTGTGCATACAGCAATTCCCCTTTCCCCTAATTTCTTTAGATCAAGACCATCAAAGCCTACGCCGCCTCTTACTACAATTCGAGCCTTTTGCATCTTAGGAAGTGCTGACATTACAGCAGCTGTTCCACGATACGTGACTACGCCATCCGCTCTTGCCCAAGCTTCATCAGTGACCTCATCATGGTGATCAAAAAACTCTAACTCTATATCTGAACCTACCGCATTTTTCTCTATGTGTTCATCGCCTGCTGTGTGCCGGTCTGTTATTAAAATTCGCATAAAATTCCCACTCTTTTGTAAAAAGTTTTCACTATTTTTTCTTACTGTTAATCAATGACTGACTTCTCCAGGAATTTCAGCTAGTTCGATTAATAGGTTGCCTGTAGACTCAGGATTGAGAAAAGCGATCCGCGCTCCACCATGCCCAATTCTTGGGGTCTGATCTAGGAGTTTAACTCCTTTCTCTTTTAGTTCTATTAATGCACTGTCGATATCTTCAACTTCAAGACAAATATGAAAAAGTCCCTCGCCATGCTCTTCTATCCATTTGGATGTTTCCGTTGTTGGGCTGCTGGACTCAAGGACCTCTAAATATGTTTCTCCAATAGGGTACATTGCTAATTTTGTGCTATAATGAGGAAGCTCCTCCTCATACTCCATTTTTATCCCTAGTTTGTTCTCAAAAACATCTCGCATTTTTTCCATATTTTTTACCGCTATAGCCACGTGTTCAACCCGCTTGAATTTCATAGCTCTGTCTCCTAAGCTTCTATTAATAATTTGAGTTGACCATAAACATGAGTAATTATGCAAAATTTGGTTGTATGAATTTTCTGAACCGGCGACAAAATCAAGTAGTTGATTTTGAAGTGCAAAATTCCTATTCCTTAAGCGGTGTTTCTTTCTTTGTGGCACTGTTATTTAATTATACTAGATTGCCTGAGCGGTATATTTTGGGTAAAAAATATCTGTTACGAATAGATTGAGTAATAAAGTAGAGTATGAATAATTATTTATTAAGTGATTTGGTGAGGAGCTATTGATGAAAAAAGTGTATTCCGCGGCTCAAAGTGCGCTGGATGGTCTTCTGTTTGATGGTATGACGATAGTAGCAGGTGGATTTGGACTATGTGGAATTCCGGAAAATCTTATTCTGTCTATTAAAGAGTCCGGTATAAAAAATCTCACAATAGCATCTAATAATGCTGGCGTAGATGGCTTTGGTTTGGGCTTACTGTTGCAAGATAAACAGGTAAAAAAGATGATCTCGTCATATGTTGGAGAAAACGATTTGTTTATGCAACAATATTTGGCAGGCGATCTAGAGATTGAATTCAACCCCCAAGGAACATTGGCAGAAAGGTTGCGTGCAGGCGGTGCAGGTATCCCGGGATTTTATACTGCAACTGGTGTTGGAACAAAAATAGCTGAAGGGAAAGAGCTAAAAGAATTTGATGGTAAAACATATGTCTTAGAACGTGGCTTGAAAGCGGATTTAGCAATTGTTAAGGCGTGGAAAGGGGATGAACAAGGGAACTTAACATATAGAAAAACTGCAATGAATTTTAATCCTGAATGTGCCACGGCAGGTACTGTGACAGTAGCCGAGGTTGAAGAGTTAGTTCCGGTGGGGACTTTAGATAAGATGTCTATTCATACACCTGGAGTTTATGTCCAAAGGATATTTAAAGGCCAGCATGAAAAACGTATAGAACAGCGCACAACGCGCGCTGCTTAATGGGAGATTAATGATGCCTTGGGATAGAGATCAAATGGCTGCACGAGCGGCTTTAGAACTTGAGGATGGATTTTATGTGAACCTTGGAATAGGGATTCCAACTTTGGTATCCAATTATGTGCCAAAAGATTATGACATCACACTCCAATCGGAAAATGGTATGTTAGGAATGGGTGCATTTCCAACGGAGGAAGAGATAGATCCAGACTTGATAAATGCGGGAAAGCAGACGGTCACTGAACTTGATAGAACAAGCTACTTCTCTTCTTCACAAAGTTTTGCCATGATTAGAGGAGGGCATATTAATTTATCCATACTGGGGGCAATGGAAGTATCAGAGACAGGAGATCTCGCAAATTGGATGATCCCAGGCCGATTAGTTAAAGGCATGGGAGGAGCAATGGACCTTGTTGCTGGTGTCCAAAGAATTGTTGTGATTATGGATCATGCAAATAAAGCCGGGGAATCTAAACTCCTGAAAAAATGTAGTTTGCCGCTTACAGGTCAAGCTGTTGTTGATCGAGTGATCACCAATTTAGGGGTATTTGATATTGTGGAAGGTGGCCTCCGCGTAGTCGAGATGGCTCCAGAAATTACGATGGATGAAGTCTACGCAAAGACGGAAGCATCTATCGTTGTTTAGTTTCGATTCTTTTATTTTGTTAATGAAGACATCCGCTCGACAGAATATTTTGCCTCGTCGATGAGGTCATCAAATATGACTTGCATCGGAGCCACATTGTTCGCGAATGTAGCCGCTTGTCCCATGGATAATAGTGCTTTGTCCCAATCGCCTGTTGTGTATGCATCATAAGCGTTACTGCCTTTAACATACGGCCAATATTGGTCAAAATCAGTTATACCCTTTTGCTCAAGTTTTTGCACGGTACGGGCATATTCATTATTGATAACTCGAGACGTATTCCTAAAACTGGCCATTACTAAAGTGCTGTCGGCGGCCCCCGCATTCACGACTTGTTTTTTTATTTCTGGATGTGACCAAACTTCCTCAGCTACAAGGACACGTGTCCCAATTAAGACTCCCTCAGCGCCCATCCCAAGGATAGCCGCTAACTGTCGACCATGTCCTATTCCGCCTCCTATAACGACAGGAATTTCTATCTGTTCTGGCCCAGTTACAGCCTGAACGAGACTGCTGACTAGTTCTAATCCGGGATGCCCACCACACTCGGCACCAACGATTGTAATGGCATCTATATCGAGTTTGCGGGCCGCGGAGACGGCATGTCTTACTGTGGACACTTTATGAAGTATCGTTGAATTAGCTTCTCGTAACTGAGGAAGGAAATCTGTTGGCGGCATACCTGCAGTTTCAAAATATCTAACCCCTGAGTCTAGTGCTATTTTCAAATGGCCGTTTAGCACTTCATTTTCTTCTGGTCGCATAGATTGATAGAGATTCACACCGAAAGGTTTACCTGATGTTAGATCCCATGCTTTTGATAATTCATCTCTAAACTGAATCGGGTCTGGGAATGTTTTTGCCGTCATAAACCCCATGCCGCCGGCATTCACTGCTGCTGCAGCATATTCTGCGTTTCCCAGCCACATTAGACCGCCACAAAGAATAGGATGTTTGATATCAAATAACTCTGTTATTTTGGTTCGAAAATATTGATCTCTCATTATATTACATCGACTCCATGTGGAATAATTAGAGCGTCAACACCGACAGCACCCTGGCCTTCAGGCCTTACAATAAATGGGTTAATATCTATACTTGATATTTTATCTGAGTTTGTGCTGGCAAAAATGGATAGCTTAACTAGAGCGTCGGCAATTGCGTCAATATCGGAGGACGCAGCTCCTCGGGCCCCATAAAGCATTTTTATCCCTTTAATTTCTGCAATCATTCGGTGTGCTTCCGATAAATCAAACGGCGCTAACCGAAAAGTTACATCGCCCAAAACTTCTACAAAGACACCACCTAAACCAAACATAACGGCAGGGCCAAATATAGGGTCATTGATTACTCCTAAAACTGTCTCCACGCCCTCGCTTATCATTTCAGAAACAATAACGCCCTCGATATTTGCTTTCGGGTAATGCTTTGTTCCCGCTTCTATAATATCATTGAATGCATCTTCTATCTCCGTGGGATCGTTAAGATTCAATCTCACCCCTCCAATCTCTGTCTTATGCAATATGTCAGGTGACACTATTTTTAATGCAACAGGGCCATTAATTGCACTCCAGATTGAGATAGCTTCTTTTGCTGATTTCGCCACTTCTGAGTTTGCCATCGGAATACCAATGGATGCTAATATCTTACGGCACTCATCTTCGCTTTTGACCGTGTTAGGTGCCTGCATCGCGCTGGCTGGTAATGATGGAGCTTTAGTCGCTAATTTTTTCTCAAAAGTAGTCCCAAAATGAATCAAAGCAGCAGCAGCGCGAACAGCTCTCGCTGGGTCCTCAAGTATTGTGTACCCAGCTTTTTCGTAGTCTTTAACAATATCATCGGGGGCAACGATAGAAAGAATCATCGGTGCATTAATATATTTTGCACGAATGTCTTTAAGAGTTTCGATTAGTTGTTCTGATATAACTTTTGATCCCGCTACCACAGTGAAAAAAGCTACTACTGCATCATAACCACCAAACTGCATCATACTTTCCATAAAGCGCTTAATAAGTGTGAGGTCATTCAATGCTTGAGCCGTCACATCCACAGGATTTCTGACACCGGCAAATGGGATTAAATCTTTTAGATACTTTTGTTGTTCCAGCGGCATTGCGGTGACTTTTAAACCTGCGGCTTCTGCCGTATCGGCCATCTGTACTCCGGCTCCTCCTGAAATTGTTAGAAGGCCAATTTTATCTCCAGTGGGCATAGCTCCTGCTTGGCATGCAAGCGCTATATCTAATAACTCTTCTATGGAGTCTACCCTAAAAACACCATATTGCTTGAAGAGAGCATCATAAATTTCGTCTGACCCTGCTAAAGATGCAGTATGCGAAGCAGCCGCCTCTGCACCAGCACCGCTTCGGCCAACCTTCTGGAATATCACAGGTTTTTTATTTTTATAGGCAAGTTCGAGAGCATCTCTTAACCCAGGACCGTTACGGACACCTTCCGCATAGACAGCAATAACTTTAACATCAGGAGATGCAGCATAATAGGCGATGCATTCAGATAATTCTACATCAG
>ENA-UOXV01003918-UOXV01003918.1-marine-metagenome-genome-assembly--contig:-NODE-3918-length-17561-cov-5.894379_pt1 | contig 17561 bp, 9 predicted proteins | sample MGYA00238165_ERZ766961 | MGnify/ENA primary metagenome ERZ766961 (study PRJEB28924, sample SAMN03173240) | marine metagenome | biome: Marine; feature: Water; material: Subsurface seawater | place: North... | reverse complement strand
CGCCGGGCGTCGTCGGGCGGCACTGTGACAAGCGCAGCGCCGAGTGCTGGCAGTTCACCAAGCGCAGGGCAGGGGCGCAGAAATGGTGCCGGGGTGGGGCTGGAGACGCCGGACGCGGGTACACAAGCCGCTGGATCCTTCCGGCAGAACAAGCGATCTTCAGGCGGATCGTCGAGGAAATCGCGGTCGGGTGCAACAGTTTCAGGGAGGCGCCCGCGGCTACCGCATGAGGATGCTGCGCAAGTCGCAGAGCTGCTGGAGGGTGCAGCGGTATTCGAAGGGGTAGATAGCCAGGTGCTTGGGAAGCTTGCGCGCCGCTGCCAGGTGCAGGTTCTGGACGTCGGTCAGGAGTGTGAGTGGGGGGCCGGGGAGGAGCCTGCCATGTTCATTGTCATTCGTGGAAAGGTGCTCGTGCGACACTCGCGCTTGGTGCCAGGACGCAAAGAGCGCGAGGAGACGGAGCGGCTCTTTACGCGTGGCGCTGTCTTTGGGGAAGCGCAGCTGATGACAGGCGGGCGAGCACCTTCAAATGCGGGGGATGCTCTGCCCGCAGCTGCCGCGTCACCTCAGACTGTGGACGTTTCTGGGGCGACACTGCACATTTCGGCCCAAGGGCAAACGACCAGCGGCAGTGAGGGTGGTATGCGGGCCGGGCGCGTTGCACTTGCCGTTCTAACACAGAGCGCTCTGCGAGACTTGCTGGACAAGGAAGCAGAGCACAGTCGCGGCAAGGCCGTCCCGCTGCGGGCAGTGTTGTTGCCCGCGGCCGCACGGGCGCTGGCCCAAGCGCTGTACGGATCGGATGCAGACCCCATACACGTCGAGCGCGCAGAGAAGAGGGTGGCAGAGGCTCTTGGGGTTCCTGCCTCCCACCATGAAGAAGCGGCTCTCGGGCGCCCGACACGCTCCGCACGCGAGCGTCGCCTGCCAGAAAGCGCGCTCGCACCACCGGGTGCGCTGGGCAGCGTGCGCCTTGCTCGCTTCCGGGCAGACAATCCGGGGCAGAATTTCGGGGGGGGGGGGTGCAGCGACGTGGGCGACCCGCGGGTTGCTTTGCATCGCACTCTGGGGCCCCTGGCCCTGGTTGTGCCCGACGACGGCAGTGGCTGGGCCGAGTATGTGGCGGCGGCACTGAGGCTCGGGGTGGCTGTCCAGCCGGCGGTGCTGCAGGCGCTGCGGGGTGAGGGCATTGTGTTGGACCGGTGCATGCTCTCCTCGCGGCAGGGCCTGGCGCTCGGGGCAGCGCTGGTGAACAATCACGTGGTGCGCAGGGTGGACGTGTCAGGGAGCGCGCTGGGCGACGAGGGGCTGGGGGTTGTGGAACGCGCGGGGGAGACGGGGGTGCTGCAGGCGCTGGCTGACCACAAGGGCGGGTGCCTAGTTGAGACTCTGCGTCTCGATCGCACTCACTGCGGGCGGCGGGCAGCGCCGCTGCTGCGCGCGCTGGTGGCGCGGGCGTCAGTTCTCTCTGTGCTCTCACTCGCCAACAACAGCCTCGGGGACCATGGGGGGCAAGCATTGGGGGAGGCGTTGCATGAGACCGCCTTGCGGCGCTCAGGCGGTTCAGTGTCAGTCCTATGCCTCGCCAACAATGCACTAGGAAACCGCGCAGCGGCCGCCCTTGCGGACTGGCTAAGCTGTGCGCCAAACGCGGCGGCGGAGCTTGACATTGGGTACAACCACGTGCGTGAGGCGGGTGCAGTGGCTCTGATGGAAGGGTTGGCGGCGAACCGCTCGCTTCATACCCTTTCGATTGGGTGGAATGGCCTTGGGGCAGACGGAGGACGCGCGATGGGGGTGATGCTTGCAGAGAATAGGAATCTCACGCGGTTGGACTGCAGCAACTGTCGGATGACGGTAGAGTGCACAGAGGAGCTTTCAGCAGGGTTGGCGGCCAACGATACCGTGCAGACCCTATTGATGGAATGGAACCCTTTTGGGGACGGCGTGCCGCAGCTGCTCGAGGCCCTTGCAGGCGCCAGCACACAGCCGCGCTTCTCGCTCGACAATTGCGGCTTCGATCTCCTCGCGCACGGCGGACAGAGCCAGGTCGATGCGCGCAACCCAACAGGACACTACACCTTGAACCTAGCGCAGCCCGCTCAGCGCGAACAGCTTCAGCTGCTCGTCGAGGCAGCGCTCCGTGACGCTGGAGACTCATGGCGGAACGAGACCCTGGACGGCCACCGCTTCGTCTTCCCCGCTGTGGGCGCATGGGACATCCCTGACCAAGGCATCCTTGACCTGGACTTTGTTGCGCTCTCTAGCGCAGCGTCCGCAGGGGCACCTGCCGACGCCATCGACCCCGCCTCGTTTCAGACGCTCGTTCGCCTTCTCTCGCGCACCATCTCATCCGCCGGCCGCGTCCAGCTCGTGAGGCAGGCCGCTGCGTCCTTCACCTTCACCGCGCCACAGGTCATCGAGCTGCTCAAGAGCTTCGTGCGCGAAATAGAAAAGGAGGAGGCCTTTATTGCCCTGTTTGCGCGCATAGTGCAGCGTGCGCGCAACCTGCAACGCATCCTGCTGCAGAGTTTCTCGCGCGAAGAGGTGGAAGGGCTGCAGCGGCGCCTTGGCCCGCGCGAGCTGGGGGACGAGAATCGCCCGGCGGGCCGCTACCGATTCGATCTTGCCAAAAACACCGACCGCCAGGCACTCAATCGCCTTCGCGAGCTCCTGCGCATGCGCACCTTCCAAGGGCGTGCGGTCGCTTTCCAGGTGCAAGACTGCCAGCTGCACAACATCCAGCGCCGCCTCGTCTCGTCGGGAGTGGACTTGGACAGGCTAGTAGACGGTTTCCTCGACAAACTGCGCACCTTCGAGCGTGCAGGGGTGCTCGTGCTTCGCGTGTACATGCAGATGGAGGCAGCCAATGAGCAGCATTTCTGGCGCAAGTCACTCTCGCAGGGGGTCCAGCAGCGCCGCGCCCGCGTTCAGCGCCGAGCGCAACGCGAGCAAGGGAACGCGACGTTGGAGGCACTTCCACTGGAGCGCCGCCGATCCTACGCTGCACGCCAAGGCAGCGTGGGTAGCGTGGCCGAGGCAGACGCCTCGCTGCCCGGGCAGCACGCGGGCGAGGCGAGTGCCGTGGTTCGAGGCGACGACGTGGACGACGCGGCAGGGGCAGGAGGGTATGGGGGCGTTGCGGACGAGCGCCCTGGCTCCGCCGAGACTGCTGAGCCAAAGCGCTTGGAGCTTTGGCCGCGGCCGCTAGGCGAGGACGAGGAGCAGGCGCTGGTCGCAGAGCAGCAGGCGGCGGTTGCTAAGGCCCGGCGGCGTGAGCGCACCGCGGCGGCGGCGCGCAGCATCATCAGCGCGGCGTCACTCGATGACGAAGTGCCTGGATCGCTCGCGCAGCGCAACAGTCTGCGTCCATGGATCACATTCCGGCGCTCCAAACGGGCAGATCACGAGGTGCAGAATGTGCAGGTGGCGCACAGCGCCTTGCCTGGTACAGGCACGGGGGCTGGCTTCAACAAGTTGCTACGCGCTAAGGTGAGCGAGGCAGGCTGCGTCAATTTTGCCGTGGACCTCTCGATCCCTGCGCAGACGCACACCATTCCGCGGCACTTGACGTTTACGCTTCGTCCGCTGCCGCCTGCCACTTCGCTCGATCCAGCGCTCTCCTTTGTCGCCAATCTTACTGGCTTGCCCTGGGAGGACGACTACGTCTGGAAGGGAGTCGCACCCGCAGACAGTGGCAAGCGCGGAGCCCAGTCTCGCTCAGAGCTGGTGATCAGTATCGAGCCGTCAGACATGCACGCGCACCAGGGCCCTGGAGGCAGAAAGAAGGACTTCTTCCATCTCACGATCCTCACGCGCGGGCCCTCTTGCGAAGTCGAGCTCTGCATTGCTGTCGCTCCGTACGCTTCTATTCTACGCGACATCAAGTCATCTTCTGACGCCCGTCCTACTCGCAAGAACGCCGCCACGTGCATCCCCCCGCCGCATTCGCCTGCATCCTCTTCCGGCCGCTCTCGCACCCCGACCCACCCAGGGGACGAGCCTTCTGCCGTAGTGCTCGAGGACGCTGGTCGCAACACCCGTCGCCTCAGCTTCGCGACCTCGGCGCAAGATGCCTCTGCGCCGGCTGCGCAACTGCCGCGACTCCCGCGTGCTCCTGTGGCTCTTCCTAATATGTCAGCGGGCACGGGTTCAGTGGCGCGGCTGCAGCTCCGCCGCCGCTCAATTTGGGGACCCGAGCGTGTGTCTGACCAGGAGTGCATTCCGATGACTGTCGGCATGCGTCCGCTTCGCGCCAAAACGGGAAGGCACAAAGACCCCGTTGTCCGGGCGGTTTCTGCCAGCAGCCTCCATGGGCCGGAGAGAGTGCCCACCCGCGGAACTCGAAATCTTCCGCGCGCGAGAACTACACCAACTGCCATTCAAAACGAAATTGGGGTGCCTGGACCTCACTGAATTTTGAATTGCATTTGCCCTGTTCGAATTGGAAACACTATCATGTGTGACATCGTATTATTCTCAGGGGAGGTGTGGTGCGTATGTGGTGTCTGACAAGGTCCTTGATGCAATGGCAGGGTGGACTGGCCGGGCTTCTTGATGCAGCTTCTGTGCAGCGCATGAAAACCGCCTTCACGGAGGGAAGAATGGACGAATCCATGGTCAACGTTGCCGAGGGAAGGATTTTATTTCATGTAAGTGCCAATTAGCATGTACTTACATCCAGCGTAGCTACAACAAGTAGAATCATCATGTCCTGCGCTCGTACGACAGATCGCATCAGTGTCGAGAACAAGAGTGCTGCGGAGTCGCGTTGGCACTGCCCTTGTGAAGCCAACGTCGCTTCGCCCCCTTACACAAAGAAGGGAAGGGGTGCGCAGTGCGCCTGGTTTCCGATCCGATGAGGACGGTGAGACCCGTTCTCGACTTGCGCTGGCAGAATGAAACTCAAAATGGTTTCGCACTTCGATCTGATGCCGTCTTCAATGACTCAGGGCACACGTACGACTCTGACGACGAAAACCTCCCGCAAACCTTCTTGACAGGTAAAACTTGGTTGGATTGATTTTCTTTCGTAAGTAGAGAGAACCATGATTGCAGGGCAAAGTTCTTGCTGATCACGCTACTGGGTGGTAGGCCTGTCGACTTTTGCTGAGGCTTTTGTCCGTATTGCAGGGATTTCAACCGGAAGACCGAAAACAGGCCAGCCATCCTCGCTTTCAGACGACGTGCCACGCTTTCATGACGAAAAGGTTACTTCCCGTGCATCACTTGAAGTAGCACAGGTCTGAGTGAAGGGCGATTAGCGTCTGACACCTTTCGATACTGCCATATAGAATGCGTGTGACTCTGGTCGGATTGTACGTCGCAGGTCGGGACGAGCATGCCCAGCCACGATGATCCATCTTGATCGACTTCTTTATGAGAAGTGTAGCGTTGTGATGCTGAAAATTTACAAAGTGTATCTTTAAAAGTAGGAGATTCCTAGAGAAAGTATGAATAAAGCTAGACCTCTTGGATCAATCGAGGGCTGCACAAACAACCTCATTTTCAAGCTATCATCGTGAAGCCAGTTTGAACTCATTCCATCGCGAACAAAACTCCTGCAAAATTGCGTGGTGCACTTATCTTCTACGTCTCGAGAAAATTAAAATTTCGGGAGCAATGTTGCCCCTGAGGACGCTACAGGGGATGCGCACATCCTCCACATCGAAACTGTCTCTCGATACCGTGTAACTGAGCATTTTATTGACAAAGCACTCCGTGAATTTAGACCAACAAAGGTCCAGCTAAAACCTCTCGCTGCCCCGTTTTTCTTGGATCTTTCAGTCTTTCCAGATCTTGAGAGGATGCGCTTCAGTGTTGAAAACGTACTGGTCGAGTGGAATCACTTCATCCTCCGAAAAGAGCAAGTACAGGTACTTCAGCGTCTCTGCAAGCCAGAAAGTCTGCTGAGTGTCGTCCTTGGGCGGATTTTCTTGCCTTACGTCGCGCACCCCGACGTAGCCCCCACTCTCGATTTTGCAGTGTTTCTCCCATGCCTGAAAGGCCTGCCAGCCGTGCTCTCGCCAGATCGGGTCTTTCGTCGCGCGCCAAAGGTAGAAGAAGGTTTCAACCGTCTCTGGTCGCTGGATGTTGTAAACGGCGCCAGCGCGAAGCTCGCCAGACCCGAATTCGGAGTTTTCTGGGGCGAGGCCCGAGGCCATCTTCGCATACATCTGAAAGCAAGTCTCACCAATTCCCTTTGCGACCTTCAGATGTCCCTCGGGGTCCGTTGATGAAGATGCCCCCAGCACAAACATTCCGCCGACGAAGCACGCGAGGTGGTCCATCTTGTGGATGGGGTGTCCACCTTTCAGCTCCGCTACGTAGACGTGCCCTGCCGACGACGTTTTGACCATCTGGGAGATGATGCCCGTGGCCGCCTCGTCGTACATGCGCTTGAGCCATGCATCCTTGCCCCCCCGCTGCACCCACACCTTGAGCAAATACTCGAATGCTGAGTCTCCCATCGCGCCGAGCGAAACGTGCCCAGTGGTGAAGCGCCCATGGTTGACGTCAATGTACAGTGGCATCAGGCCATTCGCGCGCGGCTGTGCCTCGATGTGTTTGAAGACCTTCATTGCCATCTCGTCGTACTTGGGGTCCTTCGTGTAACGTGAGAGCGCTCCGAACTCGAGCTGCACGGTCGCCACCTCTGCAAGGATCGCCGCACCGCCCGTCCAACCGGGCGTGCTCCCGTGGCCGCTCTGCAGATTGATAGTTGCGTACGGAAGACCCGTGCGAGTACCAAATGCCTTGGAGAGGCGGTCACCGACGTCCTTGGCCTTGGCGAGAAGTTCTGCGTCGCACCCCTCTGGCTGGTCGCACGTGAATTCATAGGCCGAAAGGAGCCCACCAAGCACTCGAATCGTCGTCTCGAAGAAAGAAACATCCCCCTTGCGATCGAAGTGCAACTCCTTCTTCACCCACTCAGCGGCCTTCTTGAATTCGCCGATTTCTCCCATCACTGCCAAGGTCGACATGGCGTCGATGATCGTCCCGCCTTGCCCTAACCAGTTGTGCCCTGTCCGGGCCTGGGGCATAAGCTCGTCGGTACCCCACGCAAACTTCTTGTATCCCTCCCAAGAATGGAGCAGCGCCGCCTTTACAGCCTTACGACGCTCCTCATCAGCCTCGCCGTGCGGCAGTCCCCCCCCAACAGCGCCTGCGCTCCTCACCAATCCCGAGTGTTCGGGGTCACTCTTCTCAGTCGCGCTCGCGGCGACAGCTGCCCCATCTGCCGCTGCCGAAGCGTCCTTCGCAGGCACTGTCACACCCACAGATGTCGGGGTCGCACCCACCGGGCCACTTGAGCCACTTGGCAGGTCTGCAGGGTCGCTCGTGGCCCGCACAACGGCCGGCGCCGCTGCTGGCGCCGGCGCCGCCACCGCATTCGATGAGGGCTGATTCGGCGCGGTGGAAGATATGGCTGCTCCTTGGCTCGGGGGAACCTGATCGTGGGGGACTGACCCTGCTCCGGCGCCCGGCGGCGAGGCTAAGGTACCAGGCGCGACGGTCGGCGGCGCGGGGAGATCGACGCGCGGCGGGGCCGGGACAGGGGCCGCGACTGGCACGCGGGGCTTCTGGTCCTGCACAGCAGAAGCCTGCATGGCTGAATGGGCTGCCTGAAGACGTGCCATTTCGTCCTGCTGCACTTTCAGCTTTGCCTCAAGCTTCGTAATAGTTGCCAACGCCTCCGCCCCGTCTGCCCCTCCCACTGGCTTCGTGTGGCTGGCACGGAGCTGGGCGATCTCCTCAGTGAGAGAGGCGATCTGCCAGTGATGCGATGATGAAGCTGTCCACATTGTTGCAATCGTGTACATAAAAATGAGAACCTGCCCGGCGTCGCACTGCAATAGTGAGTTGCAGGCCGCCTGCACAGGAGGAGACCTCCGCTCTCGTGCGGTGGTACCCCTTCAATGCAGCAGCAATCCTCTGAGAAACGTTAGAAGAATTCGCGGAGAGGAAGGCTTGCAGAGTCCTAGCAAATAGCAATAGACTCGGCTCAATCGGACAGTAGCGGGGGTTTCAGACCGTCAAGTAGTAGCATATCGCGAAACGTGAGCACAAGTTCGGCGCCGCCTTCTTCGCCAGAACCTTGCTGGTCCGCATCTTTCAAAAAGACGGATAGCAAAGACTGCACGTATCTCACCTGGTCGAGTTGGTTCCGATCCGGCTAAGTAACTTGCCTGGGCTCATCTGGCAAATCGCTCGACTACGGAGCGTGAAGAACGTGGCATTGCAATTTGCGTCTGTGCAATCTCCTCTTACCGAAAGGATCTGCTGCGGGAATGTGCTGAACACCGGAAGTGACCTTGTTCCTAACGAATAATGCAGATACACTACACACAGATATGTGGGTACGGAGACGAGCGGTACCAAATGCACGTAGACCTGTGGTCCACCTCAGCGATGATGTGGATGGATGTAAAAGTTAGAATATCAAACGGAATTATTAATTAAAAAATTGGAGGAACAGCGAGAAGACTCGATGTCGTTCAGGACAATATCTGCGCTGGAGGGCTTGATCATCCATCCGTCTCCTGATTTGGACAACGAGCCCCGCAAAAATGCCGACGCCGATGCGCCCATGCGCAGCGGCTGTGATGCACAGGGTGCAGCAGCTCACAGTGGAGCTGAGCGCAAGGAGGTGCAAAGCTGCTCACGGCGCCGGTCAGACGGGGACATCCTGATTTCAAGAGGAGCAGCTGTACGTGGAGCTGGAGTCGGGAGGAAGCTTCGTGGCTCACTTGGGGCTGCACTGGCGATGATTGGAGAAGAAGATGGGGAAATATCGGATCGGTGGTGCGGAGCGGCGAGAGGCCGCGGAGACGTTTCGCTCCAACCTCGCAAGGGAAAGCGGAAAATGAGTGTGTCCCCACGTGTGGCAGCGTCGGGAGTGATTTTGTTGAGTGTCTTGCACAGAATACTGGTGAGTAACACAGAGCCAGTGTCCCTGACGCACCTGTTCTTCAGATCAAGTCACGGATGGCTGGGCATTGCTTGGGAAACGACACTTTAACCGTGTCGTAAGCCCCATAACCCGTATACTGCGTGCCCTATCAGCATGCCCGTTGCTGTGACGGAGCAATGCATGCTGGAAGTGCAGTGCTCCCGTGGTCCCTGCCCATTCAGTGCACATGCTGTTGCAGGGCAAGGTATCTGAACGAACTGTGACTCAAGACGAAACCGACCATTCCGGAGGAGCTGATACACGCACCGATCCATCTGGTCTGCGCATGTCGGGCGATGCTGGGGCTGAGAACGGGCAGGCAGCGTATCTCAATGCAGCGTCAGGGGGCGCGGACACCGACGCCAGTGAAGCTGCAGACTTTGCACGGCTCCCGTCCCGTGACGAACCTCCAAAACGCGTGCGCGAAGGATGATTGACACCGTCAATCAGCGATGGGGTGGAAGTTGCGAGGGGCTGAGCACGCTTTTAGGGAGGCATGTGTGCACGGCGCCAGCAGTGAAGGTCGGGTGCCCCGCTGTACGGCACATGAAAATTCGGCTGGCGCACCTTCCCAGCAATGCGAATGAAGCACCGCAATCTACACACTAGATTTGATGACTCATATTGCGTTCATGTCGAGAGCAGAAGAGGCCGGAGGTGCGTCTTTTGGTTTCTTGGAGCGTTTGCCAATCGAGACCGACGGCATGAAGGATTTGAGCATGGCGCGGCGGCGCTCTGCCTTGGCTGCCTCGCGGTCCTGTTCTGGAGACTCGCTCTCTGACGTGCTTAGGATTGCTTTGTAGTCTCGTTGCGCCGCCTCGCGCCCCTTGTGCTGCGCCAAGCCCGGCAACGGGCGCGCAGCGTAATGCGCCTGAGCCATCGCAACCTGCTCCGCAAGCCCTCCCGGGCCACTGCCTTCGCTCCCGCCAGCCACGTCACGCTCGCTGCCGCTCCCCTCACCGGTGCTACCCCGCGCATCTCCTGCGCTGCCAACGCCCGTCCCGCCAGCTGCGGGGCGCCGACTTGCGGCGGCGGCGGCGGCGGTGAGAAGGGTGCCCTTCGGGAGGAGCTGGGCCGCCTCTAGCGCACGCTGCTGCGTGCGATGCTCCGCCTCTCGGCGAGCCATCCACTCCTCGCGCGTTTGCATCGTGCTTTCTCGCCGTGAAACACCGTCCTCACGAGCCCGAGCGCCTTCCTCGCGTTTCTCCACCAGCTCCTCTCGGCGCTGCAGCTCGTCCAGCCGCGAGCGGTACTCGTGGTACAGCGTCTTCACCCGAGACATCTGCTCCGACATCTCTGCCAACGCTGCTTCTGACGCCAGCCGCTGCGCATGTAGCTCAGATATGTCATCGCGAAGCTCTTCCCGGACCTGCACCATCGACTTTTCCATCGCCTCCTTCTCCTCCTTGGCCGCCACGGCCACCGCCACCGCCCGTTCCGCCGCCTCCTCGAGTGCCCCTGTGCGCGCTCTCTTTTCATCAAGTGCTGCGTCCAGCTCTGCATTCAGTTTCTGTTTGTTCCGCACAATCTCGATGTCCGCTCGCTCCGCCTCAGTCTGAGTCCGAAGCTCTGAGAGCTCGCCCCGCAGCACTTCCCGCTCTGCCGCCAGCGCCTCCGCCTCCACGCGTCCCGCACACAACTCTGCTGCCCGTTGCCCAAGTAACTGGTCGTTCCGAAGCGCCGCTACATGCACCGCCACACGCTCGCACCGCTGGCCTATTTCTGTGACCCTTGCGTCTGCCTGTCCAAATCGCTCTGCGGTGTGCGCCTCGATCGTGCAGCATGCGGCTTCCGCAGCGCGCGCTGCACACTCCCAGTCTTCACGCGTCTCCCGTAGCAGGCGAGCGGCGTTGACTGCGCGCATCTCGAGCTCCCCGGCCTGTGCGTCCAGTAGCGCCCCCTCTCCTCGCAGTCCCGTCGCCCGCATGACCTGCGCGCTCCAGTCGAAGCTCCACAGCATCTGAGCGCGCGAGCGCGACCCCCCGACTCCCCCAGGCGGCGTTGTCACGGGCTGTTTTCCGTCCGCCCCCTCTTTGATTGCTTCATTGCTTGCTTTTTCCTTGGGGACCTTAGTGGCACCTCTCGGCCCTGCGCCGTGGGCGCGCTTGCCCTTTCCCCCAGCGGGACTGCCCCCCAAGACCTCCTCATCCGACACCTGGCCTTCCCCACCGGAGTAGGTGGCAGAGGGGAAGTCCATATCTGGACCTGACCCGCCGTTCGCGCCACCTGAAGCGCCTTGCGTTAGCGTCGCGACGAAGCTGGAAAGCCCTGCACCCTTGAAAGCTGCGCTGGATAGGCCCGCATCGGGTCGGGCCGCCCACGCCGGCTGAGCGGGCGGCGCGTCCGGGAGAGGTTCGCCAGTCACAAGTGGGCATGCGGGTGCAAAGAGCTTGTGTGCATCCTTGATATCGTCGTTTGGGTCCCAGTTAAAGAGTACTTTGCCGCAGGCGAAGCATGCCACGCGGTCCGCACATCCAGGCAGCGGCGCGTAGAAGAAACCCTCTCCTGCCAGATCTTCTGCCCCTGGCTGTGCAAGGGGCCACCCACCATGCTCGGAAAACGATGAGAGGCGGTTCTCATGCTCCCGGAAGTGTGCCAAGATGCTCGCCCCGCCCTGTGAGTCCGTGAGCCGCGGGTCGCCGGGTGGATAGTACGCGTGCTTGGAAACCTACAGCCAGGTGCCTCAGCAACGGCCTTGAGGCAGTGGTGCTACTGCATGGCTCGCAATCGGGAATGCGCAGGCCACACACAGGACGGGTCCCGGGCGCCGTAGGCATCACTGGCAGGGGGGCCTAATATTAGCCCACAGCACGGCGGGGAATCAAGGGGCGCACCGCATCCGAAAGCCCGTCCGGTATCAGTGCCCGCGCACGCGTCAGAACATCCATGACTTTTCTGTGCCTACGGGCGGCGGCACCCCGCTCACGCTGCGAGGATGGTCTCCACGCCTCGGGCTCGGGCGAGCTGCCCAACTTTTCAGTGTGTAGCGCGTCATCGTCGTCCACAGGGCCCGCCTCTGGAGATGTTTAACTTAAGAGATTGCGGGTCGCCGAAAGTCACGATATCAAAATCAGAACCGGCCCCTTGAATCCGGTCTGTTGCTTGCGCGCTTTTTGCTTGTGTATCCTTGTTGGTCGGAGTGTTCCGGCAGGGCTTTGGTGGAAGGGCAGACGGGCTTGCACAGCTTGACGCCCCCCGCCTTGCTTTGACGGCATCGGACCCGGACACTCAGCCTCTGCTGCACTGTCCTCTCGGGGGTGCGGGGTGCCCGGCGGATTATCACGGTCCGCGAAGTCTGTTGAGACAGGCATCGGACATGGTGCTGCATGACCGGCGCGCGCGCCCCACTCCCTCGACGCGAGGAGCCAGGGCACTGGTGGAGTGTGGTACTTTTCAAACTTCAGATCGCACAGCGATGCCCTGTCTGTGCTATCGGACAGAGAAAGCGCGTTCACTGGGAGGCCACGCAGAGCTTTCGCGCCACTCTGTGCGCGTCGCCGTTGCCGCCATCCTCACGTTGCAAGTCGCCATTTCGGGAGCTACCAGCTCATTGACAACGTCGCTAGCATTGCGAACGCCCACCCGGCTGCGCGGGAATCCAGCCGCAGGGTGGCGGGTGGGGAGGGCAGCTGGGCCTATGCATGCGCTTCGGGGCGGAGGCGACGCAGTTGCAGCAACGCAGGTGCGGTTTGAGGTTAAACTCGAGCCCGGGCAGATTGGAGGAGGGAAATTAGTTGCAGTCGGTGGTCATCCATCGCTTGGGAACTGGCAGCCAGCTGCAGGGCTTGCATTGGCTCCAGTCGGGGACGGCGAGCCCGGGCTCTTCCGTGGAGACGTTGACATCGAATGCAAGAGCGGGAATGCGAAGATTGAGTACAAGTACGTGATCGTGCAGCCAGGATCAGCTGGTGGTCAATCTACGTGGGAGACCCGCATCGACAACCGCGACATTACCGTGCCGCGAGAGGCCGCCGGCATGCTCTTGCATGTGAGCAGTCCCCCCCCCCCCCCCGGCGACTTGCCTCTTGCCGGTTCGCCATGACATGCGAGGCGGGGCGTGCGAGTGGCAGCGCCCCGACGGTCATTTCAACTCGCTTGCGGAGCGGGGCAAGGCGACGATAGAGGAGCGAGCGCCGGCGGCTGCCAAGAAGACAAAAAGCGAGGCGCCGCTTGGATCGGGCGAGGCATTCACTCGTGAGATCTGGCGCTCCCTTTCGCAGGAGCTTGATTCGCTCATCTCAACCCCCGCTGGGCAAGCGCAGCAATCTCAAGCGTCTGTGCCTCCAGCAGCGGCCGTTAAGCCTGCGATTTCGCCTGTCAAGCCCGCGTCGCCGCAACGAACAGCCCCTGTGGCGGCGGATGCTGGGGCTGGGGGATCAGCGTCGCTGGCGAGAGGCAGCGGGACTGAGGCCAGTGTTGATTCAGCACTGAGCGGGCTGGACCTCGCGGCGGAGGAAATCGATCTCCTGCGCCAGGAGATTGATCTGGATCATGCTCGCGGGCCAGCCGCTGTTGAGAAGGCTCCGCCGCCAAGCCCGGCCAGTGTCGCAACTGCGGAGCGAGCCGCGCCCGTTTCACCTGCTACCAAGCCAGAGTCTCCAGCAGCTGAGCCGCCGAAGCCGGCCGCGGCGTCGAAGCCGCTTAAGGCGTCGAAGCCGGTTAAGGGGGGTCAAGCGGGGGCAGGTGGCACGGCGCGCGTGGCTGGTGCGGAGGAGTCGCTGGGGCAGATCGAAGCTCTGTCGGACGCACTGGCGGCGCGAGAACGGGACCTCGCAGTCGCGATGCAGGCGCGGGGTGCAGCTGAAAACAAAGCTCAAGAGCTGCGGGAGCAGCTGGCAGAAGCAGAAGCGCAGTACGCACTTGCGGGCAAGGAGATGCAGGGGGAGCTGGAGGCGTCGCGCGCGATGCGTGCAGAGCTGGCAGAGGACTTGCTTAGGAAAGAGAGTGAGGCGACGCGCCGCGTGAAGCCCGACCCAGGCGACCAGACAGAACACACGCGTGTGCTGTGTGCAGCTCTGCTCGCTGCCGAAAAGGAGCGCGACACGGCGCTGGCGGCGCTGGCGAACCTCACGATCCCGGCGGCAGCCAAGCCGTCAGAGGGGAGCGGGGACGCTGTGGCGCGGGAGAACAAGCGGCTCCAAGGGCAGCTAGACTACGCTATTAGGCTGAACCGAGAGCTGGACACGGAACGCGAGCGGCTTCAGAGCGCGACAGAGCAGGCGAAGAGCCGGGCGCACAAGCTGGCCAAAGAGCTTGAGGCGGCGCAGGAGACAGCCCAGACCCTGCGCGAGCGCGAGGAAAACGCGCGCGCTCGCGAGGAAGAGGCGCGGGTGCAGCTGGATGAGGCTGCAACCCGGCTTGCGGAGGCAGAGGATAAGGAGAAGGCGGCGTTGTCTGAGTGTGAGGCAGCGGTCGCGAGAGCCGCAGAGGGGGCACGGACGCTAGACTCGCGCGTAGCGGCCGCCCGAGCAGAGGCGAATGCCGAGGCACAGCGGCGGACACGGGAGGCGGAAGAGGCGTCTCGTGCTCTTGCAGGCGCAGCCGAACGCAAGTGTGCGGCGGCGCAACGCGAAGCCAAAGAGGCAATGGCGCGCTCGGAGGGCCTTGCGAAGCAGCTCGAGAGGGCGATGGCTGCTGCGGAGGAGGCGAGGGCGGCGGCGGCGGAAGAGTCAAAGCGGCAGCTGGCCCTGGAGCGGCGGCGGGGAGAGGATGCTATTCAGCACACCCGCAAGGAAGCGGCTGATGCCCAGGTAGCAGCCCAGACAGAGCGTGAGGCGCTGCTCAAGCAGCTGGAGGAGACACAATCTGGCGGCACGACCGACTGGCGGCTGCAGCTCGCACGGCGGGCTGCGGAGGAGATGGACCAAATCATCCAGCAGCTGGCGGGGACCCTCACTGTGCGGTGCAAGGAGGCGGCGGCCAAGGCAGCGGAGATGGCGTCGGCGGAGGAGGGGCGCGTCAAGGCACTGAAGGGTGCAAGGCGTGAAATGGGAGAGGCGGAGAGCGTCCTGGCGCGCGCCACGGAGCTGCTGGGCGCCGCTCGCGATTTGCAGGCGCAAGTGCAACGCACGCTTCCCGACGCCGAGGCGCGCAGAAAGGCCCTGCGCGGGACGCTGGCTGCGGCCGCTGAGGCCGGCGCATCGGCGGCTGCGGCGGCTCGGGAGGCACGGGAAGCACGAGAGACGTATGAGGCGGTGGAAGCGCAGAAGCGGCGTGCTGCAGATGAAGCACGTACCCGGCTCGAGGCGGCAGAGGCGTACGCAAGGGAGCGCGCGGAGGCTGCTGTGGCCGCCGAACGCGACCGCTGCCGCGGGGAGGAGCTGGCCATGGCGGCGCGGCGGGACGCGCTGCAAGCGGCAGCGGAGACGCAGGCGCGGGCATTGGCGGCAGAAACTGAGGCGCGGGTGTCGTGGCTGGAGGTGAAGATCCTGGGGCGGCAGCGCGTGGCCGAGCTCGGGGGTATGCGCTGCGAGCTCGCGCGCGAGATGGACGCGCGCTCGGAGGCTGAGGCGAAGCACAAAGCGGCACGCCAGCATCAGAACCAGGTCGCAAGGGACGGCGGAATGGCTGCCATGAAGAAATCGCACAAGGCTTTGCAACGCAAGCGCTCGCAGGTCGAGGCAGACCTGACCAAGATTCAGGCGCGAAACGCTAACGCACGGAATGCAGCAGCGTCGTCGGTTACGCGTGCAGAGGCGGAGCTGAAGCGGCTGGAAGGAGAGCTTGAGAGCGTGCAGGGGCAGCTCGAGGAGGGCCTGGAGCGCCTGGAGAACGAGCAATTGGCGCAGCAGAAGGCGCTGAAGCAGGAGGACGCGCGCCTCGGGACGCTGAGCGAGGCGCTCGCGGAGGCCAAGGCGCACTGGACCGAGCTGGTCGACAAGCTCACCTCCGTTGAGGACCGCGCCAAAAGGGGGCTCATCGCGCGCGAGACCGTGGTCAAAATCGCCCTGGAGGGCCGAGAGAAGGCGGAGGCGGCGCAAGCGGCACTGGCGCAGGCGCAGGCGGACTTCGATGCACAGCAGGAGCGGGTGAAGTCGACCCGGGCGTCGACGGAGAGCCTCGCCGAGGCCGCGGCCGAAGCCAGGCAAAAGCTAGAGCGGAAGGCGGCGGAAGTGAAGGCGCCGGTGGAGGCTGCTCGCAAGGCGCTGGCGGAGGCGCAAGAGCAACTGCGGGTGAAAGACGCCGAAGCGGTCGAAGACGAGCGTGGCGTGCGGGAGACGCTGGCGCAGGTGGAGAAGCAGCTCGAGCGCGCGACGGCGGCCACGGCGGCCGCCGAGGACGTGGAGGCTGTCGCTCGCGCCGCTGAGGACGACGCGCGCGAGGCGCGGGCAAGCGAGGCGCGCTTGGAGGCGAATTTTGCGCAGTTGTCGCGCGAGGGGCGTGCTGCGGCGGGGCGCGCACGGGAACTGCGCGTGGCGCTGCGGCGGGCGACGGCGCAGCGGCAGGGGTTCGACTGCAAGGTCCGACAACTGCAGGAACAGGAGGCCGAGGCGCACCACGCCGTCGCCGCCGCGCGGGGGAGCGCTGCGCAGCAGCAGGAGATGGCGGCCAAGGCGGCGCAGCAGCAGCACGCAACGCTAGCGGAGGCCCTCGAGGAGGCGGTGTCGGAGAGCCAGCGCTGGGCGCGCACCTTTACTGAGCGGCAGGAGGAGTGCGCGCGCTGCGTGGAGCAGGGCCAGTCCCGCGCGCGCGCGGCATCGGTGGCAGCCGAGCAGCTGGCACGCAACCTCATCTCGGGCGCGGAGGGCAGCGCGGCGGGGCTGCGGTTGATTGCCGCGTCGCTTGGGGAGCGGATTTGGCAGGTGGGCAGCAAGGTGGGCGATCTGTCCTTCAGGCGAGGCGTGAGCCTCGCGCGCGAGGCGGCCGCGCTCGAGCACGACGTCCAGCACCGCAAGGTGAGCGACCCCTGTGGGCACGTCGCCACCCGGGCGTGGCCCTCGAGCGTCATGCGAGTTCTCTTGCACGACGTCTAGCGTGTGCCCCCTGGCGCTCCTGCAGTGCTGGCGTGGGGCTGACAGCGTTCAGCTGGTCTAGGTTGCGGCGTCGGCCGCAGCGGCGCGAGAGGGGGCCACTGCGCGCGCAGAGCGGGAGCTGCGCGACCAGGTAACAGCCAAGCTGCAGCAAGCGGAGAGGCAGCGGGCCGAGACCGAGGCGGCGCGAGCGCGCGCCTGCCAAGCAGCCGAGCAGGAGGAGGCTGCGCGCAAGGGCGCCGAGGAGGCCAGTGCGGCGAGGCAGAGCCAGTGGGAGGAGCGCTGTATGCGCGCCGAGGCCGCTGCAGCGCAGGCGCAGAGTGCGGCAGACGCGCTGCGCTCGCAACTGCATGCCGAGCGGATCGCGCGGCTGGAAGCAGGACAGGCGTTTGTGGCAGAGCTGCCACAACGGGCGAATCAGTTCCGCGACGCGGCGCGTGCTGCGGCGGCGCTGGTGGAGGAAGACGTCGCTGCCCTCACCGCTGCGGCCGAGAGTCTTGGCGCGACGGACTACGCGCTCTAGTCGCTCTCACGCGCCAAAGGCGCCGAGTCGTGCAGCCGCGTTGCTCTGCAGTACACACACACAGCGCGCGACAGCGAGCCAGCGCGAGGGCGAGTGCAAGAGCGAGAGCGAGAGC